>Ga0255765_1001090_pt1 | contig 34506 bp, 27 predicted proteins | sample 041ome_8_FD_179965 | JGI IMG/M metagenome (GOLD analysis project Ga0255765, IMG submission 179965) | Coastal salt marsh microbial communities from the Groves Creek Marsh, Skidaway Island, Georgia - 041407BS metaG (version 2) | ecosystem: Environmental > Aquatic > Marine > Intertidal zone > Salt...
CGATGACTGCGGCTGAAATTACGGACAAACTCGGATTACACTCGTTGAGACAAAGACACTGGTTCATTCAATCTACGTGCGCGACTTCGGGCGAAGGCTTGTACGAAGGTTTGGACTGGCTTTCGACCAACATTGCAAACAACTAATAGAAAAAGAGGAGAGATGAAAGAAAGAGGAAGTGGGGGATAGAGAACGAGAGGAGGAGAGTCTTTTAAATCAGAATTTGAAGAGAAAGAAAACTGTATTTAGTAATAATAAGATATTGATTGTTTGTTTAGTAAGAGAGAGAGAAAGAGAGAGCGAGAGAGAAATGGAGAGAATGTAGAGTAAAAAGAAATGAGGAGGAGAGAGGAATATATGGAATCAGAGCGCGAAGCACTCGAGATGAGAGTACACGAGGTCGACGACAAAAGCCGCCGCGCGCGGTTGAGTTACACACAACAAGGAAATTTGTTTTGCGCCCGCCGTTCTTTTTCGCGCACATATAAAAAAATTAGCCGGATGTTTTAGTAATAAAGGCGTAAATAATAAGATGAGAGCATACGCACACATACACACACACGTACGCACACTCGCTCACGTTACCGTCGTCTCAAAATATCTTCTATACTTTTTTTCTTCGCTACATACATTAAAATAATCAAAGCTACAACGGTGTCATTTTTCTCGATCAAGTCTACTAAACTCGTAAGTGAAACGCCCTCGTCGGCCTAAAAAACTCGACGCTCGTCTTCGTCTTTCTTCGCCGAGGACCGCCTATTTACTCCTCTGAATAAACTCCTCCGCTAATTTTATCAACTCTTTCGCGTCTATTCTTCGACTCCCTTTGCCCATCGTCGTGCTCAAATACACCTTCTTGATATAATTCGACATCGCGGGTGCTCCTTTCCCTTTCGGTCTGTTTTGCAAAACGCTCGCCATCAAACACGTCGCGTTTTCCACGATGGCCACGTCCTCAAAACTCGTCTTCCCGATCCCGGCGTGCACGATCGCGTTCTTCTCCGCTCTGTACTCCACTCTCCCTCCACTCTTAGCATCTCTCACCGCCTTCCCAACCTCCGCGGTTAACGTCCCAACTTTCGGATTCGGCATCAACCCTTTCGGCCCGAGCGTCCTCGCCAACCCGGAACTTTTCAGTTTCGCCACGATCCCCGGCGTCGCTATGCACACGTTCACCTTATTCAAATCCTCAAACTTCCCGCTCTTGATCTGCTCGATCAACTCCTCGCCCCCAACCGCGTCTGCCCCGGCCTCTCTCGCCATCTCCCGATCCTCCTCGTTCTCCGCGAACGTCAACACGTAAAACTTCTTCCCGGTCCCGTTGGGTAAGTTGCACGTCCCTCGCACAATCATATCCGACCGTTTCGGATTCACGCCCAACCGAATGGACATCTCCACCGTCTGGTCAAACTTCTTCGTCTTCGCGTCTTCTTTCGCCCATCGCACGGCGGAGAGCACGTCGTGAATCGGTTTCGTCGTCCCGTCCTCGTTCTTTATCGCGACCACTTCTTCTTCTTCCGCGTTGTCGTCGTTCTTCCGACGGTGATGGTCAAAAATTGGCGTCGGCAGCCTCGCGGCGACGGCAGCAGCAGCAGCAGCACCAGCAGCCGAAGAAGAATACGAGTACGAAGTCGACGAAAAGAGCGACGAATGCGCTCGCTGTTGTATCATTTGGAGCGAGAGTTGTAGCGCGCGTCGCGCGAGTCGGTCGCGTTGCCGGCACACCCCTTGCGCCGTTGCCATTTTATTTTATGCTCTCTTTCTTTCTCTGATGTGTGTAAGTGTGAGGTTTTTATGTTCTCCCCGCAACGACAACGAAGAGCAAACGAATAACGCGCGAACGCTTTCACGTGTGCTTTTTTGTGCTTTTTTGGTCCTTTTTTTTTCGTGTGTTCGACGCTTCGATATCGATCTCTTCTGATTTTTGCATCATTTTTCATCTTCTCGAACGTTTTTGGACCGCAGGAAACGGCACAAAAAAGAAAAGAGAGAGGAATATCTCTCTCTCTCGTTCGTTCTCATCTTTGCGCATTCTCCTTTTCCTCCCGTTTTTTGGGAATGTGCAATCCAGACGCGACGACGACGATGGCTCCCTCTTCTTCGACCTCTTCGTCCGTCCGACGCCGATCCTCAAACGAGAAGAAGAAGTCAACAACATCAAATTTGGATGATGAAAAAAATGTCTTCACGGCGGGTGACGTCGCGAAACACAATCGCTCGACGGATTGTTGGGTCATCGTGCACGATCGCGTGTACGACGTGACGAAGTTCGTTCCGAAACATCCCGGAGGGAACATGATTCACGTGAACGCGGGTGGGGAGTGCACGGCGCTTTTTGAGTCGTACCATCCGCTGAAAGCGAGGGCGGTGCTGGAGAAATTTTATATCGGAGATGTGGTGGTGGCTGAGGAAGAAGAGGAAGAGAAGAAGCGAAGCGGGAGCGAGGGCGACGCGACGGCGACGAAGACGACGACGACGACGACGACGAAAAAGTCCGAGATGAAAGCGCCAAAGTACAGAGCGAACGGCGAGCAAGACGAGTTTCACTACGAGTGCAAGCAAGCCGCGGAGAAATATTTCAAAGAGAACAAGTTAGACCCGAGAGAACACCCGGAGATGTGGGTAAAGTCAGCCGCGATTTTAACCGGAGTCGTTTTGTTTCATTATTTATCGTTTTTTAGCGCGAACGTGGCGTTTTTCCCGCTGGCGTGCGTGTTTGCCGTGTTGCACGGGGTGTGCAAAGCAGAAGTTGGGGTGTCTATTCAGCACGACGCCAATCACGGGGCGTATTCAAATAATAAGAAAGTTATGCACGCGATGCAGTTGACGTTGGACGTCGTCGGCGCGAGTTCGTTCATGTGGAAGCAGCAACACGTGGTTGGACATCACGCGTTCACGAACGTTGAGGATATCGATCCGGACATTCGATGCGACGAGAAGAACGACGTGAGACGAGTGAATTACATGCAACCGCACGCGTTTTTCCACAGGGCGCAGCACGTATATTTAGCGCTCGCGTACGGATTGTTGTCGTTCAAGTCGTGCTTTTTCGACGATTTCTCCGCGAGAAAGAAGAACAAAATCGGCTGGGTCACCGTTCCAAAGTTTGAGCGAAGAGAATTCTTCGAGTTTTGGGGATCCAAAGCCGCGTGGGCGTTTTACTACCTCTACTTGCCCTTCAAGCACTCGGTTCACAACGACTCGTACGCGAAACTCTTCGCGCTGTGGACTTTGACTGAATTCACCACCGGTTGGCTCCTCGCGTTCATGTTCCAAGTCGCGCACGTCACGCCGGACGTGGAATTTTTCAAAGTGGACGAAAAAACAGGCGTCATTACCTCGAACAAATCCTGGGCGGAAGCGCAGCTCGCCTCGTCGGCGGATTTCGCGCACGGGAGCAAGTTCTGGACCCACTTCTCCGGCGGCTTGAATTACCAAGTCATCCACCACCTCTTCCCGGGCGTTTGCCACGTCCACTACCCGCAACTCGCGCCGCTCGTCATGGACGTGTGCAGAAAGCGAGGATTAGAATACGTCGTCTACCCAACCTTTTCAGCCGCGTTGCGAGCGCACTTTCGCCACTTGAAAATGGTCGGTAAAGGCGCGTTCAAAGTGCCCAGCTTGGCCACCGTAGGTTAAAAAAAAGAAAGCGACGAAAATAACACTAATATTAAAACACTCGAAGATGTAATACTACTTAACACGACGACGAAACCGTAATGGCTACTATTCGTAATCAATTCCGTAATCTTCTTCTTCTTCTTCTTCTTCTTGTTCTTCTTCTCGACGCGCTCGTATTTTTATCTCACGTAATAATATTCTTTTTCTTCTCTCTCGTCATTGAAAAAAAAAATTTGCGCGCGCACGAAACAAGAGTCATGCCTTCTTCTTCTTCTTCTTCTTCGCGAGACGACGAGAGCAGAGGCCCCGGTCAGATCCTCAAAACGACCATATTCGCGACGTTGCTCACCACGCTGGCGTCCACGAACATTTTCCTTTTTCGTCAGAGGAAACAACAAGGACAACAGCAAAGAAATACGAAACAAAAAACGTTGCACAAGACGCAAATCCGAAAGCTTTACCGCCGCGTGTGGAACGAACCGAATCAGATATCTCGCGACCACGCGTGTTCGGAATACATCCACCCGGAGCACATCTTGATCGATCCGTCGAACCCGAATCCAGTCCCCGGGGTTGAGGCGTACTGCAACGGGGTGAACGCGCTGCGACAAGCGCTACCGACGATACGGATGCACGTGGACGACATGATCGAGCAAGGGTGCAAAGTGGCCGTGCAGTTGAGCTTCGTGGCGAGTTTAGGGGAGAGGACGGCGAAATGGACCGGGACGGCGGTGATGGAATTCGAAGACGATTTGATCGTCAAGACGTGGGTGAATACGGATAGCATCAGCGCGATGATTCAGTTAGGTTTGGTGAGTGATTTGTTGAGGAATAGCGGTAGCGGGAGCGAAGGCGCGACGACGACGGCGGGAGGCGCGAAGATCGTCAACAAGGCGCCGTTGAGAAGAGACAGGGAAGCCGTGGCCGCGGCGCAGGCGCTTTTGGGGAGAACAGAACCACACCCGACGGAGGTGTTGACTGGGAAAGAGTGGCTGGAGTATTTCGACGCGATTCAAGAGGAGGAGTGGGAACACGGGAGTCAGATGAGTCAGAAAGAGTTGGAGTTGCAACAGGATGACTTGTCCGGGTTGGATGTTGTGGTGTAACGCCGCTGTTTGCTGTACATACTACTACTACTACTACTACTATTGTACTAGAACATAATTTTTTAATGCTATCTAAAGTCTATTGTCACATACATATGCATCTAAACGACGCCGGCGCGCTTTACACGCCCAAAGAATCTTTGACAAAATCGACCGTTATCAATTGAGTGACGACGATCAAAACAGTCATTGGTATCCTTTGCCTCAAACCTACGAACAAACCCAAAAACGTGTTGTTGTCGTCGTCGAACACTTCCTCGCACTCTTCTTTTTCTCCTTCGTCGTCTTTACAATAACGTCGCGTCATGATGGTGTCCCCGGGCTGAGACGCAACCGTCGCGAGTACCCCGGCTATAATCGCAGACATCAATCTCAACGCGAAAAACAACTCTCCGTTCCCTTCTTCTCCGCCGTATACTCCCAGCGTCCCCTTCACGAATCCATTCACGAGCACATCGTACGAGACCAATTGCACCGCCGTGTAAGGAATCATTTTCAAATACACCGGCACTAAGCTCTCGCCGATGTCGTTCAGAAACGCGTCCAACTCTTCGCCAACCGCCGTCGGTAAACTCTTCTCTCTCGCGTACGCCTCGCTCTCTACAATCTTCACTCGCGCTCTCTCAAACGGTACCAACGCGAAGCTCCCGATTGACTCCGCCACCGTTGCCGCTAACAACAACTGCGCGATGTTGGCATGCCCTCCACTTCCGCCGCTGAAATGTTTAAACGTTTCGAAGCCGCCGTATTTACATCCGCCTTGCACGAGATATCCGAAAAACGTAGCCCCTAATCCTCTCGCGAGCGTCGTCGCGCCTTCCTCGCGGACGATTTTTTGCGCCAACTTCCACGCGCTCAGTTTCGAATCTTCCGGGTTCAACTGCGCTTTCGTTTTCACCACGTCCAGGGGAACCGACAAGCAGTGGCTCACGAAACATCCGATGCCGCCGGCGGAGAAGTATTTCAAAATCGTGACGATTTCATCCGCCGCCGATGCTCTGACCGTTAGTGTTGTTGTTCTTCTTCTTCTCCTTTCGACGAGATGACGACGACGACGACGACGACGAAGAGGAGGAGAAGAAGAGATGGAGGAGGAGGAAGAGGAGGGGGAGGAAGCGAGCATTTTTTCTTTCGCTTTAAAAGTGTGGATAAAAAGCGTATCTTTTCTATTGATGATTAAAAAAATGTTGTTAACTATTGAACAACGCGCAGGCAGCGGCGCCTGTCTTCTATCTCTCTAAGTCCTCGACCGTTGCAAAAACCCATCAATCTCTCGAACTAACGCGTCTAAATTTTCCAACTCTTTTACTTTTTTCTTCTCGCTCCCATCGGCGGCGGGTAAGACGGTTTCCCGGACCTCGTCGAACAAACCTCGCAAAGCGCCGAGAGGACTCGGGTCGTCTTTGCGAATGCCGAAGGAATCGAAAAGGGTCGTCGAAGCGTCGAAGGCGATGTTGGCGGAATCTACGATGGAGTCTGGGAGAATTTCAGTCGGTAATGGCTGCCAGAGCGGGGAGATGTGATCGCCGGGTTGCGTTTTGACGCTGAAATCAGCCACTCCGTCGCTCGCGCCGGATTCGCTACTGCTGCTGCTGCTACTACTTTTACTACTACCGCTGCTACTTCTACCGCCGCCGTTGACTTCAGTCAGCACCGCGGCTAAAACCGCCGTCTCGTCGATCGTATCGTCTCGAAATTTAATCAACAAAGTGTTCGGACCGGAATAATATTTCTTGATCAACTCTTTCGCCTCCTCCGGCGTCGGCTGAAACTCTTTCCTCCCGTTGCTCACGTCCAACAACAACGGCTCCAACTGATCCACCACGGTCAAAAGCTCCTTCACCGCTTCCGGCGCGAAACTTCTCACGTTCCTATCTACGTCCCGCAATCCCTCTCTCAACGGCGACGCCGCCAACGGCTGCAACACCGGCGATATCGCGGACAAGCCAGGCACGAACACCTCCGCGAACAGCGGCACCGCGTCCGTCGCCGGTTTGTTGTTGTACGAAATCAACACCAAAGCCTCTCGATTCAACTCGTACCGAGAATTAATCAACGCGTGGACGTGCGCGCCCATCGAGTGCCCGATAGAAACCACCGGTAGGGTCTGTAAATCAGCGTCCAATTTTGCAAACGCGCGATCAAACTTAAACTGGCAATCGTCCACCACTCTCAAGTGGTCGAAACTCAACTCGTACGGCGTCGCGACGACGACGCACGACGCTCGCTTGGCGAGCTTTTCCAGAAACACGCGGTACGTGAGCTGAGGAGACGCGCCGACGAACGCGCCACCGATGAAATGACACACGCACGTCGCTTTCGCGGAAGAAGAAGATGAAGATGATGATGAAGATGTCTCTCCCCTCGCGTCGACGTTGTTCAAAGCCTCCTTCTCTTCCTCCTCCTTCGAAGAAGAGGCTTCAGATTCCTTCGCGCGACCGTCGTTGTTATCGTCGTCGTCGTCGTCGTCGTCGTCGCCGCTCCTTTTCGACACTCTCGAAGGATCAAACACCCACGAATCGTCCACTTTGAACCACCCGCGGTCTTCCGCGCCTTTCGTCAACTCCGCGAGCGCTTCTAAAGATCGCTCCAAGTCCCGGAACGCTTCCGGAGTCGTCGTCGTTGTCGACGTCGTCGTCGTCGCGCGCGGGTTGTTCGTTTTTCTTCTTCGTCTTCTTCTTCTTGCGGTCGACGAGGACGGAGAAGACGACCATCGAGGCGAAGAAGCCACGAACGATGATAGCGCTACGCGAGAGGACATGTTGCCGATTGAAAAACGTATTCTATTTCTCTCTCTCTTTCGCGCGGGGAGAATATCTGTGGAGAGTCGAGTTTTACAAAAATCAAAAGATGAGTAACTCGAGAACCCGCCGCGTCGATATCGGTCGCGGGCACGCAAAGATGCGCGTAAACGAAACGTGCTCTTCTTTTCCCTCGCGCAAGTATCATTAAAAAAAGTAGAGAGAGCGTTGATGAGTGCAAAAATTAAAAGCTATGATGAGTAGTAGCGAGAGGAGGGCGCGACTTCGCGAGCGCTCTTAATGAGACGCGCCGCGCGGTAGTCTACGCCTCTCTCTCTTTTTCGGTCGATTACAACGTGAACACCATGAACATCAAAACAGCGCACATCCAGCTACGGTTATTAAAAAGAAATGTGCGATGCTGCTGCTGCTGCTGCTGCTGATCCTCTCTCTTTGCGTCGATCGACGCTCTCCTCACCGTTTTTTCCTACGTACATATAAGTCTCTCTCTCTCTCTCTCTCGCAACACATTTTTAACAAAGGGGTGAACATTCGCGTATACAAATCTTACTTCAACGGAATGAACTTATCACCACCAATACCCGCTCTGCCGTGCGAAATCGGCTTGTAAGTGATCGCATACTCCGCTAAATAAGTGCCAACCATCTCCGGCTTGATTTCAACCGTGTTGAACACTTTCCCGTTATACACGCCGACGATGGCGCCAATCATCTCCGGCACGATGATCATGTTTCTCAAATGCGTTCTGATCGTTTCCGGTTTGTCCATCCCTTGCACCTCTCTCTTCGCCTTGCGGAGCTTCTTCACCAACGCCAACGGCTTGCGGCCGAGACCTCTGCGGAATCGACGTCTTTGGCGAGCGCAGAAGAGTTCAACCAATTTGTCAGTTTTCAATTCGAGGAGTTGCTCGAGGTCAACGCCGCGGTAGGAGAACTTTTTGAACGCCTTCTTCGTCTTCTTGGACGGGTCGGTGACCAAGGCGTCTTCTTCGGACGTGTCTTGTTTCGGAGCCTGTTTTTGATGAAGAGTGAGAGAGTCAGTTTACGATGCGAGACGAAATCGCGAGGAAAAGAAACAAGCCCCAAAAGAGGAAGCCGGAGGAGAAGAGAAAAATGTACAAAAACCGCGCGCGCAAAACCCCGACGCGAACATCCATTCACCGCTCGCGCGCGCGAATATCGCGTAAAAAACCACGCTCCGCGCGATGAAACCGTCTCTCCGCGCTTCCATCCACTCCAGCGATTGGCTTTATACATAAAAGAAAATTCGCGCGCAGTTCGGTTTCCTTCGCCGCGAGACACATTTTTTCATCCGCATCGCAGAGAAGAAAAAAGATGCGCGTAAACAAAAAAAGAAACCTTCGCGCGCGCGAACGCGCATCCGCCCTCCTCTCGCCGGTTTCGCGCGATGCGTTGGATTCCGCGCCGAATTCGCGCGCGGTTTTATGCGTTTCTTATCTACACACGAACATCTATAATACACACGTACCATTTTTTCTTTACTTTTTTCTAAGGTGTAGTAGGTCCTTTTCGCGGACGAAGCAGAGTCGAGAGCCTTTGTTTAGGGTTTGGAGGAAAAAGACCAAAACCCTAAATTAAAGAGAAGTGAATTAAAGTTTGGGGAAAAAAGCGCCTCATTCGCGCGAGGAAGGAAGGGGCGTTTCGGACCTTCTGCCTTCTTTTCTGACACAAGTAAATCATCTCTTTTCTGGGGTCGCTCTGTCTGTCTGCGCTTTGTGCTCGCGCGCATGTGCGTGTGTGGTGAGAGAAAGCTCTCTTTTTAGAGATAAAGTCTCGCATCATCGTCGTCGTCGCCAACACATCATGAGCGAAGAAAAGATGAAGTGGAAAGACTTGGAACCGGTCTTGGAAAGCTGCGCGAAAGCGATGCGCTCGGGCGAGCTGATCCACCAAAAATCGTTCGGATTGTTCGAGGCGATGTCAGCGGTGGAAATCATGGACCCGAAGATGGACGCCGGGTGTTCTTTTAACGCCGCCGCGAGCAATAGTAACGACGGATTGTTGTTGAGCGAAACGCAGCCAAAAGGTGGTGGTAAAAAGAAGCCTTCGACGCCGGATGTCGTCGTCGCGTCGAGGAGCGAGAAAGAGATGAAGGAAATCGCGGACGAGTTGTTCGCGAGAGAAAATTCGTGGCACGTTGGGAACGCGCTGCCGCCGACGGTGTTTTCGTGCTTGTATTTGAAAGAGGAGGAGTTGAAGAAATTGTCCGCGTGTATCGTCGCGGAACAAGAAGCGAGTTCGAGTTCTTCGTCGTCGTGGCTGGCGAAGGCGTTCGAGCTGCTGCTGACGACGACTTTACCGTTCGTTGGATTGGTGAAGAAGATGGTGGAAATAGGGGATATTTTTGAGGAGGAGGATTTCAATCCGCACGATTACGGGTTGAAAGTGCCTTTGCCGGATCGGATGCAGAGTAAGGAGCGCGGCGGGGACGTTTTGGACGGAGACGCGTGCGCGACCAAGTACGAAGACGTGTTGAAGGAAGGAAAAGAAATGTTTAAGGAATCTGAGTTGTATCGGAGAGTCTCGTTGAGGTACGCGTTGTATCGCGCGTTCAAACGGATCGCCGACGTGCCGACCGAGGAAAACGGGAAGAAGATTAGGAGAGATTTTGAGGAGGCGCGAGCAACCGCGAGACGCATTCTCGAAGAGGACGACGTCAAAGGTAGTGGCAGTGCGAATAGTGATAGCAATACTAGCAGTAATGGAGAGAATAGTGGTAATAGCGGCAGCAACACTGTCGACGATAAAGAAGAACATCCGGCATTTGACGCTTCGGCGTGCGCGCACGCGCTCGGCAACTCGCCGCCTCGAGTCGTCGAGTTGTTCACGGTGAAGGAATCGTACGAGTATTACTTGAAGTTATTGGATGAGTTAGAAGTGGTCATTGAGTGTTTATACGACTCAGCCGCCGCGGCATCGACGACTAATGCGGGCTTATCCTCGGACGATTTCTTTCGTAAATGTCGCGATATTACCGATCGAGATTTCCTGGCGTTGTCGCGAAGCGTCGCCGCGTACATCTCCACGGTTGGCGGCTCGACGGATTCTCACTTAGGCGTCGCCGCGGTAGACTTGTGTTTGCGCTCAGTTTTCGCGCAAGTCCCGAATAAAGCAAGAATAGACGACGATTCCGCGCAAGCGCTGAGCTCGTTTCAAAGGGCACCGTTTGAATACGTCGCGGGTGAAATAAAGAAAGGCAACTACAACGCCGTCACGGTGACGTGCGAAGAAACTGGCGCGCAAACTGACGGCGATCCCTTGGAAATCTTAGCGACGTTTAAAGACGAGTGTCAGCGGTCGTGTTCCTTCCTTTCTCGCGCCTACTTTGCGTCCCCGGCGCGAAGGCGAAGGAAACTTCGCCGGTGTCTCGACGAGCTTTCGCATTTGCAAGTTTCGTGTTCGCACATGGACGCGCTCGGCGTCGCTTCTTTGTTTTTGAAAAAGAACAACAATAAGAAAGGAAACGCCATCATCGACGAGGAGAAAACGCACGAATTTTGCACCAGAGCTTTCCAGCTTTGGGCCTCGCGCATCGTCGCCGACGCGCAGTTTGACATCTTAAAAGTCGGTTTCCAATGCGAGCTATATAAAAACTACGAGTTAGCGTCCGTGTATTGGTACATGGATAACTTAATCGTCCACGGGCTCAACGCCGACCGGTACGTAGCCGATGCCTTTGACAGCAAAGCCGAAGAAGTTACCGAGAAATCTGCAACTACCTACCGCGAAGCGCAGATATTTCTCGCGCGAAGCAACGCCGCGCAGTGCGTCCTCGCCGCGCTCGATAAAGTCGGGCTCATGAAAATGCCCAAACCCGCCTTCACGCTCGCCACCGCGGAGGCGCGTTTCTTCCAACGTTTCGCGCACTTCCAAGCGAACTCAGACCCGCTGCCTTTGTTTTGGGGCGATTACGAGATGCACGTTCGCGACCACAAAAAATACCCGGCGGAAATCTTATTCCGTCTGGCGCACGGTCAACTCCAACCGGTGATTGAAAACTTATCGAACCAAATCGAAAGCTTACAACAGAAGACGAAGAAGACGAAGAACGACGACGACGACTCGCGCGCCAAGAAAATCGCCTCCTTAACCGCCGCAAAAACGAAATGCGCGAGACTCTCAGCCACGTGCAAACTCCTCGGCGCGCTCTCCGAGGACGACTTACGCGCGACGTGGACCGTAGACATCATCCAACCGTTTTCTTCTGAGGACAAGGACGACGTCTTCTTCGCCGTCGCCGCCTCGCGCGCGTCGAGCGGCGCGCGATGACGATAGTCGCATCAGAGAGAGACAGATGGAGAGAGAGAAAGTAAGAAGCACCCTTTGCGTTGTAAAAAAGAAGCAGACGAACACACGACGAACTCGCGCGCGCGCGCGAGACGAATTGTCGCAGAAAATACGCGCACAAAGTATTGAGAAGAAGAATATGTCATCGCACGTTCTCGCATCTTCCTTCTTAGAACTCTCTAGTGCATTTCTCACGATTCGCCATAACTAAAAAAGCGCATTTGCTGTTGCGCGCGAGAGAGGACAGAAGAGACGCAGACACACCTCTCTCTCACGCGCAGAGAAAGGGGCACGTTCAAGATGTCGTCGCCACCGCGACCGAAATCTCTCGTTCCCGAAATCCGCGCGCATCTCCGGCGTCTTCTTCTTCTTCGGGAAACTTCTGCCGCCGGTAAAATCGACGCCGTCGAATCGATGCTCAACTTGCGCCCTTTGGCTGCTGATGTCGCGACGGATGGTGACGGCGCTCCTTCTCGTGAAGAAGAAGGAGAAGAAGGAGAAGACGTTTCGGCCGTCGAAGAGGAGGAGGAGGAAAGGACAGAAAGTTCTTCCCCGATTCCGTGGGCCATCGATATCGTTCGAGCGAACGCGGTGTTGCCTTTGCTTCAAATCGTGCAAAAAGTGCCCAGAAACGCGACGACGCTGGAACCGGTGGAAGACGAGAAAGTGGTCGACGCGGAGACGTTGCATTTAGCGGACAGCGCGCTGCTACTTCTCGCTGAACTGGCAAACGTGGGGCAGATTTTACTCGAAGGCGTTGGGTTTGAAGTGATTCGCGACGAGGAGACCGGGTCGTGCGCGTACGTGAACGTGGAGAGCGGGATGCGGACGAACGAGTTGCCGAGATTGGCGATGGATGCGGAAGAGGATTGGCCGTTGGACGTGTTGTGCGAGTGCGTGAGTTTGTTGGCGCCGAGCGGCGTGGACGAGAAGAAGGGAGAGGTTTTGTGGCAGGTGAAGGTGGTGGATTTCAAGTTGGGCGAGGACGAAAAGGATGAGGAAGATTTAGCCGTGGTGGACGTGGCATTGGAGGAAGAAGGAGGCGAAGAGGAAGATGGCAGCGGTCGCGGCGTTGCCAGAGCTTTGGTTCGAGGCAGTTGGAGAGGATCGAACGGAAAAGTGGATGGAGAAGTGAATCCAGAGGAGGTTTTGGGGTGCGCGTTGGACGCGTGGAAGGACGCGATGTTCGCCTCGGCCGTACACGTGGCTCGGGAACAGAAACGCGCGTCTCCTGAATCATCTTCGCCGACGACTGTTTTACTTTTTGGCTTACGCGACGGATCGTTGCCAACCTTTCTCGCTCGACGATATCCTTCGGACGAGTTAGAGTGTGTGGTTATAGAAAACGATAATCGCGTGGTGGAGTTGGCGGAGAAGCATTTTAAGTTTTCCTCGAAACGGTCGGGCGTGGAAGTTAAAATGCTTCTACCGATGAATGAATATTCGTCCGATGCGGAGACTCGAGATTTTAAGTGCGACGTCATTCTCGTGAGCGATGGAACGCAGTATCCGGTTGAACAGTACGTAAACTTGGAAGGCTTGACGTTACCGGTTGTGGCGGTTGCGAACGCGAAGACTCTGCCGCACGCGAACATTCTCGAACCGACTTGGATGGGACCAAACATTGTGCGGTGCGTCGATCCCTCGATTGAAGAAGAAGAAGAAAAAGAAGAAGAAGAAGAAGAAGAAGACGCATCGCGTGCGGCAAAAAGGCGTAAACAAAACGGTTCAGAGGAAGGAGACGATAAACGAAACGCGAAACGCGTGGACGCCTTTTTCAAGCGATGTGGCGTTAAAAGCACGGACGTGTTGCTTTTCAATTGCGGGTCCGAACAGCTTTTGCGCGCATCGGAGGAGACGAAATTAGAAAACTTACCATTTCTTATAGATAGCGTAGTGAAATTAGATAGCGATAGCGCCAAGGTGGGGAAAATGGAGAGCTTTACGGTTGCGTTCGCAGAGAACGAAGACGACGATTTCGATGCTAGAAATATGCATCAACAAAACGTGTCGTACGCGAAGAAGAATCTAGACACTTCGAATGCGGCTTTTAGTCTCTTTGGCGACGACGATCTCAACGACAATACAACCGAAAAACAAGGAGTAGCAGTGGACGAAGATGTGACCGCTCGATGGGAAGGCTTGACCGAATCGCCGGCACAGTGTGCGACGTATTTCACTCCCAAACGCATCGCCGCGGTGCAAGATAAAGTTAAATCTACCCACGATTGGAGTCGTTTCCAAAAAGATGTTCGTTCTATGGGATACGCTTCGCCAATAAATTCAGCGAACATCGTGACCTCCGAGGGAGAGGAGAAAGAGTTGTTACTAAAATTTAGCCGCGTGGTGGAAACTTTGAAACAGAAAGGGTACCCGGCGACGCTGGCCTTCGTTACCGACGTCGCTTGGGAGATTGTGTTAAAACTATGGACCATCGCGGAAGAGGTGTACGATCACGAGGAGGTTGTTTTGGAACCGTCATTTGCGGCGTACGCGTTGGAAAAGCCAGCGTCGACTAAGGAAAAGAAGAAGAGCGATAATGGAAATAAGAAATACGTCGGGCAAAATTTTGGTCAGCCGCACCGCGATTACGCGCGAGATGACGACGCACTTTCGCTTTGGCTTCCAGTGAATGACGTCGACGAAGATAATGGATGCATTTACGTACTTCCAAAAGAGCACGATCACGAGCGAAACGCTTCGAAGAGCGGCAGCCACAAATCGAAGCCAGAATTTCCGATTGAAAAAGCCGTCGCTTTAGCTCCGGTAGAAGGTGGCAGGGTTCTGGGATGGTCCGGCGATGTCGTGCACTGGGGGACGTCTTGCCAAGCTTCCAGCGCTTTGCCGCCGCGACAATCCATTGGCGTAGCGTTTCGAAAGAAAAAATCGAACAACGCGACCGAGGGAACCGTAGGCAAAACGCCTTCGATGACGAAATCGGAAGCGTTTTCTTTGGACGTCGCGGGACGGCTGAAAGCGATTACCGTAGCGCTGGGCGCGTTTGAACACTGGTACGGAAGCACGGATTCAATCAAGGCTAAAATAAACTGATTCTGCTACCTAACTAACTGTGTGTGCAATTTATGTATTAATGAGCTAGATTAAGTGTACTAAACATCAAACTCGGGCGCTTCGGCGAAAAAACTAGATCCTTCCTCTCGCAGCGTCTCTAAAACTTCAAACACAAACGCCGTCAGCGCCGCGCTTCTCGCCAATTTTTTCGTATCTTTTCTCATCTCGACCTCCACATCTTTCTTTCCTTTCTGTGTTTCTGTGTTTTCTGGTCCGTTCTCCTTCTTGTCTCGCACCAATTCCATCAATCGCTTAAACCGTTTCGGATCGTCCTCGGCGAACTGTTTCTTCGCGCTCAACTCGGGCGCGAAAGTCCCGTGCACCTCTCTCAGCTGCCTCCCTCGTTCGCCGTCCACGTCGTACTCCGCTCTCGAGTAAAACCTCTCCGCCGCTCGCTCCCAAATCGCCGTTCGTCCTCGTTCCGTCATCGATTCCGAAAACGCGTCCGAATACGCGTCCAGCTTCGATTGGTCTGAAAAAATCGAAAATTCGCTCTCGATGGCTTCGTACGACTCCTCGTAATTTTTTCTAAGCAGCTCTCTCGCTCTCTCGAGCTCTCGCATCTGTTTCGGATCCATCGCCGATGGTGCCGTTCTTTCGCGCGTCGAAGAACTCACACTCCTCGTCGTGAGTGGGTTCCTCCTCTTCGTCGCGACCGCAGCGAGCGAGAGGCCGAGGAACACGCCGACGAGGACGAAGATGAATTTGAGCAACTTTTTAATCGCGCGCGTGTCTTTTCGCTTCCGCGCTTTCGATGAGTTCTCGCTCGCGTCAACCTCCTCGCGTCGTTTGTTAAAGCCGCCGCCGCTTTTTTTCCTCCTTCGCGGCGAGGTGACTAACGCCGTCGTCGCAGACGTCATCTTTTTCTCTCCGTGTCTCCGCGCGCGCGCCTCTCTTTTGGAAACTTTTTTGTTTCAGTGCGTGTTGTGAAGGAAAAAATTTACAAAAAAGACATCCAGCGAACCCCCATCGAGAACCGCTCCCAAAACCGGTCCGTCGTTGCCGCAACAGCGCTCGTTCGAGCGTTCTTCTTCTTCTTCTTCTTCTTCTTGTTTTTGTTGTTGTTACGGTCCCTTTTTGATGCGCTCTCCGACGGTCAATGGTGCGCCTTTCCTTCGCGATGGTTCGGGTCGTTGCGCAAAGCGTGCTTCGCCGAGTAGACGAACACGTAGATGTGGACGAACGCGAAGAAGAGGACGAAGATACCCCGGATGCTGGGAGAGTCTCGGAGAAGACGGAGGACGAGGGAGATGGACGCGTCGAGTTTTTGTCGACGGGTGGTGTTGGCTTTTTTGAGCGCTTCTTTGTCGTCGTCGTCGTCGATGGTGCCTTCGTTTCGGTGGGTTGCCGCGGCGGCGGCGCGTCGTCGCTGCGTTCCTTTTTCACCTCTCTCTCCACCGGCTGGGTGGACGTTGAATTCGTCCAACACGCTGACGCGATGTGAACCGTTGTTCTCGTTTCTATACCTCGCTAATTCTCTCTCCGCGTCGGCTTTTTGAGACTCCAACCCGGCTAACTTCATCCGTCGAAACTGTAACTGTTCATCCAACGAGCGAAGTCGACGTTGCATTTCCGCGCAATAATCATCCGAATTCTCGCGGTACCGCGCCTTGCTTTGTTTGTGTTCGTATATTTGTTCGTCTAACATTTTCAACTCGCGTTTTGCCTCCTCGACGAGACGTTTGAGTTGAAGTCGTCGCTCTCTCTCTTCGGCATTTTCTATTTTTCCTTCTTCCGCGGCTGCGGTAACAATCGTCGATGTCGTCAACGTCGACGCCGCACGACTTACTCTCAACCGCTCTTCCGCTTCAACTATTCTCCTTTCGATTTCTATCACTTCCTTCTCCGCCGTTTCCTTCTCTCTCTCTGCCTTTTCCCTCTCCTTCCTCCTTTCCTCTTTCGCCAATCGACACTCCCTCGTCGTCTTCTCGCACTCCCCTTGGTCGTTCTTCATCGCCATCACGCGCTCCTCTTCAAACCTCTCCATCTCCATTCGCGCGTTTCTCTCTCTCTCCAACAACCGCTCTAACCTCATCGACTCGTTTTCGTGTTGCCTCGCTTCCGCCATTTGCTTCTTCGCCTCTTCTTCTTCGCGAAACTTTTGCTCGTTTGCGCGGGATTGAAGCGCGTCCACATCCGCCTCGAGCGCACGCAACGCCGGCAAAAGAAGCTCCGTTTGTCGGCACAAACTCTCGCGCCGCTCGCGTTTTTGCCTTTCTTCTTCACCTTTTTCGTCTTCGAGATAATTGTTCCCTTCGATTGCGTTCGACGTCGACGTCGACGACGACGACGCGAGCGCTCTCAAAATCTCCTCTGAACTCTCCAACCGTTTCGCATCTTCCAGACTCTCTCTTCTCCTCCTCTCCTCGTCGCTTCTACCGCTGCCGCTATTGCTACCGATAAAACTCCTCGCGGTTATTTCCTTCACTTTGCTCGTCACGATGGGCAAGTTTTTCGCGATGGTCTCCTTCAAATCGCCGTCGGTTTCTTTCGAGATATTCGACGCCTTCTTATCGAGTTGCTCCAAATTGGAAACAAATTTATTCACGAAATTCATTTTTTTTTCTTTCTCTCTGCGACCGCGTGAACTTCTTCTTCCTCCTCCTCTTCTTCAGATGATGAACGCGAGAAAACAGAGAGAGACAGCTGTTTATCGACGAAAAGCGCTCGCGCTCGTTCTTCTCGCGCGATTGTGTGATGAAGTGGGAGAGTCAAGAGTTGTGTTGACTTTTATTTTTTGAATTTACACGAGACACAAGAAAGGTAAAAAAATCTACGTAAACTTACGAGGAGAGAGAAAAGTCTCCGTCTCTCGTGCGCGCGCACCATTCTGCTCTGATTTGCCGTGAGGATGATTCTAATTCTTTGCTTCTCTCAACATAAGCAGCGTATTGTTCGTCTGTTGGTTCCGGGCACCCTTTTTCCCGCAAGTAGTATAAGCACTCGGGTTGCTCGAAATATCGCGCGTGAGCGATGTATTGCCAGTCGTCGAGACGTGCTTTCGCGTCTTCGACTAAGTATTTGACGCAATCAAGATGACCTTTGCGCACAGAGTGTAACACGCATTCGGCCTTTTCATAATCAGGTACCTTTCTTTCTTCAACGAAGTATTTCAAGATGTCTAATTGACCATATGCTGCAGCTGTTTCTGCAGCATTCATTTCCGTTTCTCGCGAAGGTTTCACCTTGGCGAAAAGAAAGCGAAGGCAGTCGAGGTGACCTTTTCCAGTAGCTTGACAACATGACTCTTGTTCGTCATACGGACAACCGTTAGCAAAACAGTACTTCAACATCTCGAGATTACCTACAAATGCTGCTACTTTAATCGTCCGTTCATCCCACTCGCACTTTTTCACTTCTCTGACCCACTTGAGCAACTCGAGTTTATTCGTTCGAGCAACTTGAGAGCAAAACGAGGCTTGATCTTTCACTCTTCCATCGTCAAATTTCCCTCCCCACTCGAAATTATTCCACGCCCATTCCAGCGTCGAAATGGATGTGCATTCGGAAATATACGGAAAGATTTCCGATTCGTCTATCCCCGCGTATTCGAGTAAATCTAAACTCTCGGTATTCGCCTCTGAAAAGAAATATCGATCTGTCTCGTTCAATTTCGGAAGCACATGCGATACAAAAATATCCCTGTGATGCGTCACCAATCCCGTCCACAACTTGGTCGGACCGAGCTTTAAACGCTCCAAATCTGCCTCAGCCTCTGCAATAGCCTCGTCCTTCACCTTTTTCTTCTTCCTCTTCGCCGCGCCGGAGAGCTTTTTCTTCTTCCCCATTATTTTTTGTGCGTTTCTTCTCTGTCTGTGAGGAAAAAACGACGAAACGTTTCTCTCCGAAACTCCATTTTATCCAAAATCCGAAACGCAAGAACGGAGAGAACGCATGACTTTGCGAAACTACTCGCGCTGAAAGCGACCAGAAGAACACATAAAAAATACCGTCCCCGCCGTTCTTCTATCTCTCGCGATGACGACGACGACGACTGTTTCGCGTTTACTCTCCCTCTCTCGCCCGAGAAAGAGGACAAGTCAAGCGCGGAATCCCACTCAAAGCGAAAAGGGAAAAAGGAGAGAAGCGACGATAAAAACGCGAGTCTGGCGAGAGATTAACGAGCACGTGACCGCGGTGGTGGACGCCTCGTTCAGGGCAGACGGTGATGAAGATGACGACGAAGACGATGAGAATGGGTTAGGAGGCGTCGTTTCAGACGCAGCCGCATTGGAGATGTATTTGAGATTGGAATCCGGGAAGCAGCGAGACTGCGTCGAAAAGTTCGTTAGCGAAGAGGAGAGGGAAAACGTGTTGAGCGCGACGTCGCGGAGCGTCGGCGATGTCGTCGAGGATGGTCGCGGAGACGAAAACGATGGAAACGAAACGATGAAGAGTAGCGAGAAACTGAGGGAAGCGGAGAGAGCGGCGGATATCTTGCGGACGCACGGGTTGGTGTTTTTGAAATCCGTCGTCCCGGAGGAGACGTGCGACGAGATTTTAGCGGACCTGAACGCGATATGCGACGGATGTAAAGAGACGTACGGCGACGCGTTGCGGAGGACGGACGTGTTGCTCGGACTTGGTGATGGAGATGACGACAGCAATGAAAACGGTGGTAAAATCAACGGGGTGAAGAAAGCGTTAGAATCCGCGTGCAAAGAAGAAGGAGGAAACATACGGAACATCCTCTCGTTCATCGAGGACGCCTCCGAGGACGCCGTGTTGGTCGAACTCTCCGTCCTCGCCACGGAAAAAGGCGCCGACCGCCAAGTGCTGCACCCAGACGTCGCCTACGACGCCCCGCACGAAACGTTATATTCCGTGTTCATCGCGTTGCAAGACGTCACGCAAGACATGGGTCCAACGCTGTTCGTTTTAAACTCTCACGACAAACAGACGCACGACCAACTCCCGAAAACCAAATGGACCGAGAAAGAGTTCGACATCTTGCGAACGAAAACCTGCGCGGAAGCGCTCTTGAAAAAAGGCGACGCGGTCTTATACAACGCGCGAGCGTTCCACCAAGGCGGCGAAAACACGCGCGGTCGCCGCGCGTTATTAACGCTCACGTTTCTAAAACCTCCCGTCCCGCCCGAGCCGACGAGGAGAAACAAAGGTAAGTGTTTGTGGAGCATCCGCGAGGACGTGTTTCGGAAACAATTCACCGCGAAAGAGTTAGCCGGAGGGTAGTTGGTTTAATTTGCGAGCGACTCTAGTTTCCCCATCGCGCGCTTAGTTTTAACGTGTAACAGTAGACGATGATTAAAGAAGAAGAAGAAGAAGAAGACGATGTTTTATCTCGCTTACCCGCGTATTCTCTCGACACGTAGACAGACCGTTATCCACACAAAAGAAAATCGCTTTCTCTCTGGATATACGTAACAAAGCGAGATGATGATGCGCGCGGCACTCCGACGCGCGCTTCCTCGTCGCCGACACAAAAGAGACGACCTTTTTTACCCGTTGTTCGTTCCTTCTTCCTCCTCTTCTGCCTCCTCCTCTCGATGGTATTCCTCCTCCTCCGACGACTCCAAAACGTCCACCACCACCGGCGACGACGATGCCACGGACGGCTTCTCCATCTTTCCCCAAGAACTCCCTTCGAACGCGCGAGACCCGTCGAAGGACGATTTTATCAACGACGCGACCTCTCCGCCTCGAACGCGAGAGCAGCAGATGGAATACAGCAAACACGAGAGTTTGCGAGACTGGTTAGCGAGGCAAAGTCGGAAGAGAAGCGTGGACGAGATTGTCGTTTTGACTGGGAATATTCACCGAGGGAGCGAGATATTACATAACGCGGTGTATAACAAAGGGACCGGGTTTAACCACTCCGAGCGCGAACGGTTAGGGGTGAGAGGGTTAGTACCGCCGCGGTATTTCTCCATCGAACAGCAAGCGGAGAAGATTTGGCAGCAACAGGTGACGATGCGAGAATCGAACGCGCCGAAGATTGCGCGCTGGCGACATTTGCAAGCGCTGAAAGATAGGAACGAGACTTTGTTTTATCGGTTGTTGCGAGAGCACGTGGAGGAGTTAGCGCCGGTGATTTATACGCCAACGGTTGGTGAGGCGTGTTTGAACTATTCTCGGTTTTTCCGACGCGCGCGGGGGATGTTTTTCACCAAAGATGACGTCGGGCACATGCACTCGATGACGTATAACTGGCGAGGGGACGTGAAGATTGTCGTCGTGACGGACGGGTCGAGGGTGTTAGGTTTGGGTGATTTAGGCGCACACGGGATGGGAATATCGATCGGGAAGTTAGATTTATACGTCGCTGGAGGTGGATTTGATCCGCAGGAAGTTCTACCGGTGTGCTTAGACGTCGGGACGAATAACAAGAGTTTGTTGGACGATAAGTGGTATTTCGGTTTGAACTCTGAGCGGTTGGAAGGCGGCGATTATTACCGCGTGATTGACGAGTTCATGCGCGCGATTCGACATCGATGGCCAAACGCGCTCATTCAGTTTGAGGATTTCCAAACCAAACACGCGTTGGAGATTTTAACGAATTACAGAAACGATTATTTGTGCTTTAACGACGACATTCAAGGCACCGCGGCGGTAGTTTTAGCCGGCGTGTACGGAGCGTTGAAGGTGTTGGGCGGTAAAGATAGATCCGAGATTCGAAAACAGAAGTTTGTCATGTGCGGCGCCGGTTCCGCGGGCATGGGAATCGTGTCCATGTTACACAAAGCGGTCATGAAGAGTGGTGGTTTGAGCGAAGAAGAGGCGTACGATAACTTTTACATCTTGGATAACAACGGCTTGATTACGAACGAGCGTGAATTGGAGTTTCCGCGGGAAGCCGCGGTGGAACCGTTCGCAAAGGCGAGGAAAGCGACGAAAGAGTTACCCGACGGCGCTTCGTTGTTGGACGTCGTTAAAAAATCGAAATGTACCGCTTTACTGGGCGCGTCAACAGTAAACGGGTTGTTTACCGAAGACGTTTTGCGGCAAATGGGCGAGCAAAACGAACGACCGATTATTTTCCCTCTGTCTAATCCAACATCGAACGCGGAGTGCACGTCAGAGGAGGCGGCGAAAGCGACCGACGGGAGAGCGATTTTTTCGAGTGGTTCGCCCTTTGAAGATGCGAAAGGCCCCGTTTCGGGGCGTTTAATGCGCGCGAACCAAGGGAACAACTTGTACGTTTTCCCCGGTCTCGGATTAGGCGCGATGTTGAGCGGCGCGAAGACGATTTCCGAGGAAATGCTCGTCGCTTCGGCGAAAGCAATTGCAGATATGCTCACCGAAGACCAAATTCGAAGAGGCTGTATTTTCCCACTCATTAAAGAGATTCGCAACATCTCGGCACGAGTCGCCGTTAGGGTCATAAAACAAGCCGCCGAGGAAGGCCAAGCGAAAAAAAGCGTAGTTCGGATCATAGAGTCGGACGACGAACACGACACCAAGTTGTACAAGTACGTCAAAAGAGCTCAATACGTGCCCGAATACAGGCCGACAGTATTTCCGGTCGAAGAAAGTCGCAAAACGGTCGACGATTATTAACTGAGTCAACGCGCGCAATTGTAAATAGTCATTGTAGTATCGATTTAGAGCGCAGGTACCAGATGTATTACGTTCTCGCACTTGTGAAAAAAAGGATGGTATCATTTTATGTATTCTCAAGCACGGCTTAATTGAAATTTCTCTCTTCCTTCCTTACGCCGCTTTGACGGCGTCGGTCAAAGTCTTAGCAGTCGCTGCGATGGCATCCCAATCGCCGGCTTTGATCTTATCTTGGTCAAACGCCGGCGCTACAAAACCTACCGAAGACGCACCGTTTCTTAAATAGTCTTGGCACGTGGCCAAATCGCAACCGCTCGTCGGGTTGATTCTCAAATGCGGCAACGCCGAGGAGACGGCTTTCACCCACGCCGGGCCGCCGGCGACGCCCGGAAATAACTTTTGGATCGGCGCACCCAACGTGTACGCGTAGTGCAACTCCGTCGGCGTTTGGCAACCCGGCATGCACACGATGTTGTTAGCCTTGCACCACTCGACAACTTCCGGGATCAAAATCGGCGAAACGATAAATCTCGAGCCCGCGTCCATGGCTTTCTTCGCGTCCTCGACGTTTAAAATCGTCCCGACGCCAGTCATAACGTCCGTGCGCTTGGCAAAGTTCGAGACCGCGTCCAAGCAGCCCGGCGTGGTCAACGTAAACTCGACGACTTTAAACCCACCTCTCACGGCGGCGTCCATGGCTAATTCGGCTTTGCCTTCGTGCAACGTGCGCAACACCGCGCACGCTCTGTGCTGAAGAATAGTCTTCAAAACTTCGTCGTAATCCGATTGCGATTTTGCGTACGACGACATGTTGCGCTTAAACATGAAGTTGTTGCTGTTTCTCGTATTGGTGTTTCTGCTGCTACTGATCTTCGCCCCTCCTCTAAAATAACTGTTGCTGAAATACTTCTCTTGGCCTCCTCTCGCCATGGAGTGCATTCCCTTCATGAACCCTCCGGTCGGCGTGACCCCTTTGCTCGTCAACAATTTCCCCAACGGCGAATCTTCCTTGATCATCTTCGAGTGGAACGGATAGTATCTTCCCGGTGGGCCCGGGTTTTCCTCCAACTCCTTCTTCACCACGTCCTCGATGATTTCTCTCGAGTGCGCGATATCGTACACCTCCTGCGCTACCGCCGCCGGAATGACCACCACTCCGTCTTGGTCCCCTACAATCGCATCACCTGGTCTCACCGTGACTCCACCGCAGTTGATGACCAAGTTGCACGCCCACGGCTGGTGCACGTGCGGACCTTGTCTCGGCGTCGTCGAGTGGCTAAACACCGGGAACCCATAGCCTCGCAACACTGCGGTATCTCTCACCGACCCGTCCGTGACTAAGCCCGCGACTTTCTTTTGCATCAATCGCAAAAACTTAATATCGCCACCGACCGATTCCCACGGACCGACCGAGTTCATCACCACCACCTCTTTCGGCCCGGCGAGCTCGAACGCTTCGTATTCCGGACTTTCCATCCCGGGCGGTTTATCCTTCATGATGTCCGGCCTTTGCGGAACAAACTGAACGGTAATCGCCCGGCCAACCGTCTTCGGCTGACCCTCCGTCAGCGGTCGCGCGCCCATGATGTGCGACGTTGGCCATCCCATCACCCACAAACCGTCGATCAAAGCTTGCGTGGATAACGTGCCGAGTTTGTCCAACAACTCGTCCGAGATTTCCGTCGCGTTGCGTGGGGCTCCCGAGGCCATGCATCGGATGGCCCCGGCGGCGTTACCCGTCGTCGAGGAAGCGGTCGCTCGTCGCAACGAACGCGTGAGCGCGTGGCGAAGCATCTTTCTTTCTTTTTTGAGGTTCTTTTGAGAGTGTGTCGTGCGCGTGCGTTCGTTTTGTGTGCGCGCCGCCCGGGTGTAAAAAAGTGAAGGCTAGAGACTTTTATTCCAAAACGGATAGGGTTTGTTTCAGCTAATCAGAGCTCATTTTTTTCTCTGCTCTTAAAAATACGTTCTCTCGCCTGCTGCTGCTTCGCTATTACAACCCTTTCTCTCTAAAAACATCCGCTGCTGCTGCTGCTCCTACTACTACTAGTGCTACGACTAGTGCTACGTGTTCTCGTTTTCTCTCTCTCTCTACAAATCGAGCGAAGCGCGGTGTGGGACGGCGCCGTCTGGGACGGTCACGACGACGACCTTTTCTTCTTCTTTTTCTTCTTCTTCGGCGGCGGAAGACGAAGGAGAAGATACCGTCGTCGATGCGGCTAGAATTTCTCCCTGTTCGTCCGCGCGACTTCGCGCGACGCAGTACACGCCTACCACGGTGATGGTGATGCCGGCGAACTGAATCGCCTCGAGCGATTCGTTCAGAAACGTCAGCCCGAAGAGTACGGTGAACGCGACTTGAACGCCCGAGTACACCGTCGGCAACACGCCGTTCACCCTGGTGATCGCCCAACTGTTGATGCCGTGCGCGATAACGGCACTACCGAATCCGCTAAAAAGCACGCCTCCCCACGCGTACGCCGGCACGTCGTTCTTCCAATCTATGTCTATGAAGATCTGCTTCAACCCTCCGGCGAAGAATATCCACGTCCACGCGAACACCGTCGATCGGAACAAAAACGTCATGCCGTAATTTTTCATCCCGCTCTTCGTCGCTTTCACCACCATCACGACGTAAAACGAATACGAGCACGTTTGCAACAGTAAAAGCAACACGTCCCCAACCGACGGACCCACCTCGTCGAATATCCTGTGCGCGCGAACCGCCATGACCGTCCCCGCGAATCCGAGCAAACACCCGAACGCTTTCAAAAAGCACATCTTTTCTAATCCAAACGCGAACGAAAGCAACGCCGTGCACACCGGCATCAGTGGCTGCACGCTCGCCACCGCGATCGCTCCGGACCGTTCGTTACACACGAACACGAGCACGTACGCTATTCCCAAAAACGTCCCCATCGGGAGAAACCAAAAGTGTTGCATCCACGTCAACTCGCTTCGTTTCGGCGTCTGCGTCGGTCGTTCCAACCGAGAAAACAGCCACAAGAACGGCAACGCGCACGCCAATCGCAGCGTGCAAAACGCGAACGGTTTGATGAACTTCAGAGACGGGTTCGCGAGCGTGTGCATCAGCGCGAATATGAGTTGCACGAGCGTTAAAGCCATGTGCGTGGTGATGGTCGACGGCGTCTGGTACTCTCGCGCGACGAGCGCGGACAGCGAGGCCCCGGCGGCGGTGGCGCCACTACGCATGTTTCTTTTTCTCAAGTCTCTCTGCGTCCGTCGTCGTCTCTCCGCGCGAAAAAAGAACCCATCGTCGTCGTCCGGGTTTGAAGGAGACGACGAAAGGTTCTTCCGGGGAGCGCGCGTTTTCTTCTCTCGCGCTGTTTGGCAGTTATCCGGTTTTTTGTATTGAAGACGTTTCGACGAGACCACGTAAGAGAGAGTACCAAATATGCACCAACACACCTAAAGAAAGCAGCACGAAGGGACGTCTTCTCGAGTAACGCGCAGAGACCCAACGGAGTACCAACTATGGACCTATTAAAAAAAAAACGAATAAAAAAAAACAACGAGCGCGTTCGAGCGTCAGAAAAAGAGAAGAGAGACATCTCTCTCTCTCTCTCTCTCTCTCGAAGAGCGCGCGCGCCTCTCGAAGAAAAGAGCATTACCCCACCCGGCGAAAAGGAGCGAGAAGAAGAAGTCATCGTCGCGTATCTCTCTCTTCGGTTTTCGCGAACGAATCATTCGCGCGTATTGTATTTATTTTAAGGAAGAGAAACGTATCTTTTTTCCATTCACAAGAGATAAAACTCTCTTCGTGTCCGTTGGTGGCGAAGAGACAAAAGTTAAAAGACACGGACGGAGAAAGAAGGAAAGACAAAAGGAACCCGGACGAAGAAGAAAAAAGAGAGGATGTCGTCGACGATTAACGAAAGGTTGAGCGAAACTTTAGCGCGGTTGGAGTTGAAGGACCGCGTCGACGACGACGACAAAAACGACGACGAGAACCTCCTCGGAGGAAGAGGGGGAGAAGGCAACTTTCTCTTCTTTGGCGAAGACGACGACGACGCGGAGGCGACGATGTTTTCGTCGGCGCACGATTTCGATGGTTTTGAGCGTAAGAGTATCAGCAGCGAGAACAAAATTAACGCGGGGGATGGCGATGGTGACGACAACGACGACGACGAAAAGGAGGATTCGAGTTTACCGTCGTGCGCGATTTGTCTCAACGCGCCGAGTTTGGAAAATTCTTGTTTTACGGTGCCGTGTTTGCACTCGTTTTGCGCCAAGTGCATCGTTCGATGGGCGAACTTTCAAGAGGAGGAGGAAAACGCGCAGAGGAAAAAACGCGGGTTATCGTCCACGCATCATAATCACCACCACGGCCAGACGAGCTTTGCGGCAAAGTGTCCGTCTTGCCGCGTGCCGTTTGAGAATTTGTTGTGCTATCGGGAGTTGGACGGGTCGGTGCACAGGCTGGGCGGAGAGTTGGATTTACGGGAACACCCGTTGTGTTTGTTGAAACGGTCGAAGTGGTTAGGTTTGGAAGAAACGGAGGAGGAGATGTACGGAGGGAGACAATCTTCGTTCGATGATTCGTTTGAAGAGGAATATGGTCACGGCTATCATGGAATGAAGTCGTCAAATAAGAGCGCGTATTACGACATCGACGACGAGTACTTTGCGAAGAGAGGCGGCGCGAGAGTAGTGATTGGGAACCGGCGATTCGGCGCGAACGGGTTCGTGGCGAGCGGACGAGCGCTGGCCCGACCGATACAGCAACCGATGAAAAAAGAAAAGATGGGTTCGGCTGCATTTTCGTCTTCGCCGAACAATCAACACTCGATGATGAAAATGAAGGGTTCATCGCCAACGACGAAAATGATGAGCGCTTCTCCACCGACGACGGTGAAAGGAACGCCGCCATTAGGCACGACGCCACCGTCTTCTTCATCCGCGTCGGCACCGAAAGGCAAGAAATCCATGAAAAAGCAACTGCAAAACGAGAAAAAAAGACAAAAAGATCAAGAAAAAGCGGCGAGAAGGTTGGCGACGCGCAAAGAATACCAGAGGAAAGTACCCATAGAAGATTCGCAACCGCGCATGGCTGAACAGTTTGCCACTGACGAAGAAGTAGAAGAAGGAGAACAAAGCATCAGAGAAGAAGCGAGCGAACCAAAGCCTGCGATGACATCGGTCCCCGTCGCGGCCGAGATCATCATGTAAAATTAGAAAAATATAAAAAAAACACTTGTATCATCATCAACAACAAAAGTTGCACGTCATTTGTAAAATAACAACCGTAAAATCCTAATTGCCTTTCGACGCGTTCAACACGGTCTCGCGCATGCCGGCGTAATCGGCTTTTTTACCCTCGTTAAACAATTCGAATTGCCTCGCCGCTTGGCCGACGAACATGTCCAAACCGCTCGCGACGGTTAAGCCGCACTCCTTCGCCTCTCTCAATAATCTCGTTTCGAGCGGGTTATAGACGGCGTCGAAACATACAACCGCGCCGGACTTTTTGATAGCCTCTTTCGGACACGGCGTTTCATCTACTCTCTCACCAACCATTCCTAACGACGTCGTGTTTGCGATGACATCTATTTTCAAATCCCCAAAGTTCCCATTCGCGACATCTTCGACGGAAATCGACGTGCCACCGCACGCCGCTGCCAACGCGTCCGCTCTGTCTTTACTTCTATTCGCAACGACTACGTTGGCCTCTTTAAACTTTGCCCCGAACGCTAACCCTCTCGCCGCACCTCCCGCGCCTAATACCAGCACGGTTTTACCTTTCAACGCCTTCGAATCTGTCGTCTCTGCCGCGTCTCTCGGAATCGTCGGATCCAACGCCTTTTCAATCGCGCCAATCGCGGCGACGTAATCCGTGTTGTACCCGCGAAACGATCCGTCTTTCTGTCTCACCAACGTGTTCACCGCTCCAATCTGTTTCGCCACTGGATCGACGTTCTCGCCGCAAAATTTCAAAGCCGATTCCTTGTGCGGAATTGTCACCGAAAACCCAACCCAATCGTTGTTTTCGTTATCGAACAAACTTTTGTTCTCGACAAACTCCTGGAAATCTTTCACCAACAAGGGCACGTAACACTTGTCCTCCACCGCGGCGCTAATCAACGCTTTATTGTGCAACTGCGGCGATTTACTCTGCGCGATCGGGTTACCCATCACGCCTAAAACTTTCGTCTCCCGCGTTTGCGAGCTGTTCACCCTGTACAACTCGCTCAAATCTCGCAACGTCGGCTGCCCCGGCGCCGACTCGAATCCGGCGCGAATGCTCCCAAACGTCAAATAACTCCCGAATTTCGTCGCCAACAATCTGGAAATTAACCCGTGTTCGCTCATTCCTAACGCCGCGCACGGGTACCCGTCCTCGCTCGCTTTTTCTAAAACTTTCGCCAACCGTCCGACGTCGTTAATATCTTGACACACGCACGCGATTTTCGCGATGTCGCACATCGCGTTCCCGCGAATCTTCTCGTACTTCTCCTTCAACAAAACGTCCAACGACGGCGTCGACTCGTACTCGTGACTGCTACAAATAAGCATCTGACCCGGACCTTTAACATCCTCCGTCGGTTTCGCATTCGCGAATCGCTCGATCGCCAACAACTCGCAATCCACGTACGTCGCGCCCGCTCGAAATCCTTCCCACAAACATCGCAGTCGCGTCTCCTCGTCGCCGTCGTCTTGCCCGCCTTCCCAGTTTGGTCGAAACGTCACTATGCACGGAATCTTTGCATTTTCCTCGCATTCTTTCACCAACACCCCGATCGCTTCCTTCATCTTCTCTTCGTCCGTGCGAATCGATTTCTCCAGAAAATCCACGCGCAACTCGACGATATCCGGACGACTCTTGCCCGATTGGGCCACGAATCGTATCTCAGAAATGCATTCGGACACCGTCGAAGAAATGATCGACGTGGTCAGCTTACACTTCTCAAAATCAGCCGCAGAAGACGATGATGGCGAAGAAGACGACGACGCGCGCACCAACGCGCTCTCTCGACGATGATGGGTTTTGCGACGACTGTACCGAGTACGGTTTTGTTTCGATGCCATTTCTTTTTCCCGAAGAAGAAGCGAAGGAGGTTTTCGTCCCAAAGACGAAGAAGAAGCGACGACGTGTCCGCCGCGATTCGTCGTGGTCGTGGTACTTTTACTGTTGCGAAAGGAGGTAGCGGTGACTCGAGCGAGCGAACAACCGAGGGCGGCGCTCATCGTCGCGTGTTTTATCGTCGCGCGTACGTTTTTGTGGGCTAAATTTTTATCCATTTTATTACAAAAATAATACTAGAGAGACACACACACGCGCGTATCATCGAAAAATGTGGCGCTCGCGTGGTAAACCTCTCTCTCCTTTTCTCTCTCTCTCGATTTTATCGGTACAGTGCGCGCGAGCGAAGATTTTTCGCGCTTACTTTTTCGCGCAAAGACGTCACTTTGAGGGGTGGGTGTTTCGAGGAGGGGAAGAGAGCGGGAGAGGTTTTCGGCGACGCACGCGCTTCTTTGTTCGTCGCGGTCTCTCCGTCTCTAAAAGCTATATTTGTTCTATCTACATTTCTCTCTCTGTCTCTCTCTCGCGCGCGTGGGATGGTGGCCTATTTGTGGTCGTTGGAATTAGCGTTCAAGTTTCCTTCTAATTCGTCCAACATTCGATCGTAAAACGGGAGCATCTGTTCCAACGAGGATAAAACGACTCCCGCGCCGAGGAGGATTTTTAACTGCTCCTGTAAGAAAAACGAATCCGGCGCTTGGAGATTCAACAAGAACACGCCAAACGCCGCCGAAAGACGATACGCGTTCTTCTTGTTGTAGTTTTGATGGTACCTCTCCGCGTTCGTGAACCGAGTTTTACTCGGATTTCGTATCTTTGTCGCGATGGGTCGTCTCCGCTTCGCCGTCGCCGTTTCGTTCATTCGCTCGACGTACGCCTTCACTCTCTCGTATTGCGCTTCGCTCTGCGGCCAAATCGCGCTCTCGTACTGCACCGACGCCGTCCGCCGCGTGGCATCGTGCGATTCGAAAAACACCTCTAACAGCTCTTCCAGCGTCACTTTCGTGTTATCGAATCGTATCTTCAGCGCTTCCGTGTTCCCGTCTCCCGCGCACACCGACTTATACGTGACTGCTCTGCTGCTGTTCAAATTCGTGTCATTCTCGGCACCCGCGTACCCCACGGTGACTTCAACGACGCCCGGAACGGATTGAAACGTTTCCGAGGGCGTCCAAAATCACCCGAGCGCGAGCCACAATTCTTCTTCCTTTTCATCGTTCGAAGAAGAAGAGACAAGAGAAGAGGAAGTGGGCGAAGTGGGCGAAGTTTTTGCGTTTTGGACGACGACGCTTCGTCTCGGCGAAGTCGTCTTATCGTTTTCGATGCGGCCAGAGGAGGGACGATTTTTGCGGTGAAACTGATTTTGCTGCTGCCGCGCTCTTCCTCCCGAGAGCGATGAAAGTGCGGTGGTCATTTTTTGTGTGCGTCGTGTTTAAGATGTATTCGTCCGGGGCGCGCTCGAACACTAACAACGTGTGACGTGGGAACGAATGTGTATTTTCCCGAAACAGAGCAGTAAAAAATTTGGACTCGAAGAGCGCGCGCGCGGATGTTGAACGTTAGATATATACGCGTTTTAAGTTTATATGTTTACAAGTTTGACGAGCTTTGCGTTACTCTCTCTCTCTCTCTAAAAATGTGTATACTTTTTTCCTCCTCGTTTTCCTAAAATGTATTATTCGTCCCGCGGCGCGCGCGCGCGCGTCTCTTCCCGAAGACACTAATAATGAGTGATTTAGTATTAGAACAACGGGTTGCCGTTGGTAAACTTTTCAGCCAACAACAAGGCGACCAAACCGACCATGGCACCTCTGCCGTTGGTCAATTCAGCTTCCGGTTTGAACGGGCCCAAGGCGTTCCCCGGCGCGGTCACGCCGTCCGGACTGGACTTCTTCAACACCGGCGCCAACGAGGCGGCCAAGATGAAGATGCCGCAAAACGGCGCCAAGAACAAACCGGCGCCCGGGTATGTGACGGTATCTGAAACGCCATCAGCCAACGTAAACGTTCTCGTGGAGAACACTTGGCCCCACAAAGACTTGTTTTGGGTAATTTCGGTGTACAAAGCAGCCATCCAGCCGATTTGCGCGACTCTGCCGTTGATCATCTCGATCGCCGTCGCGTTCGAAAACACCTTCATGGCGTCGTCGAGGAGTTGCGTGTCGTCGCCGAGCGGCGCGGCTTCAGCGACGGAGCCATCCGCGGGGTCACTGTTTTTAAATAAAAATGCAAACACAAAAAAAGAGAGAGTTTTTGAGGTCAGTACTTTTGTTCTTCTTCCGTTCTCGAGTTCAAAATCGATCGATCCATCATCGAACAGAGCGCAGTTTTATTAAGGTTTTTGATCGAAAAATGCCACCGAGGCACCTTCTGACGTCACCAAAAATTGATTAATGGAAAAAAACACGAGAAGCGCGCCGCTTTCTCTCTCTCTCTCTCTTTAATAAGAACACGCGAGGAGGAGAAAACAAAACGAAACGCAAAAAGCAGAACGCACATCATCGCTTGCATCGCCGCTTTCGGTGCCGCAGTTTCGACCGCCGGCGTGGCGTCCTTCATTTCAAAAGCCTTCTCCGCGGATTGGACCGCATCGGCGACGGAGGTAACTTTTTCCTCCTCGTCGACGCTGCCTTCTTCTTTCGGCTCGACGACGGCGCGCATCATCGAGAAAGAAGTCGCTCTTCTCTTAGATGAGGTCGCCCAGGACGACGACGCCGCGCGGGCGCAGAGGGAAGTTTGCTGTAAAGAGAACATTTATTACGTGTGTGTGTGGTGTGTAGGTGCAGATTGTGCGTTTTAAAAGTGACGTCGTTCGTCTTCGAGTGTGTGTTCACAATTATTTTGGGGAAAAAAAAAAGGCAAAAATGTACCTAAATGTCACACATTACGGTATCAAAATATATGTTAACGGATGCTATTCGAAGCGTTACACACACATCTAGAAACTTTTCAAGGTCAGAGCTTTCGCGTGATATATGCTCACAGTTGATAGAAGAGCTCATCATCGAGCGGGGAATGAATGAATGAAGCGTGAAGAGCGATTTGCAAGCTGTTTTCTTTTCTTTGAGAACTTAATTGAACTACTAGTGACCATATGTGGTCACTTCCGTAGACTGATGGGACCACCAAAAAAAGCAGCGAGAGAGTGAGTAACTTCACGTGTGACACTTACTTACTCGTAATAATAAAAGGTAGACACGAGAGCGTTCTGTGTTATTTTTCAGAATAAAAACCAGTGGGGGTGGTGGTTTTTCTTCTGTGGGCGAAAGAAAGGGCGTCAGAGAGAGCAGAGCGTCAGAGAGAGCGTTATGAGACACCTTTTGTGCGAGAGAAGATGTTTGGTCGTGGGTCGTCCTCATTATTCTTTTGACCACCCCGAAGGTTTCTTTTTTGGACGAGAAGAGACCGGGGCTGCCTTTTTTTTCTTGTATATTTTAGGCACCCTCTTTCGTTTCGCGCGTATGTATTACGCCGCCGTGCTCGCGAGAACGACCCCGAGAGCGCCCCGGAACCGAGACGGATGATGAAGACCACGCATTTAGGGATTTTGCGATCGAACGCGACGAGATTTTATTATGGAGGGGGAAGAATTCAACGCGCGGATGGATTATTATTGTGTGATGTGATGTAGAATAAGAGACGCCTTTTTTATATTTCGCGCGGCGGCTTTGAGCTTTGATGAATAAAATACAAACGACAACGCGCTCTTCGCGTTGTTGTTAAACTACCACGGCGGCGAACAGACCTAAAGTCACGTACAGCAACACCATCGGATACACAGCTAACGCTTTCCTCTCGTCCACAACCGCCGCGCTCACGAACGGAACCGACGCGCCCGCCGACCACGCCACGCCCAACGCCACCACCGCGAACCGATAAATCGAGTTCGTCGACAGAAGACACAACAAAGCGCTCACGTCCAGCGGGAATATGCAATACCCGATCAAACTCATCGCTTGCAAAAATATAATCTTCCCGCCCAAAAATTTCACGTTCAGCGTCAACGCGACGCCGCCGAACGCGACGGTCGCAAACACGACCGAGAATATCGTCCCCGCGTCCGACTTTTGCGCTCCTCCGCCTCCCGAAGAAGAAGAGGACAAACACACGCCAAAGAGCAAAACGAAAATCAGAGGACCGTACAAATCCCAATCGCGCAGCGGCTGTTGTTGCCGCAACTGCGCGTCTTCCTCGCCGCCACCACTATTCCTTCTTCTTCCTAAAAATACTCTCTTCGCGTCCAGGACGTTTTTCACGTTCGAAACGATCCGATCGACGTCTCGTTTGAACGTTTTCGATATCGATTCGTCCAGAGTCGACATGACATCGATGTCTCGAAACGAGGATTGGGATTGGTGTCGCTCGCGGACGGACGCGTCGTCGCCAAAAAGAGAGGAGAAGGAAGACACCGGAGGGGCGGTGTCGAAGGTACCGTGCGACATGTGTTTATATCGTCGCGTGTATTTCAAATTGATTCGATTAGATACGCGCGCGTTAAAATTTGTAACGGCTTTGTGTCCCCACTTTTTTACAGACTTTCACCGCGCGAGGAGTTTCTCTCTCTCTGGGTGTCTCTCTAACGGTGAATAATAACAATGGACGCCTTCAGAGGTTTATCATCTTTCGTTAATCCCTCTTTTTTCGTAACGACGTCGTTGTTCGCTCTCTGTCTGTCTGCGCGTCTAGATGTCTCTTTCGCAAGCGGGAGGAAAAGCGCGATTCTTTTATAGGGGAAATGCGCGCGATATTTGATATCTTTTCTCTGACGCACTTCTTCTTCTTCTCCTAGGGTTATTCAAGAAGCGAACGCCTTCATCCTCTGCTAATACTGGTGGTAATACTAGCAGGAACAGCGCTAACGACGCCTTTCGGAACCGATTCGCGAACGACGAGAGTTTAGATGATGTTGAAGATGATGATGAAGTGCCTCGAGAAGGAGGAAGAAGGCCGCCGCTGTACGAACATCGAAGACGAACGACGACGGTATCGATCGAAGACGAACGAGAGATTCTGGAAGCGGCGGCGCGCGCGGGGATTCGAATCAACGGTCGCGTGCCGGAAGTTGGAGATTTCTTTACACA
>Ga0255765_1001098_pt1 | contig 34329 bp, 23 predicted proteins | sample 041ome_8_FD_179965 | JGI IMG/M metagenome (GOLD analysis project Ga0255765, IMG submission 179965) | Coastal salt marsh microbial communities from the Groves Creek Marsh, Skidaway Island, Georgia - 041407BS metaG (version 2) | ecosystem: Environmental > Aquatic > Marine > Intertidal zone > Salt...
TATTATGCAACTGAGTTAACAATTCTAATCGATAATGATGATGTAAATGTTGCTCAGTATGGCATTGTAGACAACGATGGGGATATGGGAACCGTTAGTGTCTCTAAGGCTGGAGATGATGTTCAATTAATTTTGACACCAATTCCATCCGTTAGGCCAGTCACTGTGCGATACGCTCGCATGGGACTTAAGGCATAGCTAAGGAGAAAAAGAAAATGGCAACTGTAGATAAAGACTTTAGAGTCAAGAATGGCCTCGTCGTTGAAGGTACAACAGCGACTGTTAATGGCGAGAATGTACTTACAGATGGTAATACTACTGATGATTTAACTGAGGGCAGTACTAATGTATATTTTACTGACGAAAGAGCACAGGACGCTGTAGCAACAGCTATTAGTAATGGTAGTCACACTAACATTACTATTACTTATGATGATGAAGCCAACTCGCTATCGTTTGCTGGTTCGACAGCAATATCAACGACAGATGATTTGACTGAGGGTAGCACAAACCTCTACTTCACAGATCAAAGAGCTTTAGATGCCACATCTTCTGCTTATGACGCAGCAGGATCTGCTTCAACTGCTGAATCAAACGCAAACTCATATACAGATGATTTGATTGGTGATGCAACTGTAGATGGAACATCTGGTAACACAGTAACAGACAGAATTGCAACAGCAGTATCAGACCTAGTGGACTCAGCACCAGGAACTCTTGACACTCTAAACGAGTTGGCAGCAGCTCTTGGTGATGACGCTAGCTTCTCAACAACAGTAACAAACTCTATTGCCGAGAAGGTAGCTAAGTCTGGCGATACAATGACTGGGTTTCTCACCCTTTCAGCAGACCCAACTGCTAACCTACATGCAGCTACAAAGCAGTATGTTGATTCTGAAGTCCCAGACACAACTGACGATTTGACAGAGGGCAGCACTAATCTTTACTTTACTGATGCAAGAGCACAGTCAGCTGTAGACGACACAGACAGATCATTCACATCAGTTGAACTGAATAGCGTTGCACTACAGGTAGCAGCTACAGCAACATTGTCTGACACAAGCCAAACAGCAGTGTATGCATGGGCTAAAGCAGATTACAGAGCAGCAAAGTTTGTAGTAAAAGCAGCATACTCAACTCACACCGAGGTATCAGAAATACTAGTAACGCTAGACACATCAGACAACATTGCAATCACAGAATATGCAGTTGTCGGAACCAACGGAAGTCTTGGAGAAATCACAGCTGGTATTAATGGAACAGACGTTGAGATTCTTTATACTGCTGGAACAGCAACAACTACTGTAAAAGTATTTGGTACACTTATAGCATAGAAATTTATGGAGGTGGTAGCACTTGGCTACAAATAACAAAGACTTTAAGATCAAAAATGGTCTTATTGTCGAAGGTGCTACCGCTTCCGTAAATGGTAATAATGTTATTACAGAGGCATCGTCTATCGGAGATTTGTCTGATGTAGATCTTTCTGGAGCTTCTAATGGAGAAGTTTTAACCTATAGTTCTGGTAACTGGATTCCATCCGCAGTATCTGGCGGTGGCGGTGGTGGCGTAACAATATCAGACACAGCACCTGGATCACCAAGTTCTGGAGATATTTGGTACGATTCAGCAAACGGTAAATATTATTTATATTATAACGATGTTGATTCTTCGCAATGGATTGAGATAGCGTCGTATGGTGGTGTTGGTGCTAATCTACCTCAAAAGTTTACTATTACTGGTGAAAGATCCTCTGCTACTCCAACTGTTGGTCAGAACTATGCACTTGGTAATGGTTCAGCTATTACAGAAGCTCCTATGTCTTTTGCTGGACAGGTAACTCGTGTGTCTGTTTTTCTTGGCAGTTCTGCTACTGGAACTTTAACTGTTGAGTTAGTTAAGAACGGTACTGGTCAGGGTTCAAGTTATTATGCATCTAGAACTGGTGCTGGAGCTTCCGTAACCACTTTTGGAACGCCATTGTCTTTTGATGCTGGAGATAGCTTAAATGTTAGTGTTCAGTCAACTAGTGGAACTATTGATGCTTCTGCTGTTCAGATAGCTGGAACATTCTCATAGCCCTATCTGCTACACTTGTTTTATGAGAGTTGCGGTTTATACTATTGCTTTGAATGAAGAGCAGTTTATTGAACGTTGGTATGAATCAGCTAAAGATGCCGATTATCTTCTGATTGCTGATACTGGTAGTACAGATGATACTTTACTTACCGCTGCTAAATATGGCATAGAGGTTGCTTCCATTCTTGTTAGACCTTGGCGTTTTGATAATGCTCGCAATGCTGCTCTAGCATTGCTACCAGAAGATATTGACTATTGTATTGCACTCGATATGGATGAAGTGCTGTTGCCTGGTTGGAAAGAAAAGCTTGAACAAGCTCATAAAGAAGGAGCTACACGTCCACGGTATCAGTACACATGGTCTTGGAAAGATGAAGAAGAAACTATTCCTGGATTGCAGTATGGTGGAGATAAGATTCATTCTAGATTTGGATACCGCTGGAAGCATCCAGTTCACGAAGTATTAACTACAGACAGAATTGAAGAGAAACAAAGCTGGGTAGATTTAGAAATACATCACCATCCAGATCATTCTAAATCACGTGGACAATACATGCCACTATTAAAACTTGCTGTAGAAGAAGATCCATCAGATGATCGTAATACTCATTATTATGCTAGAGAGCTATTTTTTCATTATCAGTTAGATGAGGCTAAAAAAGAATTTATCAGACATCTGTCTTTGCCTAAAGCTACCTGGCCACCAGAGCGTTCTGCTTCTATGCGTTATATTGCTAAATGTAGCTACGGCAAGGAACGTGAAGAATGGTTTATAAAAGCAGTAAAAGAAACACCAAATAGAAGAGAGCCACTAGTTGATCTTGCAACGTATTGTTATGAAAACGGCATGTGGGAAGAATGCTTGGAGTATTCTGTTAAAGCTTTAGATATTACAGAAAAGCCTTTAGAGTATCTTTGCGAAGACGAGGCTTGGGGAGATCGTCCATATGATCTTGCAGCAATAGCGTCATATTCGCTGGGTAAATATGACGATGCTCTAAAATATGGATCTAAAGCAGTAGAGCTAAATCCAAATGATGAAAGACTAAAAAATAATATTGCATATTACGCTAACAAGACTATAAATAAATAGACATGTTATAATTGAGTTAGTCTTTGTTTGGAGGAATAATTTGGCTACCAGAATGCAACAGCGTAGAGCTACTGCTTCAGAATGGGATACAAACAATCCTGTTCTTGCTCTAGGTGAAATTGGTTTTGATACAACAAACAATACCATTAAAATTGGTAATGGTGAACTTGCTTGGTCAGATCTTCCAGCAATTAGTGGACCGCAGGGTCCAACTGGTCCAACAGGACCACAGGGTTTTCAGGGAGATCTTGGTCCAACAGGACCACAGGGAGTCCCTGGAGGTGACGTAACAGTAACTGGTCCTACAGGGCCAGCTGGAAATCAGGGGGATTTCTGGTTTAGTACTGAGGATGGAAGACTATACATGTATTATGAAGACGGTACTAGTTCTCAGTGGATTCAGGTAAACATTCTTCCACTATCATAGTGTATAATGTTGTTAGAAAGAGGATAAGCAGATGGCATTAGATTTTCCAAGTAGCCCAAGTAACGGTGACACATACAATGGGTATGTCTACAATTCTACCGTTGGTGCTTGGCAAATTATTGATACAACAGCTAAGATCGTAAATACTGATGACGATCCTGGTAACACAATCTATGTTGGTTCTGTTGATCCTGATGGAACTTATACATTGGCTGCTGGCGATGTATGGATTGAACCAGTTGCTTAGGGAGAGATATGGCTTATCAATTAGCTACAGCTAAAATTTGGAATGGAACTGCGTGGATTGACGCTGTAGGTGGACTACAGCCTGTCACTTCTGGTGGTGATTACGAAGATGAAGCAAACGGTTACTACTATAACGTCTTTACTCAAAACGGCACTTTGACTGTTTCGCGTGAAGTGAACTGTGAGATTTTGATGGTTGGCGGCGGCGGTGGCGGCGGTGGAGCTGGAGGGTCATCAGGCGGTGGCGGTGGAGCTGGTGGGCTTATTCTCACTACGGCAACATTGACGGCTGGTAGTTATTCGGTAGGTATTGGGACTGGTGCAAGTGCTGGGGCTAGTGGCGGTACAGCCACCCCTGGTGGCACTGGTGGTGACACTACTTTCAATGGTTTGACTGCTAAGGGTGGTGGCGGTGGCGGTGGAGAGGATGTTACCCGTTCTGGCACTACTGGCGCTTCTAGTGGTGGCGCTGGTGATAATGGTAACACACAGAATCCTGTTGCTCCTCTTGGTTTGCTTAGCGCCCCTGGAGATGATGTGTACGGGCGAGGCGAACAGGGCCATTATGGGGCTAGTTCAAATGGTGGTTCTAATACAAGCGGTGGCGGTGGCGGAGCTGGTAGCCCAGGAAAAATAGGTGGTGGACAGAGATGGCGGTTTGATGATGCCGATAATCTAGACTTTGGTCAACAAGGTTCTGGCGGTGAAGGTGTCCGTCTTGATTCTTGGGGTGCGGATTGCTCAGCTTTAGGTGTTCCTAACACTTTTGAAAGTGTTACTTGGACTGGTATTAGCGGTAGCGTAACAGCATATTTCATTGCTTCTGGAGGTTCTGGTGGCTACGACAATAACAGTGGTCGCATTCGCGCACCGTATGGAGGTGGGGCTTGGGGGGCTTATCAGGATGGCGATGCTCTTACTGCTTTAGACAACTCTGGTGGTGGCGGTGGTGGAGGCGCTCAGAACAACTTGGCTTCTGATGGAGCAGATGGCGTATGTATTGTGAGGTATAGAGTATGAGTTTCTTTGCCAAAATAGAAAACGGTATTGTCACTAATGTGACTACTGGCGCTACAGCCGAATGGGTTGCTGAAAACTTTGACGGCGAATGGGTAGAACACTCAGAGGACAGTAGTCGTAAGCACAGACCTAACGTTGGTATGTCTTATGATTCCGAGTTAGATCAGTTTATTTGGCCTAAGCCTTTTGAGTCTTGGGTTTTGAATGAGGAGACTCTTTATTGGGAGCCACCTATTGCCAAACCGCAAGATGGTCAGCATTATGACTGGAACGAAGACACTTTGTCTTGGGAACTCATCATTTCTGAGTCCTAATATGATAAAATAGACTATATGTCAATCCCTTCTAATCTTTATGCCGAAAAAGTTTTTGGCGAGCATCCCATAGGCTTATGGCCTTTTGATGAAGCTGTTGACTATATTCAACTTATACCAGCTGCAAATCGTGATATTTCTGATACAGATATTTATACTTTAGATGGATGCTCTGTGTCTGAATCTGAATCTGATGCTCCGATTGTTGGGGAAAATGTTTATCAAATTAATTCTTCTAGTTTAGAATATTCTATTACAGATCAAAATCCTTTAAGCTCATATGTTAATCCTGATTTAGAAAGTATTACTTTAGGCTTTTATTTTAATCCAGCATCATCTAATCTAAGGTCATTGGATATAGGATATGTTTATGGTGAAAGCGAAGAGGTTGCAGAAGTATCAGATATAGATTTTGAACTTAATCAGTGGTACTATGTTTCTAAAACATTACCTTTGCCAGAAACAGTTTCGCTTTCTATTCCATTTGCTGATTTTACTAATGATGAAGATCCGTCAGAAGGATTCACAGAAATTACATACAATGCACATGGACTAAGCGATGGCGACAAAATTAAGCTTAGCTCATCATATATAGTTCCAAATCTTATAAGCCAGTATCACATTTATTATGTAGTAAACGCTACAGAAAACACGTTTGAGGTAGAGGAGTCTATTGGCTCTGGCAGTATAGAGTTTTTCTATCAGTTTGGAAACCTGTTTATTACTCCAGTTTTAAAACTAAAGCCATTGATTAAATTCTATTCATATGAGGCCATAGCTACTACATCTTATATCTGCGGATTATCTGCTGGACAATGGTCTTCAGAGTTTATGGAAAACTCTTTTGGGGTATCTTCTACAGAATTATCTGGAATAAATGTTGACAATGAATATTATTATGTAGAGGGTGCTGCCTATGGGTTTCAAGATTTATCAGCATATTATTTAGTTAGAGAAAATAAACTTCTTGCAAAAAATACCAATATGCCAATCGTTTATGGCTCTTCTAATTTAACATCTTTGATTCCAGAAAGATTTGGTGGGCCATCAATGATCTTCCCTGGACTTGGATTCCTAAACGAAGATGGTAGGTATAAAACACATACGGTAGAGTTTTGGCTTAGAATTAGTCCAGATACTGATGAGCCAAAAAGAATTTTTGGTCCAATTAATTCTTCTGACGGATTATATGTTGACGGCCCTTTTATAACATTAAAGGTTGGAGAATCAGTACAATCTCACTACATCGGTGAATGGTATAGGCCAATGCTAATTAATCTTCTTACTTTTAGAAATGGCTCTTCGTTGATCATCAATGGTGAAAAGGTAATCGATTTAAGTTTTAATACATCAGAGCTAGATCTACCGTCTAAAACTAGTTTATCTGGAAAAGATCAAGACTGGCTTGGATTTTATTCTTATGAAGATATTTTTCAGTTTGAGATTGACTGTGTAGCAATATATTCTTATCGCGTTCCAACAGCTGTATCAAAAAGAAGATTTGTTTATGGTCAAGCAATTGATTTTCCATATTCAATAAGCTCAGCATATTCTGGAAAGTCATTCCCTGTTGATTATACTTTTGCAAATTATAACAATAACTATATTTATCCAGATATGGTTAAGTGGAGATCTGGGGTGTCTGAAAACATATCTTCAGAAAATAATGTTTTGCAGCCGCCAAAGTATTCATTGCCAAGTCTAGTATTTAACAATAAAACATCTGACGCATGGTATAGGGCATTAAAGTCTAATGCATATCAAGGTATTAGTCTCAAGCCAGATGACTCATGGATTGATACCGATGGCTACCTATTCTTTGATAGTCCTAATGTGCTTAATCAAAAAACTGCTGGATTCTATGGATTGTTTAGACCAGAGATAGGTATGACTGGTACTCAAAGTCTTTTTGTTCTTGAAAATAAAGTAACTGGTAATTATCTTGATGTTAGTCTTGCTACAAAAAGTATTGACATTGCATCAATTGATGGGACTGTTTTAACTTCTAATAGCCATGATTTACAAACATATGACGTAATACGTTTTGAAGGATCGCTACCATCAGAAATTATTGCTGGTATAGAGTATTATGTAACTAAGATTGATGATGACACGTTTAGTATTTCTAACATTAAAGATGGTGACGCAATATCTATATCTTCTATAGCTGAAGATTCTGTGGAGGGAATCTATCACGTAATACAATATAGCTTAACATTTAATTCTAATGAAGAGGTTATATATCAAACACCAGCTATAGCATTAGGAACAACAATCGTTGCTGGACTAAACTTCATAGAGTTTGCAAAATATTTCGGTGGCAATGTTTCAACATTGATTGGAAACAGAAGACAGCTAAAGCTGTATGTCGGTGGTAATAAAAACTTCTCTAACACTTTCTCTGGTAATATTTATAGGGTTGGCTTTTCTACATTAAGAAATATAGATAAGCTTGATTATCTTTTTTCTTCTAACGGAACACCATTTCTTAGATATCAGTTTGAAGGCGGATCAGATACATCATACGATGATGACGAGTTCACTGGTATAACAATCGATGCTGGATATACATATGAAGAATATGTTGATGACATTCTTTCGCATACAGCCAGTTACACATTAGTAGTTAAAAGCTTTTTTGGTGAAAGGTATTTAGACATAGCAACAAGCTCTTATTGGCAAGACTATGTTCCGCTAACATATTTGGCCAAAAATACTTTTGGATTAAATGAAGAGATTTCCTACAAGCTTGACTTTATCCAATATAATTCAGATACCACTGTACCTCTTTTCTTTGATGATGAAGACAATTATGATACCAGTAGCTCTTCGATTAAAACATATGTGACATTCCAAACTATTGCATCTGGACCAACAAAAACAGAAGAGCAATTTGTGAATACACAAAAACTCGGAAGAAACAAGACTATTGTTCCTGGAGAAAATTGGCGTACTACAAAATATGAGGTTGTAAATCAATCTTTGATTTATTTGCCACAAGATATTGGTTTAGATGAGCTAGCAATGGTTGTGCATATGGATATGTCATCTAGTGGAATTATTAAAAATCCAATTAGGGTAAGATCAATGTCTTTGTCTGGAAAATCTTTTAATGCTAGCAAAAAGAATCCTATTGGAACAAAGCGTGGGGTATCGATGTATCCATACAATAGGTATGGTATTTACTATGATTACAATAAGCAAACCCCTTTTGTTATTTATAAAGATTCTACTCCACATCTATATTTGACTAAGCACAGCGGTATAGAGCTTGCTGGTGATTTTACAGACTCCAACAGGGGATTGTCTTTATTAATTAATGAAGAAAAAACAGCACAGTATAAGTTATCTACCATTCAGTTCTCTGCACGATTCACTAGAGACGATTTGGTTACCGAACCAGTAGAAATTATGCATTTAGAGACTAACTTTGCAACCGAAAGAATCAAGATATGGATAGAACCAGCTTATCCATCAAATAAAAGATTTAGAATATTTGCTACAAATAATAACGATGAGAGAATTAGATCTTTATACTTTTATGTCAACGGCAAGAGGGTTGCTGATCCAACAATATCAATTAATGATTGGAATATGATCTCTATTGGATTAGAAACATTGCTAGATCTAGACGGCATATCTGGAAAGCTTAATGTTGTTGGACCAATTATGGTTAATAATATTTCATATTATGCATTAAATAATCTACAACAGGCTCAACTAGAAGTTCTTTCAGCTACCGAATATGTGGGAATAGATCCAGAAGTAATATATGGAATTTTTACTGGAACTAATAAGGTTATTGTAGGAGACGACATTGCTTCTGGTCCTAAAAATATACAATATTCAGTTATAAACAACATTTCTGTACAGTCAGCTACCATTAAGCCAGTATAATGTGTTATAATTGAACCATGTCCAACCACAAAAAGAATCCAATTGGTAAAAGCAAAGCCACAATTATTGACAAGCAGTATGATTGGGGCATCTATGTGTGGAAAAAAGCTAATGGTAAATGGTTTACTGACGGAAATGGCAATATTTTAAATATTCCTTCACATAAAGGTGACATTTCTCAGCTAGCAAAGCTTCAGGCTGCAGCAGCACATTACGGAGAGCCAGATGGCAGTCCACATTTTTTTGCTGGACTAAACAGAGTTTCTGATGAAGAATACAGCGAACAGCTAAATAGAATGCAAGAGGGTCTTATTCCTAACCTTAACGACCTCGGTGCTGTACACGCAGCAAAGCAAACTATTAAGCAGTATGGTGATGAGGAATAATGGCTGAATACATTGTTGGTGCATCTATGCCAGAGATGCCACAAGAAGAAGACTTGTTTAAAGCACAAGATCCATTCAGTAAAGACTGGAATGATCTAAAAACATTCAGTGGCTTAGACACAAACTTTAAGCGTCGCACAAGCAGGGTAGCAAAGGTAGCATCAATGCCACCAAGCAATGGATATCTTGAGGCAGCGAAATCTACACCATCTGGCATTGAAGGTGCAAAGTCTAAAGAGATTAATCCTGGCGATGTTTTCCGTAATGGCTACGGAATGTTTGACGTTATTACACCACCTTGGAATCTCTATGAGCTTGCAAATTATTACGACACCTCTTTTGCAAACCACGCAGCTATTGATGCTAAGGTAGAAAACATTGTTGGGCTTGGATATGATTTTGAAACATCTAAGAGAACAATGCTACGTCTTGATGACAACTCAGATCAAGAAGCAACAGCCCGTGCTCGTAAAAGAATTGAAAGAGCAAAGGTAGAGCTAAGAGACTGGCTAGAAAACCTAAATGATGATGACTCATTTACACAAACACTAATTAAATTTTACACAGATGTACAAGCGACAGGAAACGGGTATTTAGAAATTGGTAGAACTATCAACGGAGAGATCGGCTATGTCGGCCACATCCCATCAACTACAATGCGTGTGCGCAGATTGCGTGACGGGTACGTACAGATAATTGGACAGAAGGTTGTTTACTTCAGAAACTTCGGGGCAAAGAACCCAAACCCAATGACAACAGATCCAAGACCAAACGAAATTCTTCACTATAAAGAATATTCACCACTAAACACATTCTATGGTGTTCCAGACATCATGTCAGCTATTACATCTTTGCAAGGAGATCAGCTAGCTTCACAATACAACATTGACTACTTTGGTAACAAAGCAGTGCCACGTTACATTGTTACTCTTAAGGGTGCAAAGCTGTCTTCAGACGCAGAAGATAAGCTATTTAGATTTCTTCAGACTAACCTTAAGGGGCAGTCACACCGAAGCCTATATATTCCACTCCCAGGAGATTCAGATGGCAACAAGGTTGAATTCAACATGGAGCCAATTGAGAATGGAGTTCAAGAAGCATCCTTCAAAGAATATCGTTTACAAAACAGGGATGACATTCTTATTGCCCACCAGGTTCCACTTTCTAAGATTGGTGGTGGCGACAGAACAGCTATTGCTGCAGCTCTCGCACAAGATCGTACATTCAAAGAGCAGGTGTCAAGACCAGCACAACGTAATCTGGAAAAGATGATCAATAGAATTATCAAAGAACGTACAGACATTATTGATTTTAAGTTTAACGAGCTTACGCTTACAGATGAGATTGCACAATCACAAATTATTGAACGTTATGTTAAAACACAAGTAATTACTCCTAACGAAGCAAGGCAGCAGCTTGGTCTTCCGCAGAGAACAGATGGTGACGCACCATTTCAGATGACATCTCGTCAGGCAACTGACATGAGAGCAAACACTGCTCAGAATAGAGCAAGGGATACAGAGCGATCAAACAATCAGGCAGATAGTCCTGGTACAGTAGATGGTCGTAATGCACAGGGTGAAGGTCCAGCAAGCCAATAATTACCTTTTTATAACAATTGCATAAAAGGGATGTATAATAGAGATAGTATGACTATGTTTAAAGCTCATTGGGATACAGAGGGCGACAGTGTTCGCCTCTCTATGCCGTTCAGTAAAGTTGATCAGGAGAGACGCATCGTCTCTGGTTTTGCTACCCTTGACAACGTAGATCGTCAAAATGACATTGTTACATCTGAAGCCAGCATGAAGGCTTTCTCTAAGTTCCGTGGTAACATTCGTGAAATGCACCAGCCATCAGCTGTTGGTAAAATGGTAGACTTTAAAGAAGAAAAATATTTTGACCCAGAAACAAAGAAATTCTATCAGGGAGTTTATGTTTCTGCATATGTTTCAAAGGGTGCACAAGATGCATGGGAAAAGGTTCTAGATGGAACCTATACAGGTTTCTCAATTGGCGGAAAGATGCTAAAATGGGATGATGGGTATGATTCAGAAATGGATAACAAGATTCGTGTTATTAAAGAGTACGACTTGATTGAGCTTTCTTTGGTCGATTCCCCAGCAAACCAGTTTGCTAGTATCATTTCTGTTGAAAAGGTGGATGGCGTTGATGTCGTAAAGGGTATTGACGAAGACACTGTTCTTGAGAATGTGTTCTGGGATTCACAATCAGACATTGTTATTCTTTCAGAAAGCGATGCTGAAGTCAGCCCTATTTCTGGCGAGGTAATGGAAAATATTGGATTCGTTGAGAAATCAGACAGTGAAAAAGCAGACATGGTAAAGTTCTTAGTTGATAGTGCTAAAGGCATTAACACTGAGATAACAAAGGAGGTAAGTCCTATGACTGACACAACAGAAGAAATCGTAGAGAAATCTGACGAAGTTGTTGAAGAGGTAGAGGTCGCTCCAGAGGCAGATGCCGAAACAGAGGTTGCCGAGACAGAGAAGGCAGATGCTGATGCAGATGTCATCAAGTCTGACGAGGTAGCTGAAGAAGCAGTTGATGTAGAAGCAGCTGTAGAAGTTGAGGCCGAAGCAGCCGATGAGGTTGTAGAGGTTGAAGAGGTATCTAAATCAGACACTACAGAAAATGTTGTTTCTGAAATTCAGAATACTATTACATCAGCCTTTAGCGATCTAGCAGAAACCGTAAAAGCTCTACACGAGCAGGTTGACGCACTAAAGAAATCAGTTGACTCAGTTAAAGCAGAAGTTGCTGAGACTCAGGAAAACATTGGAAAGCGTGTTGATGCCGTTGAGGCTGACACAGCTTTTCGCAAGTCTGGCGATCTAGGCGAGATCGTACAGGATGAGCCAGAAATGGTTCAAAAATCCCTATGGGGCGGTCGTTTCCTCAAAACTGCCGACTTATTTAATTAAGAAAAAATCACTTAGGAGGTGACAAATGTCGGAAGAGATTATCAAGAACTATCCAGATGGTGATGGCAACCCAACCGTAAACGGTGAAGGTGGCTTCGCTTCTGGTGGCATTGGTGGTGTAACTGATCCAGGTGCTAGCACCCTCGGAAACATCCCAACCGCCGAGTTTGGTCTAACATCAGGTCCAAACGCTGTAAACCCTTCAGGTGAGGCAGGTAGTGGTATCCTACGTCCTGAACAAGCACGTCGTTTTATCGACTACGTTTGGGATGGAACTGTTCTCGCCAAAGATGGTCGTCGCGTTACTATGCGAGCTAACACAATGGAACTTGAAAAAGTTAACGTTGGAGAGCGTGTAATTCGTGCCGCCAACCAGGCCGACGCAACATACACAAACGCTGGTGCTACATTCAGCAAGGTTGAGCTTACTACAAAGAAGATCCGCCTTGACTGGGAAGTTTCAGCTGAAGCACTCGAAGACAACATTGAGGGTGCTGCACTAGAGGATCACCTAGTTCGTCTCATGACAAATGCTTTTGCAAATGACATTGAAGATCTAGCTATTAATGGTGACGGTTCCACTGGTGACTTCCTTTCCATCTTGGAAGGTTTTGTCAACAGAGTAACCACCAACGGTGACGCACACGAGCACGTTGCAACTGTTACTGACAATGCATTTACCCCAGAAGTTCTTCAGGGTGTAATCAACTCATTGCCACGTAAGTACCGTGCACTCAAGAGTGGTCTAAAGTTCTATGCAGGTACAGATGCCTTCGCTGGTATCGTAAAGGCTAACGGAACTGACAGCCAGAACATCTGGACTGAGCAGTACCGTAACTCCTACCTTGCTGGTACTGACCAGGTCATCGGTGAGGCTCGTACCACACGTGTCCTCGGTATTCCTGTCATGGAGGTTCCATACTACCCAGATGGTTATGTTGACCTCACATTCCCAAGCAACCGTGTTTGGGGCTTCCAGCGCGACATCACTGTAAACCGTGAATACGTTGCTAAGAAGGACACCATTGAATACACCGTATTCGTACGTTTCGGTATTCAGTGGGAAGAGGAAGACGCTGTTGCATTCGTTGATGCAGCTGCTGACAGCTAAATCTAACTAAATAACCCGATTAGGGGGCAGGGGGAAACCTCTGCCCCCTTTTCTAATTAACTGATATAATTAACTAGGAGGAAAAAATGTCTAAGAATCCAATTCCTAAAAACTTTCAAAAACATACGGAAGCAGTTAAACAAATAAATGATGGAGTAATTGGTACAGGCAATTTGATCCCAGTAGTAAAAGAAAAAAATAAAAAAGAAAAAGTTAAAAAAGAATATAATATGGTAGCTATATTTTCTAGTAAAAATGTTAGCTGGGAAGGTGTTGGTTCTGTTCATAAAGGATACAACATAGTGCCAAGAGAGAGCGTAGAGAAGTGGCTTTCTCGTGATCATGTCAGAGAGGCTACTCCTAAAGAAATAGCCGAGGAGTATGGTTTATAACATGGAGATCTTAAGAGTACCTTCGTTAGCAACAACTGCTACCGTTACTGGTCTTTCAGCTTCTACAGAATACGACTATTCTGTTCTTGATGATGTTGACCACTCTGTTACCGAGGGTACTGCTACCACAGACTCTAGTGGTAAGCTAACTATTACCCTTCCTTCAGAATATGATAATTCTTATACCGTCACAGTTGACGGAGACGAGCATTATTTTACTGTTGTTAGACCATACGTAGATCCTACAACTAAGGCAACTACAGCTTCTGATATTGCTGAATACCGTGGCTATGAAGAGCTTGCTAGAGCAATCATCGATTCCATTGTGACTGAAGGTTTCTATTATCAGAAAAAGTTTATTGAAACTGTTGGTTTGGGTGCTGACTATATCCCTGTTTGGCAGAAGGCTAAAAAAGTATTAAAGCTCTATGAAAACAATGTATTGCTTTATGATGCAGCTAATCCAGAAGATTATATGACATCGTATTCATTGACTAGCGACAAAACAGCTATTGTTGAGGACACAGATGATCTTGTAAATAGGCTGGAGGGTGCACCTAATATTCTTCCAGCTGGTGGCTCTGATATTTTAGACACCAAGTACTCATACCGTGGATTCCCAAAGACATTTGACTACAGGATTCTTATTACCCATGGGTATACAAGTATCCCACAAGACATTGTGAGGGCAGCAGAGCTACTTGTAGACGACATCTCTTGCGGTAAGCTTGACTATTTCCAAAGATACATTACATCTTATAACACTGATCAGTTCAAGGTTCAGATGGCTCAGGAAGCACTTTCTGGAACTGGTAATTTGATTGTAGATAAGATTCTCTCTAAGTATGCGAGGTTTTACGGAACTCCAGGAGTGTTGTAATGAATTGTGACACCAAAGACTTCCGCTTCCCAATGACAGCAGAGATCTACTATCCAATCATAGATCAAAGCCCATATGGAAATGTTTTAAAATCATGGACATTTGATAGAGTCATTGTTGGCAACTTTGTTTATGCTGGGGCAGAAGAAAAAGAAGAGCTAACTATTAATATTAATATAACTACTGATTCTATTCTTTCTGCACGTATAAAAGAAGATGTTAGAGTAAGCTCATTTGATGAAAATTTTGCTATTAGTAACATCGTAATCACTAATATTCGTGATAGAGAATGCAACGAAATTTATAAAGAGTTTGGTGGGCCACGAGATGGTCTTTCAACATTGTTTGAGGTAGCAACACAAAGACCTTTCGTTGGTCCTTTTGGTAAGGTTGAATACTATAACCTGATTCTAAAAAAGTCAGAGAATCAGGAGTTTGACGTATGATCTCCGTAACATTTGACAGAAAAGGAATATTTGCAAAGCAAATGGATAACCTTGTCAAATATTCTATTGGTTTTGTTGAAGGGGCTAATGCTGGGAAAAAACTTTTTTTTGCAACTTTTGGTGAAAAGGTCACAGAAGTTCTTGAAGAGTTTATTGACTCTGTAGCTAGACAAGAGCCAGAAGCATTACATCACGTCTACGAATGGTATGAGACTGGAAATCCTGGGGCAAGGTTGTTTGATATTCGATATACTGTAAGTAACCTTGGACTATCTTTGAATTCTACATTTAGACAGTCTACTTCTATAAAAAACGGATCTAAGGTTCCATTCTACAATAAGGCAGCGTTGATGGAAAATGGAATATCTATAACAGTTAGTCCAAAAGAGTCTGACGTTCTTGTTTTTGAGGATGGTGCAGAAACAGTCTTTACTAAAAATCCAGTCTCTATAGATAGTCCTGGTGGCTATGCCGTTGAGGGTAGTTTTGAAAGAACTTTTGATCTATTTGTTAACAGCTATTTTTCTCAAGCATTTTTACAAATTGCTGGAATAAATAGACAATTTACAAATCTTACTTCATATAAGCAAAATCTGGCAGCTGGAATTAAAGTTGGAAAGGCAGCTGGAGTCAAGGCTGGCTTTAGATGGATAACAAATGTAGGAGTTAGGTGATAATGGCAATTACATATTTACCAGCACTAATTAATGAATACCTTGCTGAAAAGGTCGTAGAAAGGCTTCCAGGGCGTTTTAACGGAGGGTTTAAGCTATTTCCAACAATGCCAACAGATATCAATGCGCTAGTTAAAGCTAACCCAGCAATGGCAAAAGATGTGTTTGGCGTATATGACAGAATGTTCAGATTAAATCGTAAAGCTTTCCCCCACATTAAATGTGAGCAGCTAATGATTTATTTGTATAAGATGAATAGTGATCCAGAAGCATTGTTTGAGGTTATACAGGTTATTCATGATCTTCTAGATCGTAAAGATGAGTCTGCTCAGGAGATAAACGCATGGATCTCAACCAAGGTAAACCAACAAGGTCTTGTTGTCCTTGGCACTGGAAGAATGCAAAGAACATTTAAGCCAGTATTTTTTCATGAACTTAACATATTTTCACTAGAAGAATCTAGAGATATTGTTTCTCAAAATACATCAAGAACTTATATGGCTAGTAAAATAATTATTAACTATGACTACCACGTCAAAGATTATTCATAAATAGTCTATATAATAGTATAGAGGAAACACGCCCATATTTCATTATAGAAAATGAGGTGAAAATTATGGCATATACTCGTGGTAATAGCTCACAGATTATCGTGGGTGCTGCTGCGCTATTCACTTACGAAGCAGGAGAGTTGGCTGACACCGACCTTCCTACAGTTGTTGAGGATGAGAGCTACAAAGACACTCTTACCGATGACACTGACTTCCGTAATGTTGGATACACCATGAACGGTCTTGAGATCGTTTTCCAGCCAGACTTCGGTGAAGTCCAGGTAGACCAGGTGCTCGACGTTGCCAAGCTTTACAAGCAGGGTATGCAGGTTAACCTTAACACTGCATTCGCTGAGGCAACTCTAGAGAACCTTCTCTACTCAATCGCTGGTCAGGACTCAGATCTAGCTACAGCAGCTTCTGGTCCATTCAATGGTAACCCAGTTCTCAACATGAGTGCTGGTGACATCGGTGAATGTCCAGTAGAGCGTGGTCTAGTTGCAGTTGGTCCAGGTACAGGTGACTGTGCAGCATCAGAATCCATCGAGCGCGTATACGTTGCTTACCGTGCACTCTCAATTGAGAATGTTACAGTATCCGCTAAGCGTGACGAGCCAACTATGTTCGAGGTTTCTTTCCGCCTTCTTCCAAATGACACAGCTTCATATGGTAAGATCGTTGACAGAACTATCTCTCTCGTTTCATAGTAACGATTAAGTTATACCGCCCAGGGCAACCACCCTGGGCGGTATTTCTTTTGCTACAATATAGTAATGGCTAAAAAAGTTTATGAAACAGATTCTGTAGTTTTTATTGATGGAACTTTGGTTAATCTGGGTCCTTTAAAAATTAAGTTCATGAGAGAGTTTATGGACATATTTCAACTTATTAAATTTACTGCAAATGATGAGCAGTCTATAGCTGTTTTGTCAGAATGTGCTACTGTTTGTATGAAGCAGTATTATCCAATAGTTGCTAGCAAAGAAGATCTAGAAGAGCTTGTTGATTTGCCTACAGTGTATAAGATTTTAGAAATATGTGCTGGCATTAAAATTAATCCTGATGAAGACGATGTAGACAAACAAGCTAAGGACCAGAGTGACAAGAATACGTGGGAAAATCTAGACCTAGCCTCTCTGGAAGCAGAAGCTTTTATTATTGGTGCTTGGAAAAATTTTGAAGATCTTGAACTTTCTATGACAATGGCAGAACTTATTGCTGTTATTGAAAAAATAAGAGATTTAGACTACAATGAAAAGAAATTCCTCGCAGCTATGCAAGGCGTGGATCTTGATGAACAATCTGGCAAAAACAATGCTTGGGAAGAAATGAAAGCCAGAGTATTCAGCGGTGGAGCAACAGATAATCCAAACGACATTACAGCACTACAAGGACTTAACGCTCAAAAGGCTGGGTTTGGTATTGGTATGGGTCTTTCATACGAAAAAATTGAACGTAAAAAAGACTAGGACTATGTTATAATAGTATAGCCAAGTAAAGGAGAAAGAGATCAATGGCAACAAACATAAACGAAGAAAAAGAAATTACACTTATCGATGGGACAAAATTTAACATTAGACCACTAAAGATTTCTCTACTAAAACTATTTATGAAAAAATTTGAAGAAGTACAAGAAGTCTCATCAGATAACGAAAAATCTATGACAATTTTAATTGAATGTGTTCAGATTGCTATGAGGCAGTATAAGCCAGAACTAGCTGATGATGCAGAAAAGCTAGAAGACCTTCTTGATCTACCAACAGTATACAAGATTGTCGAAGAGGCATCTGGGGTGAGACTGACAGATTCTCTTATTCAACAATAAGGGAGTAATTATTAATGGCTGATGCACAAGCCCATCTTAGTGTAAATCTTGATACTTCTAAGGCACTGGCTTCTATCCGTGCTTTGCAAGCAGAAATATCAAAATTTCACCAAACGCAGTCAGCACTAAATGCACAGGCAGCCTCACAAGCTGCAGGTATGCAGAGAAACCTGATCAATAGCATTAATGCTACTGGTCAGTTTTCTGCACAAATGACAACTGTTGCAAGTACAACTAGTGCTTTTACTCGTGCATTAGAAACAAACAAACTATCTCTTGGTCAATACTTCAAGTATGGTGTTGCTTCAACAAAAACATTTGGAAGAGTTTTTCGTAGTGAGTTTGACACTATTAATAGGGTTGCTCGTGAAAGAGTAAAGACTCTTCAGACCCAATACATAAAGATGGGTCGTGATGCCAACGGTGCAATGAGGGCTATTGCCGTTAGGCCACTTGCCCTTGATATGGAAAACCTTGCTACTAGAACAGCAATAGCAGCACAAAGACAAGCATTATTTAATCAGCTGTTGAGGCAGGGTTCTACTAGCCTACTAAACTGGGGTAAGAATACTCAGTGGGCTGGTCGTCAGCTTATGGTTGGTTTTACTCTTCCACTAACCTTGTTTGGCTCTGTTGCTGCAAGAACATTTATGGATCTTGAAGAACAGGCTATTAGGTTTAAGCGTGTTTATGGTGAGCTGTTTACTTCTCAAAAAGAAACAGATCAAATGTACAAGGATCTTCAGGGCCTTGGTTCAGAGTTTACAAAATATGGTGTTGCTCTTAAAGACACCATGAAGATGGCTGCTGACGCAGCTGCAATGGGTAAGACTGGTGCAGATCTTATGGCACAGGTTAGACAAGCTGCTACCCTTGCCGTCCTCGGTGGGGTAGAGCAAGATAAAGCCCTAGAAACAACAATCTCATTAACTAACGCATTTGGTGTTGCCACAGAAGAGCTTGCTAATAAGATTGACTTCCTTAACGCAGTTGAAAACCAAACTGTTGTTAGCATTGAAGATCTTACCACTGCTATTCCAAAAGCTGGTCCAGTAGTCAAACAGCTTGGTGGAGATGTTGAGGATCTCGCATTCTTCCTTACCGCCATGAAAGAGGGTGGAATTAATGCATCAGAGGGTGCTAACGCTCTAAAGTCTGGTTTGGCAAGGATTATTAATCCAACAGATCGAGCATCAGAAATGCTTGCTGGGCTTGGTATTAACATTAACGGAATTGTAGAAGGTAATGCTGGCGACGTAAAGGGGACTATTGTTGAACTGGCAACTGCCCTAGACACTCTAGACCCTCTCAATAAAGCAAGAGCTATTGAAGAACTATTCGGTAAGTTCCAGTTTGCTAGAATTTCAACTTTGATGCAAAACGTAATTGGCGAGGGTACACAGGCACAGCGTGTTCTACAACTAACTCAGGCAAGCACTGAAGAGCTTGCAATCCTAACTGAGCGAGAGCTTAAGCGAGTAGAGGATTCACCACTTTATAAGTTTAAGCAAGCTTTTGAAGACTTAAAGATTTCTTTGATCCCAATTGGTGAAGCATTCCTTAAAGCAGTGACACCTATTATTGAGTTTGGTGCTAGGCTGCTAGATAAGTTTGATGCAATGAATGATGGAGCTAAAAGCTTTGTTGTTGCACTTGTTGCTGGGCTAGGCGTTATTGCCCCGACTCTTCTTATGACCGTTGGTCTTGTTGGTAACGGTGTCGCCAACCTAATCAAATTCTTTAGCTGGATGAGTCAAATAGGCAAATCGAGTGCCAATATGACAGAGCTTGGCATGTCTACTCAGTATATGACTCAGGAACAGCTTGAAGCTAATGCTGTTGCTTCTTCGCTAAATCAGACACACACTACTCTTAGGCAAACATTTACTTCTGAGGCAGCAGCTGTTAATGCACTGACCTTATCATACAATAAAGCAATTGCCGCACAAAGAGCATTGCTGGCAAGTGGTGGCGGAGCTAAGGTAGCTAGGGGAGCTAAGCCAGCTGGCATGGCAACGGGTGGTATCGTAAAGAAGTATGCTAAGGGCGTTACGATGGTCCCTGGTCCAAAGGGGGCTGGTGACGTTGTTCCAGCTATGCTTTCTCCAGGGGAAGCTGTTATTCCAGTTGAAGAAACTAAGAGATATTTTCCACTAATTCAAGCAATGATTGCTGGAGCTATCCCTGGCTTTGCTAATGGTTTTGATGGAGATTACACTAAACTAGCTCAACATCTTGCTGGAAGAAAAACAAATATTACAGCAATGCGAGACTACCTTGCTACTAGCGGTTTAAGTAAGGATTTTTTAAATCAGCTCGCTAACAGTAAGGCTGGGTCTGTAACAACAAAAGCAGATTTGCAAAAGCTAACAACCAGCTTCATGAAGTCATCTGGCAGCATGGATTTTTCTCACACAAGATCTGCCACAAGAATTAGTCTTTCCGATGCTTCAAAGTTTAGTGGTGCTGCTGGTGCAAGAGCACAAGAAATGATAAAGGCTGGTGGAACAACTGAAACAACTAACCCAAGAATCTACTCTTCTTGGGGTTTCATGGGCGATAGAGATTTAAATAAAGCATCTGGATCACTGGGTGGTGCAAATCTATCGGCCTATGCTGCTGCAACTAAGAATGTTACACCAGAGCAAATGTGGGGTCGTGCGTTCCAAGCTGGCGGTGCAGACATATTTGGTAAAGATTCTCCAGCCATGAAGGCTTTTGGAAAAGCTTTTCAAGGAGAAATGGATAAAGCTGCAAAAACTTTTGAAAAGGTTTTTGACACAGATGCAAGACTGAATAAAGCTCTTGAGAGAAATCCAGCTCTTAAGGCAACAAGCCTAGAAGATATTGAGCGTAAAGCAATGCAAAGGCTTCCAGCTCAGTATAAGGCACAGGTTGCTGGAGTTCAGGCAAAAGCTTTACAAACTCCAGCCCCAGGTGCAACTGCAGTTAAGTTTAACCCTACAGCCGAGTTGAGACAGCAGCTTGCAAAACTATTTCCAAAGGAAAGCAAGTATGTTAGACAGGGTGGGTCTGGAAAGCTTGTTACTGGCGGAATGGCTCTGGGTGTAAATAAATCAGACAGGACTTTGTTTGGAAAGCTAATTGCTAAAGATCTCAATGTTAGAGAAGAAGCCATTGCTGCTCAAGAGGAAGATACAAAGGTTGTTAGAAAAGGGACTGAGCAGAAAAAGGATACTGGAAAGAAGGCTGTTAAGGCTAGCAAGGCATCTGCTAAGGCTGCTCAGACTAGAGTCGTTGATGGTAGAGAGCAGGTTTTCCGAGGCGGTAAATGGGTTGATAAAGTAAGAAGCAACGCTGCACAAAGAGCAAATCAAGAAAGGGCTGCAAGGACACAAGAAGCAGATCAGAAGAGAGAAGCTCGTAATGCTAGAAGAAGAGAGCTTTATGCCCAAAGAAAGGCTGCACAGCAAGTTCCAGCCCCAGATGCTGCAGAACAAAGAAGAGCACCTGGCATGGGCGGCGGTGGCAGGATGGGTATCGGTATGGCTGTTTCTTCAGCTGCTATTGCTGCTTCAATGGCTCCTGGTAAGGTTGGAGAAGTAGGTCAATCTCTTATTATGCCAGCTATTGTTGCTAGCTCATTGTTAATGCTACCGCCAAAAATTATGGTAGTTGTTGGTGCACTATCTCTTGCTGGATTCTCTATTTATAAAATGGTTGATGCTTTTAAGAGTGCATCAAAAGAAGCTATGACTTTGGCAGAAGAGCTTGGGGTAGGTTCTAAGTCTATGGATAGACTGTCAGAGTTTGCTGGAAATGTTACAGCCAGTCAAATTATGAACAAGAGAAGGGCAGAAGGCTTTGCCCCATATCAGATTCAACCAGGTAAGCAAACATTTGGTTCAGCCTTCTTGGGATCTGAAGCTGGAACAGAACTAAAAGATTCTATATCTAAAGCACTTGAGTCACAAGATCTACAGGCAGTACAACAACAAATTGTTAATCAGATGACAACTGCTATTGCTACTGGAGCACTTAACGCAGCACAGGCAAGAAGCATAGTTTATGAGCTTGGTAAAGAGCTAGGCGATTATTCTTTTGCTATCAATGTTAATGGTAAACTAACTCAGCTAATTGGGCCTAACGGAGAGAATTTGCTTAATGACCCGCTTGGCGTAAGGCTTGAGATCATGCAAGAGTCTGTTGATGCAGTAGAAAGCTCATTTGAGGCAATCGACGCATCAGGAGTCGGAGCTAGGCTTGGAACAAAGATAGGTCTCGGTGCGGCTGCAACTGTGGCTGGCGTTTGGGGCGGAGCAGCGATTGGAGCTAAAATTGGTGCTGCTGTTGGAACTGCCATCACCCCAGGAATTGGAACAGCCATCGGAGTGCTTGCTGGTGCAGCTCTAGGGGTTGGTGTAACCGCAGCTATTAGCGTAGCTGATTTTGAAAAGATTGGAAACCTTTCTGGTGCCGCTATTGCTAACTCCGTAATGCTTGTTCAGCAAAGGCAGGATATTCTTGATTCTCTTGATATTGAGTATGAAAAGAGAATTGCGGCAGCGACAGCGGCGGGGGATACTGCTGAAGCAGATAGGTTAACCAACCAATACCTTGAGGAAAGACAGCAGTTCCTTGAACAAACTGGTCAAGCAATTAGCGATGTAGCTTCTCAGATTGCCAATGCCCCGTCATTCCTCGGCCTGTTTGGGGAAAAGCCAGCAATGCTTGATGCACTAAATGATGCAATTAAGATGGCCTATGAAGATAACCCACTTGCTCAAATGATGGCCATGGGTGTTCAAGAACAAATCAAAGACATTGACTTTGGAGCAACAGAAAGAGAAGTAACCCTTTCTCTACTTCTTGCTTCAAAGGATATTGACCCAGCAGCACTTAGCGGCTTTTTAGCAACATTCGGCGGTGACACTGCAACAATAGATACTTTTATTGACATTACAACCAACCTCGGTGGTGCAGAGGGTGGCAGAGTTCTTCAGGTAATGAATCTTTTTGAAGATGATGTCAATAAGACTCAGTTCCTTGCAGATGTAAAAGCTAGGGGTGCAAATGCAGCTGGATTCTTGGATGCATTCCAGCAGATTGCTCAGACAGCAGCGGGTGGTCAGGTAGACCTTCAAGCTTCCCTTGATTTCTATCTAAATAATCCAGAACTTCTTCAAGATTACGAACAAGATATGCAAAGGCTTAGAGCACAGGCAGCAGCAGGACCAATATCTCAGGACTTTATTATTAACTATATTGGAGAAAACGTTGCGGATATTATTGCCACAGATCAGGCATATTTTGATTCCCTTGACCCAGTTCAGCAGGTAACGTATATTCAAACTGTTAGAACCATTTATGAAACATATGGAGAAAACTTTAGAGAAACTCCAGCCTTTGTTTCTTGGAGAAGAAGCCAGCCTTCTAGTGTTCCAGATGAAGGATTCTTTACCCAGTCAGCTAATCAGCTGACACAGGCACCAGCCCTAGCACCTGGAGGAGCAGAAGAGCTTGCCCCAGAACCACAGGGCGGAGGCTCAAAAGATCAGTCTAGCATTCTTGACGATGTTCTCAAGAAACTTCGTGATTATAGAGATCTTCAGGTAGGTATTCTAAAGGGCTGGAAGAATATTTCTACTAAGCTTGAAGAGCTTTTTGGTGGAGATGCTGGTATTTCTGGATTCCGTGGACTCTCACAACAGATGAGAGATATTGGACTCGGTGAAAATTTCATTGAGATGATTGTTGGAATGAGTCCAGAAGACTACGAGAAGTATAAGGACTCTTTGTTTGTATTTGATGACAAGGGTAATCTTGCTGGCATTACCACAGAAGCTAGAGCATTAGCTAAAGCATTAGATGCGATCACTCTTGGAGAGTTCCAAAACGAACAAGAATCAACCCTTATTAGTATGCAAAAGCAGGTTGCTGCAGCTAGAAAACTTGTTTCTGCTGGACTTGACTGGTCACAAGCTTACGAGATGGCTGCAGATGCAGGACTTGCCGCTGCTATTGTTGCGGAGCAAAATCTCAATAATATTCGTGAACTCGTAAATCTTGTTAGGCAAACAGAGAGAATGACTGCAGATCAGGCTGCAGCTTCGGCAGTAGCTACAGCTAATTCTGCAACAGCTAATCTTCGTAAAGTGCAAGAATTTATTGCCAAGAATTCTTCAGCATTGACAGATCGTCAAAAAGAAGCAATTCTGAACGATGAAGATCTTCAAAGACTTGTTCTGAATCCATCAATCAATCCTGAAGTTTTGAGACAAGCTCTTAGAGATGCAGAAAATGCTGCACAGCTTGATCTCGAAATCAAGAAAATGACTTTCACTGGTTTGCAGGAAATCTTCACAGATGGCTTTGGCAAGGCGATGGAAGCTTTCGCTGCCAAAGAGCAGCAAATTGATATTGATTTCCAATTTTCGACTGCCTCTGACCAGGCTATTATTCAGGCAGCAGAAAGGCAGATATCAGACATTAGATATCTCGTTGATGATCTTGAGGCAGATCTTACTCGCATTAGATATCAAGAAGATGAAATCAATAAGAGGTATAAGGATAGGCTGGATGCTCTTAATGAGGTTGCCGATATTAATGAGAAGCTTTCTGCACAGCAAGAGGCACAGCTAACCGTAGCCGATGCTCTGTCCCGTGGTGATATTTCTGCTGCCGCAAGAGCAGCTCAAGAATATAGGCAACAACTTGCACAAGATAATGCTACTCAGCAAAGAGATGACCTTACACGTCAAAAAGATATTGAGCTTGCAGCTGTGCGTGGACAGATGGGTATGTCTAGGTCACAAATTGAGGCACAGATCCTTGAATATCAGAAGCAAATCCTTGAAATTGAAGAGTCTCAGCTTGAGCCAGCACAGCAAAGAGTTACCCTTGCCGAAAGACTTAAGATGGATGCCATCGCTAGCCTTGAGATTCTTGGTAAGACAAGGCTTGAGTGGGAGGCTGTTAAGAACAGGGTAGACTTAGCAGTAACCAGCAGCGAAGATTATATTAACGCTATGAGGGAAGCTCTTGGTGTAGTTCAGGATATTGTTACATATTGGGATAGTATTGATAATCAGTCTAATAAAGATTTGTTTGTCAACGTAAGAATGAACACTCAAGAGTTTGATAACCTTCCGATACCTCTTGCTGATGGGGCACAGCCTCTCTCCGATTCAAGCGGCAGCGGCAGTGCAACACCAGAGCCAGAGCCAGTGGTGACTCCACCAGCTTCTGCCGTAAATGTTAGCACATCAAGAGATTCTGTTTCTATTTCTAGCAGTTTGCAGGAAGAAGAGGGAGCGATCGAGGGATGGTTTAATAACCTTACAAACCAAGGATGGTTTAAGAGTCTTCAGGCTATCGGAATTGTCTTTGGACAAAAGGTACAAGAAGGATTTACAAATATCGGTGAGACTATAGATCAAAATATCATTCAGCCAATAAAAGATAAGTGGAATGAATTTGCAACTTGGGTTGATACAAATGTGATTCAGCCAATTAAAAATGCTTGGAACTGGGGGGTAGATTGGGTAAATACTACTATCGTTCAACCAATTCAAAACGGCTGGAATACTCTAACATCTTGGGTTGATACAAACATTATTCAACCGATAAAAGATAAGTGGAACTGGGGTGTGGACTGGGCTTACACTACTATTGTTCAGCCAATCGAAGAGACACTAACTACCTTCTTTGCTTGGTTTACTGAAGACGATACTCTTGAAAATAAAATATCTGACGTAGAAACATTTTGGGATACTTCCGTTACCTATGTAACAGAAGATTTGTTTCCAAAGATTGTAACCTGGTTTGAAGAACTTCCAGAAAAATTAAGCTCTGTGTTTGAAAAGGTTGGGGATGGCATAGCTAATAGTGTTAAGATTGGAATAAATAAAGCCATTGACTTTATTAATAAGTTTAAGATTACAATACCAGAAAAAATCCTTGGATTCACTGTTCCTGGTGGAGGCAAGAGCTTTGGGTTTAACATCCCTAGAATACAGCTAAATTCTGGAGGCGTTGTCCCTGGAATTGGTAATACCGACACCGTTCCAGCAATGCTAACGCCTGGAGAGTTTGTTGTTAGAAAATTTGCCGTGAGTAGGTTTGGGCTAGAGAATTTGAAAGCAATTAACAGTGGTAACTACAGCAGTCTTTCTGCCTCAAAGTCATCGCAGTCAGCAGCAGGAAGCAATTCAGTGTATAATTATAGTTTGAACCTAAATGTTAAGTCAGATTCTAACCCAGAAGATATAGCTAGGGTCGTAATGTCTGGAATCAGGCAGGTTGAAAACCGTAGAATTAGAGGGAACACACTATAATGGCTGACCTAGAATATATGCGTGGTAGACAAAAATATCAGAGACCACAGGCCATGCTTTGGGCTAATAACCCTGGAACTGTTATTGAAGATACTGATTCTGAGTCACCAACATTCGGGCAGTTCTTTCATGTTCCGCTGGGTAATGAAATAAACTCTGCAGCATATTCTCCAACAGATACAAACGAATTCATTATTCTTTCTGACCACAATAGGTCTGATATTAACTTTCAAACAGAAAGACTAGAAACAAAACAGCGTATGGTCAACGGCAGAATGAGATCATACTTTATTGCCGACAAGCTTTCTATTTCTACCTCTTGGGATATGATTCCTTCTAGAGCTTATAGCTCATACCCAGATTTTAGTTCTGCTGGTGAGCCTAACCTGGTTAGCTCTGTGTCGGTAGAGACAGATGGTGGAACTGTAATAAAATCTGTTAAGTCTTCTGGATCACCATATTATAGTGACCAGCAGTTCACTGTTGATGGCGGTGCTGGCGGCGTTGATCTGCTAGACTGGTATGAAAGATATACTGGCTCTTTCTGGGTTTACCTTTCATATGATAAGCATACTAATTTTAAAAACCTAGAAGATAATAATGCGCAGTATGCTAATCTAAATAAATATAGCCAAATTATTGAAGTATTTTTCGGCAGCTTTAAATATGATGTCGTAAAGCGAGGGGGAAGTAACTTCGACTTTTGGAATATTGAGGTAACTCTGGAAGAGGTATAAATGTTTGTTAATCAAAAACTACAAGAACACCTCGAAACCTCTTCTAGTATTAGCAGCCAAGCAATGGTTGTTGCCGAATGGAACATGAATATTGCTGACAATATTTCTACCATCGGAAACTATAGATACAGGCCAACAGCTGACATTGCCTCCTCAGAGGGCGTGTACGCCTCTGTGGCTGGCTCTTTTGATATTAACGATGAGAACAATGCCGTCAAATTCTATACTGGTGCAACATATGCAGATGTTGTTGTTGACGGCGGTTTGGATAATGCTAACGATCCAGTAGCCTTTACAACACCAAACGAAAAAGAAAGACTGCTTTATTCTTTAGAAGATTGCTTTAGAAGATTCAGGCCAAGATCTGGTATCAATAAGCTTAGATATTTTGAAGATAACTACACCCACTTTGTTAATCAAAATCTTGCAACAAGGCCAAGATATTATATGGCAAGCAGAAATGATCCTTTTAAATACTGGACTTCTTATCGTAAAGAGAGTGGAGTAGAGAGAGGTCTTGCTAACAAAATACTAGGTGATCAATATGCAATTGATGATGCTGCACCTTTTGTAGTTTACAAAGACAACATTCCAGCTAACAGGATTGTTGTCAAGATGCAAACTAATGTCGGTAGCGTTGACCTAGGGCCATTCTACGAAAACGGGACTTCTTTCGAAGACCCATTCTATGGTGAAGCTAATAAGACTACGCCAACAAACTGGAGTATTCAGGTCCTAAAGGGAGATAACTGGGTTGATGTTGCAGTCTTTAATCCCCTGTCTGTAAGAAGAAACAACTCTCCAGTTATTGGAGACGATGGATATGTAGAGCTTGCTTACGGCATTATTCTACCAGAGCAATATCTCGACACCATTCACTTTGTTGGCTCGTATCCTTTTGCAAGTCTTCTGCCATCCAACCCAGCAATCAATTCAGCATTTTTCGTAAGAGAAACTCAAAATGAACAAGGCATGGTCTACGTTTGGAATGGCAGTTCCTATGACTCTTTTGTTCCACAGTATGGTTGGTATCTTGCTGATGAAGATATAACTGAGCGTACAGCAATGGTTACTGAATTTGTTGACCCAGCATATTTTAACGACGGCAATGAAATAAAGTATAAAGAGTTTGAGTATATCCGTGGTATTCGTGTAGTTGTAAAAACAATGAATAAAATCAAATCTACTTTTGATTTGATTGAGCTTTCTCCACGTCTTGTTGCAAACATAACCGATAGAACAAGAGCTTTCGATCTCAACAAGAGCGCATCAGATCTTGGTGTGAGTGGTATGCCAGTAGGTCAGCTTCTTGCCTCTAACGGTACGCTAGAGATATTTGATTTTGACGATTCGTTTAATCAAAACAATACCAGTAGCGTCTTGTCATCTTTTGTTTCCAATAACTTACAGATTAAACTTTTTGAGAATATTAGCATCATCGACAATGATGCTGTTGAAACATTTTCTGTTCCACTTAAAATATTGTATGCTGATGGTTTCCCACAGACAGACTCTAAGGGTAGAAGCGTAAAGCTAGGTTTAAGAGATCTATTCTTTTACTTTGAAACACTGAATGCCCCACAGCTATTGGTCGAAGGAGCTTCTCTTAGCTATGCCGTATCGTTTTTGTTAGACTCTATCGGCTTCTCAAACTATGTGTTTAGAAGGGTAGAGGGTGAAGACGATCCAATAATTCCTTACTTCTTCGTAAAGCCAGAAACTACAATTGCTCAGGTTCTACAGGAGTTAGCCGTAGCTACACAGTCAGCAATGTTCTTTGACGAATTCAATAACTTTGTTGTTATGAGCAAAAACTATATTATGCCATCAGCAGAAGAGAGGGCTACTGACACCCAAATCCTTGGCTCGTCTGATCAAACAAAAGATGGCGTAAACGAAAACAGAACTACTGGGCAAAGCCTTTCAAATATTATTGAGCTTACTTCTGCCAATCAGGAAGTCTTCAATGATGGAAAGATTCTTTATGAAGAAAAGTATATTCAAAAAGATTACGGCTCTCTAAGACAGGCAAACTTTGTGAATCAAGATAAAAACTGGGTTTATAAGCCAGTCCTCCTCTGGGAAGTAACAGGAACTCCGCCTATTAGGTCTGCCAATGAGTCTCAGGATCAGTCGTCTTCTTATGCTTTAGCAGCAGTCCCACTAAACTCAGACCTATTGGACGAAGAGCCATGGGTCAAGAAAAACCAACTTATTAACAACATAATTGATTTTGGCGAGGGTGCATATTGGGTAGCCAGATACAATGGATACTTCTACGCCAATGGTGAAATTATTAAATATGACGCAATAGAATATAGCGTATCTGGCATTGGCAATGTGTGGATTAGTAGCTTGCGAGAATACCAAAACTATTATTCTAAGGTTGAGTATGGTGGAAGACTATATCCAACTGGCCGTGTACGAATTTATTCAGAACCATTCTATGAGGAGATCGATGGAATTGTTGTTTTGAAAAATGGTGCTGTTCGTAAACATGGTAGAGCACAGTTCGGAACCTCGATAGCTTACCACAGTGCTGGTCTTCCACAATACTGGTCAGACACTACTGACAATGCCCCAGTCCAGGGTATAGAAATGGACTCTAGGTATCTATTCTCAACATTCGCCAATAAGAGACTTCTCGGTGCATATAACCAAGAGGCAATATCTATTGATGTTTCTGCAGAAATAGATGAGCCAAACAATATTTTTGGTATTGCCTATGCTGACGGTAAATGGGTTGGTGTCGGAGATGATGGTAATTTTAGAATTTCTACTAATGGGGAAGACTGGACAATCTTTATTGATGATGGTGTTGCACTTATTGATGAAGATATTAGGCTAAAAGCAGTTGCCTATGGAACTGGGCCAGAGTCTAACTCTGTCTGGCTGGCTGTTGGTAGCAAGGGGACTGGAGACAGCAAAGAAGCATTAATGCTTTATTCTGAGGACGCTACCGAGTGGACAGAAATTACAGATCATGGCATTGAGTCAACATCTCTTAATGATGTTCAGTTTAACAATAACTTGTGGGCTGTAGCTGGTAATGAGGCAGCCTTTGCAACTTCAACAGACACATCATCCTGGAGCGTTAAAACATTAACTCTCGATGTTAAAGTTTCTAGTGGTGCAAACAAGAAAAAGATTTCAAGAACCTACAGACAAACTGGTATTTCTATATCTAAAATTTATAAGAAAAATAAAAACGAGGATTCTAGCGAGGCTGTTATCGTTAGAAAAAATCATGGCCTTAAAAATAATGAAAAGATTAAGTTTTCCACAACTGGAACTCTGCCAGCTGGATTATATACAAGTGCTGAAAGAGCTAATCCTTACTATGTAAAGATAAGAAACAAAGATAGCTTTTTTGTTAAAAACAATATAGGAGATGAAACTGGTGCACTAATTGACTCAAACGGTAGTGGAAGGCATAGCTATTCTAGAGAAGCTGCAACCTTTACAGTTAATAAACACAACTTCTCTAATAACAACTCAATCAGAGTAATAGAGTCTGGAACGCTACCATCTGTATTGTCTGAAGATACTGCATATTACGTTCGTGTTATAGATAAGAATAATATATCTCTATCAACATCTAAAAATGGCGACTTGATTGACTTTGTTTCTGCACAATCTTCAAGCTCACACACAATAGAAGAATACGTCAAAAACAATATTAATACCATCGGATATGGAAACGGGACTTGGGCTGTAGCTGGCAAGCAGGGGGTGTTTGCAACTTCAACAGACACAAATTCTTGGACAGCTAGGAATATTGGATTCTCTGGTGCTAAAGCTTACAAGATTGCCTATGGGCAAAACACGTGGGTTGTAGTTGGAGCATCTAAAAAATCTGTTAAATCAACAAATTTAACAAAATGGACTAGGTTTGATACTAAAATATCAAAAACTCTCAGAACTATCGGCTTCGGCAACGGGGTATGGATTGCAGCTGGTAGCAATGGGACAATGTCTAGGTCAACAAACCTTTCTAAATGGAAAACAGTGAAGGCAAAACAACGCAAAGCAAACATTAATGATGTTGCTTGGAATGGATCTTATTGGATTGCAATTGGAAACAAGCTTAATATTTCTAAATCTCAAGATGGTTCTTCATGGAACAGCAGGGCACAAAATAATGTGGGAGAGATTGTTTTTGAAAGTATTGTCCCTCACAATTTAGTTCCATTTGATAGGGTTATTCTTAATAGTACGGGAACAATATCTGAAGAAACTTTGACAGATGTCTCTATAAGTATTGCAAATCCAGCAAATTTTACTGCAGAAAATCACAAGTTAGCCAATAATGATCAGGTGGCTTTAAGAACTACTGGCTCATTACCAGAAGCTTTTGACGAAGATACAACATATTATGTAATCAGGATAGACAAAAATACGTTTAGGTTGGCATCTGAGCCAAACGGTTCGGCAATATCTACAGCAGGAAACTCTCAAAGTGGCGATCACTCATTCTATTTCCCGCCAGTCTCCCTTGGCGAACCATACTGGGTTAGCCCTAAAAATATTACAAGCAATACCTTTACAATCTCTAGCTCTAGGGACAACGCTAGGCTCGGCATTACAGTTAAAGGCAAGGGTGCAGAAAGTGGCGAGCATAACGTTACTCTCGACACCAACCTTGAATCCCGCTTAGTGACATCGTTAGGCTCGGAAACGGATAAGCTTAAGGTTACAGCAAGCAGTGCTATCTATGAGCCAGGGGATAGAATATATTTCGCAATGATGGAAAACCTTGGCGGGGGCCAATATTTGCCATTAGAGTTGAATAATCCAGCTAACTTAACAAGATATGCAGCATTCTACGTTCATTCTGTTGTTGGCGATGAGGGTAGGTCATTCCTAATTTCGGAATCTTTGGGTGGCGATGCAATTGATAGTCCAGGAGACGTAGACCTGTCAGAATATTTATCAGGCATACAAGAAGAAAACAATCTAGACTTTACTCCAGAGTTTAGAATTATGCTAAACCGAACCGAAGAAATTTTAAACTCGACATTGCTTTCGCCAAATTCTGTAGAGTTTTCTGTCGGTAACCTTTTAGAAATTAGCTCTACAGCTGGAGAACTTGTTTCGCCAACAAGGGTTTCTGCCATACGTTCTGCAGCACAAATTGTAAAAGAAGTAACTATCTCTATTGGTAATCCAGCAATAGTTACATGTAACGACCATGGGCTATTTGATCAAGATACTATTAGTTTTACTACTAATGGAACACTGCCATATGGAATTGAAACAAATATCAACTATTTTGTTGAAAGAATAGATAGTAATAACTTTAATTTGCTTACCTATAGCGAGTCTGATGAATCTTTTGTTTATGTAGAAACAAAGTCCTCAGACGAAGAGAATCCAGATGCTGAGATTGATTTGGATGAGCTAGACGCTGCCGAGGCAATAGAAGACGATGATGAGCGAGAGGCAGCATTTGCTGCAATCTATAACTATAGAGCACAAAACGGAAAACACTCCTTCGTAAAGTCTTTCAATGACAGCAACCAGGTTGTTATGAATAGAGAAGTCGCAGAAGTTGTCCCACAATATATTGTTACACAAGAAGAGGTTTTAATTGATGAAGAGGATGGGGAAACAGAAATTCAAACAACTTATGAAAACGTTTCTGCCAAAAACATTATCACTGCAATTCAAGAGCTAGAGGTAACTTCTGGAGAAAAGGCTGGATTCAGCGATGCGAATAAGTCACTTGCAAGAGCTGCTTCACGTAATGGTATCATAAAAAACTATTTTGCTAATTCTTCGTTTAGCGAAACTGATGTAAATAAGTTCTTGGCAACACAAACTGGAACTGTACAGTCTTCAGCATTAGTGTTTAACGGACCAGTTTTTGATGACCTTGACAAAGAGCCGATTGACTTTATCTCGTATGCCCATAAGCCATTGACAGACAAATATTCTCATTTTGGAACAAGGATGCGAATTGTTGGAAAGCAAAGCAAAGAGCAGTATGAGCAAAATATTCTGAGGGCAATGGATTATTTTGTTACTCCAAGCAATCGTGAAGGACAGCCTAAGACAGTGTCTGGAGGATCTGGTGGACTCGGAATTATGGTTAACCCAGAAAACAACAATGGATATTTCTTTGAAATAATTGCTTTGCCAAAAACAAATCCAGATTCTTATTCTGCCACAAGCGATGACCCAAGATTCCAGCAACTAGAAGAAGAGGGCCTTTTCAACGTTGTATTTTATAAGGTTGTTAGAAAAGTTCCTAATGAAGCTGAGGCAGCTGTAGAAGATTCTTCACAGGCCATACCAGTAAAGCTTTGGCAGGGAGTTACAAGCATTATTGCTGATGACGGATTGTTTATTGGTCAATCTCGAACGGTAAACGACAAAACGCCAAGCGTTTACGACATGTCTGTAGAGTATGAAGATATTGACGAAAACACTAGACGTTTTTACCTGATGATTAACAGCATAGTTATTGGAATTGTTGATGATACAGAGCCTCTGCCAATTTATAACAATATGGCACTGTTTGTTCGTGGAACTACCAGGGCAATGTTTGAAAACATTTACGCTATTGCTAATAACTTTACACAGAATACTATTTTTGATATAGAAGCTCCAGTCAATTCTGTGTTCGGCACAGAAAAAATTAATGTTTCTCAATCGTTTAGAAAGTATGCAGTTAGCGGTGCCGTCCAATCAACCTACCTGTCTGGTATTGGTGTAAACGATGTTCCTAAATACAATATGTACTTTGAAGAATTTGGAACAATTATGCGTGAATGTGCACACTTTAATGTCAAATATGATAAAGCATACCCAGCACTATATGCTAAGATTGCAGATACTTTAATAAGATGAAGGGCTATACAGTATCTGGATTTGTTCCTAGTGCCTACGGTGCGGAGTTCCTTGTATTTAATAATACAGATACAGCACTTAATCTTGACGAAACAACTGGAAACTATCTTAGAATTCAGGGCGTTAGCTTTACACAGAATGTGGCAAGAGATTTGAC
>Ga0255765_1001105_pt1 | contig 34238 bp, 23 predicted proteins | sample 041ome_8_FD_179965 | JGI IMG/M metagenome (GOLD analysis project Ga0255765, IMG submission 179965) | Coastal salt marsh microbial communities from the Groves Creek Marsh, Skidaway Island, Georgia - 041407BS metaG (version 2) | ecosystem: Environmental > Aquatic > Marine > Intertidal zone > Salt...
GCGCTATGAGAGATTCTTCGAGCCTTTGCACCTCGCCGGAAAGAAACGCTTCATCTTTTGAAAACGAAGAAGAAGAAGAAGAAGAAGCCGCGCTAGAGGACGAGGATGACGTCGCTCGCGTCGTCATCGCTCTCGATGAAGATGGTGATGCCGCCACCGACAGAGTCGAAAAAGAACTCTTCTTTCTCCTTCTCGTAATAAAACTCGCCGTGGCGTTTCTATTCATCAACGTCGTCGTCGTCGTCGTCATCATCTTAGATTTGTTATTATTGCTCCTCGAAGCAGTAGCAGCAACGGCAGAGCAAGGTCTCGTCGTCGTCGTCGTCTTCATCATCATCGCAAAATTCAAAAACGAAGAAGACGCTCTTCGTTGAAATCGCATATAAATAAATAAAAATTAACCCGCGCGAGACCTTTTCTTTTTTAAAAGAGAGAGATTTTTGAAAGGATCTTATTCAAAAAAGAACGACTTCGCGCGTCCTTCTCTCTCTCGTTGGCTTCCTCCCGAGACTACTGCGTTAAAAACTCACGAGAGAGAGAGAGAGTGACGTTAGAGAGAGAGAGCTTTTGTTGCGAGAGATATTATTTTTGTTTTTTTACGTACGTAGAAAAAAATTGTGGAGCGACTCCTTTTTTTTTTTTTTTTTCTCTTGGAAACGACAATTTTTTCGACAGACGACACAGAAGAGATAACAAGAACAACAACAAACGATACGTAACACGCAAGGGAGACGAATTATATTATCACGCGAGCATTAAGAATATGACTTTTTTATCCTCTTCCTCTTCTTTATTGGTGTGTTTTGAGTGCTCCCCCTCGTCGTCGGCGGTGGTTCGGGTGGCGGCGAGGAAACCACGTTGTCGTTTTGGAACGAGGAGAAGAAGAGGCGTCGGTGAAATCATCATCGCTCGGAAAAGCCGCCACCCCGGCGAGATTAGGAAGAAGATGAAGAATAACAACAACAACAACGACGCGTTAGTATCGTCGGAAAGGAACAGTTTTAGAACGGATAGATTTTCCGCGGCGGCGGCGGCGGCGGGGGTTCGTTGCCGCGCGGCGCTCGGAGAAGGAGAAAGTCCAGCGGCGCCAAAGTTCGTGTCTCCTTTTCAGGACGTGGCGGATGCCATGGCGAAAGGACTGGAAGAAGCTTCTTCGAAGACGGACGAAGGCGAGAAAGAGAGAACGTATCCAAAACTTACGAAGGAGAACGTGGACGAAGCGTTGGAGGAGATACGACCGTACGTGATCAACGACGGCGGGAACATTGAAGTTGTCGCGGTTTCCGAGGAGGACGGGATCGTCGCGGTGCGATTGTTAGGCGCGTGCGCTTCGTGCGCGTCTTCGCAAGCGACGATGAAAGGCGGCGTGGAATCCGTGTTGAGGAAAACCTTCGGCGATGAAATTTTTAAGGAGGTGGTCAACGTGAGCGGAGATGTCGGGCAAGCGCCTCCGGAGTTGACGAAAGAGGCAGTCGCCGCGCATTTGAAAAGCATCGAGGAACGGGTGAAAGGGTACGGTGGCGTCGTGAAATGTTTAGAGGTGGACGGGAGAAAAGGGAACGTCGTTTTGGGGTTTCGAGGCCCGAAGCCGTTGGCGGCAGCTACGGCGCAGAGTTTACAAAAAACATTCCCGTTTATCAAGACTGCCAGTTTGAAAGAGTTGGACGATGATGATGACGACGACGACGATGACGAATAAAAGTTCGAAGCCGCGTTTTTAGCAAGCATTTATAACAATACGTCACTTGAAGTAGTTTGTGTATAGCAAAAAAAGAAACCACCACGTAGATTCCAAATTACCATGTACGTAAAATCGTAGATGGTACTATAGTATCATTAAAAAGTTGTTTTGATTTATACGATGTAGTTTTCTACCGGTAACTTCTTATCGATTCGTTTGATGATGCCGGAGATGACTTTCCCCGGTCCAACTTCCGTGCCGCTTTCCAAACCTTCCTCGATTAACTTTTGCATAGATCCTTCCCATCTGACCGGGTTCGTCACTTGCGTCGCTAACGTCTTTCTGATCGAGTCCGCGTCCGTGTGCGGTTGCATGTCGACGTTAGAAATGACGGGTATTCTCGTAGCGTTGATCGGCGTCTCCGCCAACTGTTTCTCCAATTTTTCAACCGCCGGTTTCATGAAATCCGTGTGAAACGCGCCGGCAACCGCTAATCGAACGGCCATTTTCGCTTTAAATTCCGGTTTCGCAATCTCTTCGACTTTTTCGATCGCCTCGACGGCACCACTCACCGCGTAGTTCCCGTTGCACAAATAGTTAGCCACTCGCACGTCTTTCCCGCTTTGCTCGCTCGCCGCTTTACACAACTCCTCGCACTTGTCCGAACTCAATCCAATAATCGCCGCCATGCTGCTCGGCTGCGCATCCGCCGCCGCTTGCATGGCCTCACCTCTCAATTTCACCAACTTCAACCCGTCTTCGAAGGAAAACGCGCCGGCAAACGCCAACGCCGTGTACTCGCCTAAACTCAAACCGGCGCACACGTCCACCGCGTCGATATCCGCTTGCCCTTCCGCGGTTGATTTCATCTTCTCCAAAGCCGCCATCGAGGACACATAAATCGCCGGCTGCGAAACTTCCGTCGAGTTCAATCGCTCCGCCGGTCCGTTCACGCACACGTCGAGTAAATCGTACCCTAAAATCTCCGTCGCTTTATCGAACATTTTCTTCGCCTCCGGGGAGGTTTCGCACAACTCTTTCGCCATGCCGACGGATTGCGCGCCTTGACCGGGAAAGAAGAAGGCTTTCTTCGCTCCGGCGGAGACAGAGACGCATCTTTGGCGCGTCTGGTACCGGACGGCAGATCTGCTTTTTCGGATGCGCACAGAGGAAGGATTTGCACGCGTGAGTGCTCACGAATACGACGGTGTCGTCCCGCGTAATAAAAAAGCGCCACACATCTCATCACCATTATCCAAAACACGATATGTGAGTGGTTTCGAGAAGAGAGACAGAGAGAGAACACAAAAAAGGCAGAGCGCGGAGAGAGAGAAAGAGAAAAAAAACGAACCTCTTAACGGTGCAGTTCTTCTGTAAGACGAAGTTGTTGTTTCTCGACTGCGTTTGCGGGAGTTGTTGCGCCATCGACGACATCGTTTCTTCTCGTATTCAATCAATCACAGAGAGAGCGTGTTGTTGGGTTTTGGTCTCTCGCTTTTCCCCAGTAGAAACGGCAGAGGGAGTCTTTGCCAGCAGATGAAACCCTAAATACAAATAAATTCAAAAACGAAAAACGTGAAAAGCTCTCTTCTCTCTCTTCTCGCTCGAGTTCGAGTTCTCGTGCGCGTGCGTTTGTTTCTTCCATCGTCTCTTCTTCGGCCATCGAAATCGCGAACGAAAACATCGAGAAGAGAGCGAGAGAGAGAGAGAGAGAGATCGAGAGAGAGAGAGAGAGAGAGAGAGATTTATTATATAATTGTAGAGAGAGAAAAGACCAAAAGATGAGCACAGAGGCACTCGCGAGTAACGACTCGCTCTCCGAAGAGGAGAAGAAGAATAATAACAACAACAACAACAACAACGATCGAAACAATTCAATAAAAGGAGAAGAAGAGGAGGAGAAAGAGTGGGACATTTGGCGCGCCGCGGCGTACGGGAACCAAGAAAAGTTGGAGCTTTTCGTGAAATCGAACGCGTCTTTGGTGGATGCGAAAGATGCGAACGGATTTCGGCCTCTCCAGTGGGCAGCTTTGAACAATCGCGTCGCGATCGCGAAGTATTTGTTAGATTTAGGCGCAGATGTGAATGCCGGGGATAACGAGCGTCAAACGGCGTTGCATTGGGCAGCGGTAAGAGGGGCTTTACCGGTCGCTGAATTACTTTTGCAGAGTAAAGCGAAGCTGCACAATCAAGATATTCGCGGGTACACCGCCGCGCACGTCGCCGCGCAGTACGGCCACGCTTCGATGTTGTACCATTTTCTCTTGCGATGGAACTTAGACGTGAATTGCATGGACGAAGATAGAAGATGCCCGTTGCATTGGGGCGCGTATAAAGGGTATAAAGATGTCGTCAAGTTACTCTTGGCGTTTGACGCGGACGTGATGCGCGCGGATAGGGAAGGGTGCACGGCGTTGCACTGGGCGGCGATACGAGGGAAAGCGGAGGCCGCGCACGTTTTAGCCTTGTGTGGTGGCGAAGAGTTGTTGAAAGTGAGAGATACGGATGGAAATACTCCAGCGCAGCTCGCCATGGAGAAAGGGCACAAGAGTTTATCGAACATGCTGACCAATCAGTTGGTCACTCTCAAAGAAGGCCAGACGTGGTGGTCGCAAAAAGGCATGGCTATATTTTGTTTAGCCATCGTGTGCGGTTTGACGTTGATGTTTGTGAACTTTGTCGTCGTTGGACCGGTGGGGACGCCTCGCGTGGACGTCGCGTTAGCCGCGTGGTCGTGGATGGTGGTCATTAGCTCAGTTACTGGTTTGATTTTCTTTTGGAGAGTGGCGAATACCGATCCCGGATTCGTTTCCACGCGAGCGCAGTTAGCGGCGAGGAGTTTGAAAAACGCGTCTTCGTCGGTGGAGAATTTAGTGAACGACGACATCGACGACATCGAAAAAGGAGGCAGAGGAGGTAACGGCGGTGGTGGTGAAATGACCTCCATTACCTCTGCTGCCTCGTTAAAATGGCTCGACCACCCGGAGCTTTGGGCGGGTAACTGGGAACGCCTTTGCGTCACCTGTAAAATAGTCAAACCGGCTGGGACCAAACACTGCCAAGTCGCTAAGCGATGCGTCCGAAGATTCGATCACTACTGCCCGTGGATGGGCAACACGGTTGGTGCGAAAAACCACCGCGACTTTGTCATCTTTCTGCTTCTGGAAACATTCGCCATGATCGTCTCTTTGCTCGTCGCCGTCGTGCGAGTCTGGGAAGAAAATCCGTCCGAAAAGCAGCGCTCAAAAACCGGCGTCCTGTTCTTCGTCGCGTGTGACGTCTCCGTCTTGATTCCAGTCTTGCTCTTAGTCTCCTCGCAACTCGCGCAAGTCGCCCGAAACATAACCACCAACGAGTTGATGAACTTACACCGATACGCGTATTTGAGAGCCTCCGACGGAACGTTCAAAAACCCGTTCGACAAAGGCGTGTTTAGAAATTTAGTCTCTTTCTTCTGCGTCGACGCGAACAGGAGAACGAGAGAGTTTGAAGAGAAAGCGAACGGCTATAACGTCGCGGCCTCGAAAGCCGCTTCGTCCGTCGCGGCGCAATAAACAATACTAATACGACAAAAAGGAGAAGAGAGAGAGAGAAAAATGCCGTTTCACAACAACACGCGAATTTTGTAACCCTAAACAATACTTTTTACGAATCTTTTCCTCTGCAAAACGAACGGACACTTCACAAAGAATTCATCACGCGCAATTACACGTATTCGCGCAAAGAGAGAGAGAGAGAGAGAGAAAATAAGAGAAAGAACATCAACCAACGGATCAAACGCATTTGGCGAGAGAGAGATCGCGCGCGCATAATCGCACGCGTTTTTTATTAATTTCTTCGTAAAGAAAAGAGAGAGAGAGAGAGAAAGAAGTCGCGCGCGACGTTTCAAAAGGCACTCTTAACGAACTTTTGAAAGCGAGATCATCGCGGCTTTTCAAATCTACATAACAGAGAAATAGGAGAGATATACGCAGACATGATTCGGATACCGATCACTTCTTCTTCCTCTTCCACCTCATCATCGTCTGCGCGTGGGGTCCTGAAGAGTACCAAGAGCAGATCTGCGCAGAGAAAGACGACGACGTTTACGATTTCAAACAGAGTCAGCGCGCCTCCAAACCCTAAAATAGGGAGCGACGTGGATGTCAGAGTGTTTTGCCCGTCGAAAGTATCGAGAATATGCAGGAAAAAACGACGGCGGAGAGAGGGTCCGGGCGGACCGGAAGACGAAGAACCCCCGCTCTCGTCGTCTCCTGGAGATTACGAGATGTTCGAGGATGATGAAGAGGACGAGGGTGAGTTGGACGATGGCGGCGACGACGACGGGTTCGACGATATTTCAAACGACGGAGGCGACGGAGGCGGCGGCGACGACGAAAACGACGACGACGACGACGACGACGACGACGATGAGTTCGACGAAAAATGGGAGAACATCATCAAACGTTTGGAAGATAACTATCAAAACTTGGAGGCTGTGAAGACCGTGAGTGATCCGTATGCCGGGTTGAACGGCGTTTCCGGTGAGTTGAGCATGATTTGGAGCGCTGGTTGCGTCGTGACGTACGCGAGCGCGATTGCGCACTCCCTCGACACCATGATTTCGCCACTCATAAAGGGCGAAAGCGACGGCTACGTTGATGTTGCCTGATCGTAATAATGCGTCTTGCGTTTGTGTGTATACTAGTAGAGAGCACTGTTACTATTATCATTATATTATTATACTATATTTTTTGGAGCTTTGCGAGGCGTGTTTATCGTATTGATGAAAAAACGGTGTGTAACAATAACACGCGCGAAGAGAAAAAGAGAAGAGAAAAGCGATGCGAGAGAGACTATGTAACACTTTTTTTGTAACATTACCTTATAAAACTACTTCGTTTGCATGTTGTACAAATTCACCCCCTCTATACGCGCGGGCTAAAATATCTCTTTTTTTACAGTGCTGCAGCTGCTACGGGGTGTTTTATCTAAAACTAAAATTATTTCTTGTTCCTTTCTTTCAGTTTCGCTCGTAAGCGATCCTTTGTGCTCACTTTCCCGCGCACCAGCGTCGGTTCCTCTTGCATTTTCTTTTCTTCTAACTCAATCTTACCGAACCTGGCGTCCAATTCTGAGCCTTTTGATTTCTGGATAGTATCTTTCGATTCTAGGAAGAACATCAAATCTCGGTTCATGCCTTCCAACTCTCTCACTTTCTCTTCCAGAGACGCAATCTTTTCCTTCTCTTTCGTCGAGGACGTCATTTTCGTCTCTCGCATTTCGCCGGCGTCTCTCAACATTTGCTCGTTGAGCTGTTTCAAAAATACATTTTCCTCTTCCAGGCGCTTGACTTCCTTCTCGGCGTGGTCCGCTCTTCTGTTAAGCAGGCGAAGTTTAGTCGCTTGTTCGGCGATGATTTCAACTTTTGTCATCATTTCCGATTTATCCGAAGCGGCGTCCATCAAGAGTCGCTCGTAATGTTGTCTTTGCTGATCCAATTGCGAGGCTAGCAGTTGGTCGTATTCATTCGCGACCGCGTCTAACTTGGACGCCACCAAAGCCTCCGTTAGTTCAGGATCGTCCCCGTCTTCCAAATCATCCCCGTCGGGATGGCCATACGCGTAACCACCTTCTCCTCCACCGGGGCCTTCGACGCGTCTCCCGACCGCGCGTGTCGAAGGATCAATGGCGTGACTCCTCCGCCCTTTCTCGTCCGGCGTCAATTCGACCAAACCGTGCTTTCCTTGAATCAGTCTATGTACAAACTGGTCTCGAGAGTAATCCCACACTCGTCCGCTACCAATCTCGAGCGAGTAACAGTGACCAGTTTCTGTCCAATGCGCGACCGCGTGTCGATTCTCGTACCTTCCACACCCGACGACGCCACAAATCAAGCACGTCCACAACGAACCGTTCTGACACTCGCACCTTTCGCACTTCGCCTCTCGTTTCGCCGTCGCGTCCATCGCGAATCTACACACCGGACAGACGCTTCCCGACACCCCCGACATGCAATCCGCGTGAAAGTGATGCCCACAACTCGTCGTCAGTATCCCGGAAACTTCCCCGTCCAACCTATCGAGACACACCGGACAATTCGCCGGAAGTTCCGTGCCGCCGTCTACCCCTTCTTCCTCCTCGTCGTCGGCGCCGTCTTCTCTTTCCTTCCCAAACTCGACGCTTTTCACGAACACGCACCGGCAAATCTCCTCGTCGTTCAAGCTGCTGAACGGTTGTCCTTGAAAGTTACTCGAAAACATCTTCGCGTTTTCTTCGTCGTCGAACGCTAATATCGCGGCAAAGTAGAACCCTTCGTTGGACTTCTTCTTCTCCACTTTTTCCTCTCGTTGTTGTTGTTGTTGTTGTTGTTGTTGTTGTTGTTGTTCACCTCCTCCTCCTCCTCGTTTGGGAACCACCACTCGCAACTCTCTGACGTTCGCGCGTACCGGCGCGAAGAACTCGCACAAATCCGCCACCGAAAACGACGACGGAATAAACGGCACTAAAACGAGCTTCGAACGAGAAGAAGATGCGCTCGTCTCTTCTTCTCCGTCGTCATCTTCTCGGAATAATCGCAAGCGCCCTTCCGTTTTCGCGCACGCCGAACCCGTTGAAAATGGAAAAAACAAATCCGATGATTCTTCGTCCTCTTCTTCTTCTTCTTCTTCTTCTTCTTCTTCTTTGTCGTCGTCTTTGTCGTCGCGAGAAGAAGACGAAACGGTTCTCCTTCTCGCGGAGGAATTCTCCAAATCCACGCGGACGAAGAACAGAGGCTGTTGTCCCCGAGACATCCTTTTTTTCCCGTGTCCTTGTGCCCCGTGACTTCTTTTCCACATCTCACCGAGAGGAGTTTTTTCTCTCACGAATTGTTTAGGGTTTCAGAAAAGAAAAAGTTGCAAAGCGCTTTTTTTTCTCTCTCTAGCTCCAAAACAGAGACGCGAACAACAACAACAACTACTACTACTACTGCTACCGCGACGACGACGACGACGGAAAAGAGAGAGATGGTACGAAGAGACCCACCCCTCTCTGTTTTGACCCGCCCTTTTTTCTCTCTCTTTTCTCAGAGAGAGAGAGAGATTAAACGCGCGCGCGTTTTCTTCGTTCTCCTTTTCCATTCATTCCGAAAGAAGAGCAGCCGCCAGAGTTTTTCTCTCCTCTTTCCAAAATCTCTCTCTCTCTCTTTCTGACGCGAAACTTTCTCTCTCCATCGTTTTTTTAAAACAGACGACGCTGCTGGATAAAGTCACCGCGCACTCTCGATTCTTCGACTCGCTCGTCGAACAAATCCCGGCGAAATATTACCTCCCGTCCGAGCGAGACGACGACGATTTAAATTCCTTCGGCAGGTTCGGGCAAAAGAAACCTTCCGAGAAGGCGGAGAAGAAGAAAAGGATGAAGACGACGGCGATGGAGAACAAACGGGCAAAGTTAGATCCGAGGTTAGTCTCGACAAACGAGGAGAAGCAGAAGAAGTTGGAGAAGAAACGGAAAGGCGAGGACGAAGAGGAGGAGGACGAGAGCGAGGATGATGAAAATGAAGCGCGGAGGTTGAACAACGCGTCCGCGGAATCCGGGAGTAGCGGCGACGAAGACGAAGACGAAGACGACGAGGAGGAAGAAGAAGACGAGAAGGTCGCAAAGAAGAAAAAATCAAACGATAACAACAGCGGCATGTTTAAAGATATGATCATAGACGCCTCAACGCCGTCAAAGGAGGAAAAAAGTGAACGATTAGAGGCGCTGAGAAAACGTCTGGAGAAGAAAATCCAGGATTCTCGGGAGAAGCGAAAGGCGAGCGAACACGAGAAGAAGGTAAAAGATGCGAAAGATTGGAGAGAACAGCGAGAAAAAATGAAAATGGAGAAGAAAGAACGCGAGAAGAGGATGAAGAAGATCGCAGACGCGAAGAAGAGAGAGGCGTTGAGGAACAGTAGCAACGGGAAGAAGAAGGGCGATGAGACCGACGATGACAGAGAAGAACCGAAGATGAACTTGGCGTTCGGTAACGTGGACGTGGACGAGGTTCCATCCTCTAGATTCAACGGTAAGAAGAAAAAAGAAACCAAGCGAGATCTCCTCTCGAAGGCTCTTCAGCGAGAAAAAGACTTGGCCGACGCCGGTGGCGACCAAACGAAAGAAGGCAAGCGCGTCGCCGAAAAGCACGCCTGGGAAGCTTCGTTGAAACGCGCGAGAGGAGAGAAAGTCTTGGACGACCCGAAACTGTTGCGTAAGTCCGTCAAAAGGGAAGAGAAGAAGAAACAAAAGAGTAAAGAGAAATGGAGCGAACGAACGAAAACAGTGCAAGACCAACAAAACGCAAAGAAGAAGAAGCGCAAGGAGAATATCAAGGCGAAAGCGGACGAGAAAATCGAAAAGAACATCGACAGGAGAGAGAAGAAGAGGAACCGACCCGGGTTTGAAGGCCGGTCTAAAGGCATGATTAATTAGGCTATAGCACGTAAATAGTAATATACGATATAAATTTACAATTGAGAAAAGAATACAGCAGTACACGCACGCAAAGCAACGCGAGGCGGCGGTGGGAGAAATATATCTCATCTCGCCCCCGAAGTAGAAGAAGAGCCATTTCTTCTCTCCCCGAAGAAGAATGCGTCCCAGTTTCCATTCGTGCTCCTCAACGCTCGAAAGACGTACAAGGATGTCGTGAAATTCCCGAGACACATCACAAAAACCGTCCACACGAGCGCCGTCATCGCACTTTCTTCGCGCATGAATATCCACAAGGAGAAAAGTGTAAAACCGACGTACAAGTCAACGAGACTCACGATTCCCCAAGGGTGAGAGAGGAGCCATTCTAACTCTTCGCTTCCGTTTCCATTCGCGATGGCGTTCAGAATGACAACCGTCATGAGAACAGCACCGAGGGCGGAAATGAGTTGACCCACTTGTAAAGCATTAGCATTCGCGTTTGTTCGATTGGAAGTTCTCGGTAACATGTGTTCAGAAGCGGAAGCGTTATCCATTCCGTTCTTAAAGTTCCTCTCTTTTTTTTGTGTGGAGACCAATTAATATCTCGATACTTGTTGTTCGAGAGGCTCGACGCGACTGATCAAACTTTCAAACTTGCTCTCAAATCGAGCGGCTTCCTTCAACGCGACGATAAATGCGACCGTTCTTTCGTCAAACTCAGAAGATATAAACTCGATTCGGTGCAAAAACTCTTCAATTTGTTCTTCACGATCGTCGTAGTCGCCGTCGGCGTTTCTTGCTTCTTCGTTGTTGTTCTTCATCTTCTCCGCCTCGTCTTCACTTCTTTCAAAGTCTTCGCACGCGTCGCAGAGTTTCGAGCACGTTTGGAGGATGGACTCGTACAGATTCAAAAGCGTTGGTCGGAGAAGCATGCACTCTCGAGCGGTGGTTTCCAGAAACTTGGCGTGCGATGTGATGACCTCGTCCGCGGAGGTGGACGAGGAAAATATCTCGCTCTCCATCTTAGCCCAGTTCGGCTCGATGACTTCCATCGTCGCGTAGTGCAAAACATTTTGAATGAAACTAATTGCTCTTTGGGCGGTCCAGTGCGCAGCATTTGCGTGAACAAAGACGTCTCTCGTGAGAAAGTGCTCCTCGGAGGGATCCTCGTAATCCATTCGAGAAGACGAACGCTGCTCCTGCTGCCGGTGCATTTTCTTGTGAAGCCGACGAAGCGTCGCCCACGTTTTGCACGCTTTCTTTTCCATCACTTTCGCGCGAAACAAGTACTTGAACAAAGTTTGGTACTTTGCGACGCTGCTTTTCGAAAGCACAACGTTCGCTGGAAAGGATGTCTTGTAATCGAGCGTAAACATCTCCAAACCTCTCGCCTCGGTGCTCGTAGTATTCTTCTCAACGGCGCACCCGATGTCTTCGTGATACTTGAACATGAACATCGACGAATTCTTCATGCTTACCTCTAAAGCATCTCTCAACTTTCGCTCGTCGCACAACTTGGCAGGTTTCTCGAGCTCCTCGAACGCTTTAAACGGCGAGTCGAAAAACTGCGAGAGATAATCGCCTTGCGCCAACAAAAAAGTAGCCTTGACCAAATGCAACTTGCTGCGAATGTCACCAGAAACGAGCAAGGCGTCTAAGAAACGCTTGTTAGAGACGTCGTGTTTGGCACGAACAACGTCAGAGATATTCGAAAACGACGTCAACTTCTGATCTTCCTCGCGTTTGTTGTTGACGAGAGCAGCGTTCTTGTTCAACTCCTCCTGTTGCTCACCGTTAGTCGACGCGACCTCGATACTCGACGTCTCGCCGCAACTACTATCACTGCTCTTTGTAATTTCACGAAGCGCGTTGACGTACTTGCCCGCATTTAACGCCAAGACTTTCGTCGCGTCGTCTAGAAACCACGGCGTTGGTTCTCTCGGAACGTATTTTTCTGTCCAATACACGTTGTTGTTATCGAACCGTTCGGAAAGTGAGTCTGGTTTCAAGCGCTCGTCTTCCACGACGAAGAATTCTTCGTACGTGTCGTTCTCGCAATCGCCTTCGGACATCCATTTTTCTAATCGTTTTAAATACGGTTTCGCAGTCGCGATTTCCAGTCGAGTTAGCAACCTCTCCGCTTCCGAGTCGCCACCATGACGGATTTTCATTTGTCTCAAAATGTTCAAAAGTTTCCCGCCTTTTTCGTTTTCGCAAGCGAACGAGACCGAGGCTAACAAGCGAAGCGCTTCCGCCGCAGGTCGGGCATAAAAATACGCAGATTGTAAACTCAAATCGCGTTTATTTCTCTTCCTCTCTAATTGTACGAGCATGCGTTCCCAATCACCGAGTAAATTTTTCACTTCTGTCGCCAAAGCTTTACTCGTTTTGCCTGAAGTTTTCGTTTGGCCGTAGAGCGTTTTTTCAACGAAACGCGAACAAGCGAACGCATCTTCGCACATCGGAAGCATGCGGCCTAAGAGTTCACGCAAACTCGGCTCGCAACCGCTTTCACAATCAAACTTGACTATTCTATGCTCGTTTTCGTTGTTATTTTTCTTCGATGTCGTGGCCTTCATTGAAGCGCTGCGTCGCGCAGTCACGTATCGACCGTCTAAACCAAGCGCGGCATGTAAGAAATCGTCCAAGAGGAGCAACTCTTGCTCGGCAGTGGATCGTGATGCCAACGGGATAGCGTCCACGTCGCGTTCGTATTCTATTCCTAAGAAATCACACGTTAAATAGGGACGTTTGGATGAAGAGCCGTCGTCGTTCCAACTCGGAAACGTTGGTATTCTCCTCGCCTCGGCGGAGGTCGATGCTGCGGTAGTAGTTTTCACGATTCGTTGTTGCTCACGTTGTACTCCTCTTCCTCGTCGTTCTACTTCGTCTATTTCTTCTCGGTCGTCTTCCCCTTCGTCCCCAAACCGTCCCTTCTTCTCTTCGACGATGTGCGCAGCCGTGCTATCTTTATCGAAAGTCATCTCTCGCAACGCTTTCAAAACAGTCGACGTCGGTTGTTCCTCTTCGAGCTTCCTCGGCGACGATTTCTTCGCCACTCTCACCGGCGACCGTTCCCTAGCATCCAAAACGTCAAATTTCCTATTACTACTACCACTATTACTACTCTTTACCGCTTCTTTCAACTCCTCGTCCGCGGCAATCTTTGCTACGACCGCGTTCCACCTGTCCAACTCGGGCACCATAGTCGAACTCTTCAGCGTCTCGTACAAACTTTCAAACGATTTCTTGTTCCCTCGTTTCTCCGCTTCTTCGAGTAAACGACGCTTGGAGCTTTCCGCGACGCCTCGAGTGACGGAAAATTCAGAGACCATGTTCGCGAGAACCGCCGCGGATGTTTCCGCGTACCTGTTTTTTCTTCTCGTCCTTCTTCCTCCTTTTTTGTTGTCTTCGAAATCATCAGCCTCGGAGTCAAAATCTTCCTCCTCCTCCTCGTCCTCACCGACGCCTAACGCCGAGCACAACTCCTCCACGCGCGGTCGAATAAAAAATTTCAGCCGAGATTTTTCTTCGTCGTCGTTCTCATCGTCGTCGTCGTCTCTTTTGCCCCCTCCTCCTCTTCTGCGGTGTCTGTTGGGCGACGCCGCGTTTGTGCCCAAAAACGTGTCTTCCAATCCCATCGGTCTCTCTCCTTTTTTTTTAAAGTGCGGTCAAACTGTAATTTTCTCTCTCTCTTTTCCTCGACGAGAGAGAACAAAGAGCAACGCTCGAGAAGCCGCAACAACAACAAACGCGCGGCGAAAAAAAAAAGTACACGGTCGCGCGTGCTTCCAAAAACACTCTCTCTTATCTCATCAAACGACAGCAGAACAGCACAGTCTCTTCTTTAAAAATGTGAAGCCTCTCTCTCTCTCTCTCTCTCTCTCTCTCTCGGGAAAAAGTTGAGAGCAAACAAAGTTTTTCAAATTTTTTTTTGGCATCACAACAACGAATTTTTCGATTTTTCATCTCTCTCTGCTCTCTCTCTCTCTCGCTTCTCAAAAACTCTCCTTCCTCACACTTTTCACACGCTAAAAAAAGAAAACAAAAGAAAAATCTTAGATAGACAAAAATGGTGCGTCGTGAACTGCGGATGCTCTCGCGTCTCTCCTCTCTCTTTTTCCCCGTTCGGTTCGCATCGAAGACTGATATCGCGCGGTTTTCGCGCGATCGTGCTCTTCGCGTTTGGACGCGCGCGCGCGGTTTCCGGGGGGTGAAATTTTTTTCCGCCCTCTCTCCTACATTTATTAGGGCGCTTTTGGTCGAGAAAAAAAATGTGTGCGCGCGTAAATCGGGGGAAGATACCGATCGCACGCGAGCGTAGTTTTCGGGTTTTTCGCGCGTCGATGCAGTTTTGAGGGATTTGAGGTTGCGTTGGGGTGGTTTGCGATGGACGCGCGTCGATGCGTGCTTTCCGTTTGCGAGAGATTCCGGGAGGGAGCGCAGTTTTTTTTTTCGCCTCGCGCAGGGTCTGTGTTTCTCCATCGCTCACCGTCGGGAAAAAAGTCTCGGCCTTCGACGTTGGAAAAGGACGACCGGCTTCGTCGCGGGAGAGGCGCGCGGTAGCGGTTGGTATTCGCGTTCGCGCAGGACTCTTTCACGTATTATCTGTGACCTCGCGTACTGACAAATACATTTTCATCTTTATCAAAACAACACAGGGTATCGATCTCGAAGCTGGCGGCCGCAACAAAAAGACTAAGCGCACTTCGCAAAAGTCTGAAAACGTCTACTTGGCGTTGTTGGTCAAACTCTACCGTTTCCTCGCGAGAAGAACGGACTCTAAGTTTAACCAAACGGTGTTGAAGAGATTGTTCATGTCGAAGACGAACAGACCGCCGTTGTCTTTGTCCAAACTCGCGAAGTTTATGAAGGGCAAGGAAGGAAAGGTGGCGTGCGTCGTGGGCACCATCACGGACGATGTGAGAATGTTTGAAGTGCCGAAATTGACGGTGTGCGCGTTGAGATTTACCGCGACGGCTCGCGCTAGAATCGTCAAGGCTGGTGGTGAGTGCTTGACCTTTGATCAGTTGGCGTTGAAGGCGCCGACTGGCGAAGGCGTCGTGCTTTTGAGAGGTCCGAAGAACTCCAGAGAAGCTGTCAAGCACTTTGGCGCCGCTGGTGTGCCGCACTCGCACGCCAAGCCGTACGTGCGAAGCAAGGGGAGAAAGTTTGAAAAGGCGCGAGGTAGAAGAGCGTCTAGAGGCTACAAGGCTTAATTTACGACATGCGGAATGTTGTTTTTATGCTGTATTAGTAGTTATCTTTTATAAAAAAAAATAGAGGGGGTGGAGAAAAAGACGCGATTCGCGTAAACGCGACGCTTTCAAAGACGATATTCATGGTCGTCTCGAAAGCGCCGGCAATCGCACACAACACATAAAAAAAACCGAATGCATCACAGCGAATCGCATTCACCAACCATAGATTTGTTTTAATATCGACATAGTTGTCTTGAAAATCCTAAAAAAAAAACAGTACTATACTGCGCGGCAAGCAAAGGCGTGTATCTTCTGCATTTTTCCTCAAAAATTCACTCGCGCCACACGCAGTAAACATGTCTAAAAAGAAGCGAAAGTCCACCGAAAACAACAACAAAGGGAAAGGCACGCGCGAGGATGAAAAACCCCGCTCCTTCTCTTCCTCCGGGGGTGATTTCCGTTCCCCAGGTCCCGTCCAAATGTCGCCGCATAACATCGACGACGAATTTTACAACAACAACAACAACGGCAAAAAGAAGAAGAAAGCGTCCTCCTCTTCTACTTCTTCCAAAGCTCCGATGAAGGACTCGGACGATAGAGTGTACTTTGACCCGGTGAAAACGACGGCATATTTCGAAGACGTGGAGAACGCGTTCAAAGTCGACGTCGTCGACGAACCGTCCTCGGCGTACGCGCCGAAACATTCGGCGCTCTCTTGGACCGATGTCATTCGCGACGGCTTCAAAACGGTTACGGCGGAGGACTGCGCGCACTGGCTGTTCTTTCCGCACCCGACCAACATCTTTCAGAGTCGAATATTCGAACGCAAATGTTTCGTTCGAAAGCAAAGCGAAACGAGTAAAGGTGGGTACGAGGATTTGCTCACCTCTGAGGACATCAAGACGTGGTTGAAGGAGAAAAAATTGACGTACGGCACAAACGTGGACGTGACGAGTTATAAAGACGGCGTGAGACGAACGCACAACTCGAACGATGGATTTAGCAACGTGAGTAAAATCGCAGATTTTGACACGGTCACGAAACGGTTCGAGGAAGACGGGTGCTCGGTGCGAGTGTTGCATCCGCAGAGATGGTCGGATAAGTTGTGGGCGTTGTTGTCGAATTTGGAAAACTTTTGGCAGTCACCAACCGGGTGTAACGCGTATTGGACGCCAGCGAATAGTCAAGGGTTTGCACCGCATTGGGACGACATAGATGCTTTTGTTTTGCAGATAGAAGGGAAGAAGAGATGGCGGTTGTATCCGACGCGTGACGTGAGCGAGAAGTTTCCGAGATTTAGTAGCAAAGAGTTTTCTGAAGACGAGAGGAAACGGTTGGAGGAGACGAAGTACGTGGAAGTCATTTTGGAACCCGGGGACGTGATGTACATGCCGAGAGGAACGATTCACGAAGCATTTTGCATCACTGGTGGTGGTAATGACGACGACGACGACGACGGACAAAAAGACGAAGCGAGTTTGCATCTGACGATTTCGGTGAATCAGCGGAACACGTTTGCGGATATTTTAGAACACGCCTTCTCGGACGCGTTGGCAGACGCGGTCAGTACAAACGTCGAATTGCGTCGTTGTCCACCGAGAGACTTCTTGAGAAATTTAACGCGACTCGACGAAACGGATGTGAACTTCCTAACTTCCAAAAAACTCTTAGAGCGATGCTGTAACGTCGTCGTCGAGAACATGATGAAGAACAACGTCTTTGCCGGGTCGGTGGAAAAGCTCCTCGGGAATCTCATGCGGGAACGCGTCAGGCCGCCGAAAGCGCACACGCGATTGACCAAAGCGTCGTTAGGAGCAAAACCATCGATTACATCAAAGATAGGTTTAGTTCAAAAAAATTGCGCGTCTTTAGAAGATTGCGACGACGGCATCGTTCGCTTGCGCACGTACATTAACAACGATAGAAAATTACACATGGAAGGCGCTTCGGCTGATATTCTAGACGAAGATGCCTACAGAGAGGCGTCTTCGTGTATGAAGATTGATCCTGAAATTGAAGGCGACGATTTAGACGCGCTAGCGACGGTTTTATACGCGAACTACGAGGATGGTGTGGAAGTGAAAGACTTCCCGTTTGATACCGACGAAGAAAAAATGGCCTTCGCGAGACGGTTGTTAGAAACGAACGCGTTTTGCGTCCTTTAATGTTTATTCAACTCTGCTGCTGCTGCAAATATTATTACAATATATGATAAGCAATGCGCGCGTATCTCTCTCCCTCTCCTTTTTTCAAAGTATTTCTACAAGTTTTATCGATTTTGTGTGCATCTTTTCTATTTTTCTCTCTCTCACCTTCTACATTTTCCCCTTCTTTTTGCATTGTTCGTCGTACCACATCACGAACGCTACCCAACCCCAATACAAGGCACTGAGCGTCGCAAAAACGCCGAACGGCACTTGTTTGTGTCCATAATTGAACATGGTTAACAACACTCCCCAACTACCAACTGCACTTCCACCGAATGATCCTAAGCTCCAACACCAGTCGCGAATGTGCCACGCCCGAGCAAACATCAGCGCGTTACCGGCGCCACCTAATACCACCGCGACTAGGGACAACGACGCTATGTTTGACGGATCCGTCGTTGAAGTCGATATTTGCGCGATAGGTAGCAACGAAAACAATAAAGTCGCGGTCCATCCCATCAAAGTTTGCCACTTCAATTTCATAAACTGTTCGAGCACGAAGAAGTTGACGTTCTTCTTCTCGCTCCATCCAAAGTAATCATTCGCGCATCTCAACGAAATCATAGCGAATGCACCGAGTGCCAACAACTGCGACACTTCTGTTGATGTTTTAAACAGCGCGCGACTTAAAATATACGGAACAAATGTGTAGCCAACCACTCCTAACGCGCGTTCGTACAACGCGCACGCGTTTTCTCTCGCCGTCGGGTCCGCGAACATTCGCTTCTTGAAGTACGCGGAAAGCACACCAAACAAAGCAACCGAAACGCACGCACCGTACGTCGCCACGCTCACGCTTCCGCAATTTCCCGTAAAAAACAACTGCGAAAGCAAAAAAACGGTATTCACCACCCCTATGGCTTGAATGTTCCTCCCGGCGGGTTCGTCGATGGCGCTGAAATACGACAGCAAAAGCAAGTTCCCAAGACATCCACACGCGTACCCTTCGTAGGAAATCCCAGCCAACAAGTGCGAGTTTCCAGCCATGATATTCGTTTGATTCAAAAGAATTTGTGGCAACGTCACCGCCAACAGCGGTACCGTCGCCAGCTCCGCGAACCACTGCGTTTTTTGCGACCATTTTTCCAAGAGTTCCATTTTTTTCCTCGCCGTCACCTCAAAGCCGGTCGAAGAAGAAGAGGAAGAAGAAGAAGATGAGGCTGCTTTAGCCAGCGGTCTTTGACGCGCAACGACGACGGTCTTAAACCTCAAAACGCTTCCTCGTTCTTCTATAAATGCGCCAGAGGAGAACGAGACCCCCGTCGGCGGCGGCGGCGCGCGTTCCTTGGATTGGAAACGAGAGGAAGAAGAAGAAGAAGAAGAAGAAGATACACATCTCCTCCTCTCCAATCCAAAAAACTTCTCGTCGCTCGCGCACGACGGAGGAGGACGAACAACTCGCGCGGTAAAACTCGTCGACATCATCGTTCCCTTTGTCTCCTCGCGAACTTTTTCTTCGCGACGAACCGCCGCCTCTCCGCTGCTGCTGCAGAGAAAACACCAAAACGTATCTGATGATGATGCGTGTGGTGCGATTTCTGGAGATATTTTCCTTTTATATTCGAGAGCGTGATGATGATGGACAAAATCGACGGCCAAAGAGAAGAAAGCAAAAAAAAAAAAAAAAATTCGCGGTCAGGAAAAGACCAAAACGACGAGGAACTCGCACCACGCTTGCGTACAGCTAAACGAAGGAGAGATTCACATCGCACACGCTTTCGCGCCATTTTTTTTGCGTTTTGCGTTTACTGCGTGAGGTGCTCCTGCCTGAGTAATCTCTCAAGATATACACAAAACGTACACAGTAAAGAAGCGTATCCCCGAACAAGCACACAACAGCGCGGTACTATTAATAAAAAAATGTCAACGGCGACGGGAAGTTGTTGTTGTTCTTCTCTGACGTTCGCGTCTCGGCGCGCGATGGCGGCGTCTCGCGGCGTGTCCTCCTCGGGAAGACATTCGATGCCGATGCGCACATCATCACCAACATCGCGAAGCAGCAGCAGCGATTCGATTTCGACGACGACGCGCGGTGGTAATTTCTTCGTCACCGCGAGACGCGCGGCGACGTCGACGGCGGCGAAAGCGGCGTCGACGACGGAAGAGACGACGGTTTCTTCGACGACGACGTCGACGAGTAAAGATTTACTGAAAGACCTTCCGAAAGAAATCGGCTCGTGTTCCAAGGAAGAGTTAGATCAATGGCTCACCGAGGCGATGAGACTTCCGAAGCAAAAGATGAAGCTGGAGTACTTCAAAGAGGAAGGGAGAGGTTTAGTCGCGACGGAACCGATCAAACGCGGGGAAAAAGTTTTGGAGATTCCGCGAGATGCGATTATCACCGTCGAAGTCGCTCTGAAAGAGTCTTTGTTGGAGAAGAAAAAACTGTCCGAGTTGCAAGAGTGGTCGATATTGGCGACGTTTTTAGCGGAGACGGCGCAGAGTTTGAGCCAAGAGAATTCGTCCAAATATAGGTTCGCGACGTACGTGAAGGCGTTGCCGAGAAGTACCGGGTCGGTGTTAGAGTGGCCGGAATCGGACGTGAGGACGTTGTTGGCTGGGTCGCCGAGTTTGTTTTCGGCGTTGGAACGAAGAGCGAGCGTGGCGGCGGCGATTACTGAAATCCGAGCCAACTTCCCGGAGTTGAACGAGAAGACTTTACAGTGGGCGTTTGATATCTTGTTTAGTCGTTTGATTCGGTTGGAGAGCTTAGGAGGAAACTTAGCGTTGGTGCCGTGGGCGGATATGTTGAATCACCAACCCGGTTGCGAGGCGTTCATCGATTTAGATCGAGGTTCGAGTAAAGTGTGTTTGACGACAGATAGAAGTTATGAACCCGGAGAACAAGTGTGGGCGAGTTACGGCCAAAGACCGTCGTCGGAATTGTTGATTTCGTATGGTTTTGCGCCGGCAGTTGGCGATAATCCAGACGACGAATACGCGTTGAATTTACAAATCGACGAGGAGGATCCATTCGCGAGTGCTAAAGTGAACGCGTTAGCGAGCCAAAACATTCAAGCGTTTGAGACCTTTCCTTTGCGATTGAACGGGTATCCGAGACAATTATTGCAGTACGCATCTTTTGCCATGTGCACGCCGGAAGACCCGTCGAAAGTGGACGAGTTGTGTCGCGCGGCATTCGTGGATATCCAAGCGCCGAAATCCTTGCGAAACGGCGTCGATTTGGCCAGAGGGTTATTAGCGTCTAAAAACGTCTTTAAATCGAAAGGTAAAAGAGGAGCGGTCTTAGGCGGCGTCCAAGGTGAAATTGCCGTTCGTGAGATGCTGGCGGATGTGACCAGAGACGCGTTGGATAGGTACCCGAACACCGTGGAGAAAGATAAAGGTTTAGCGTTGGGAAGAATGCCGGAGATGCCCGAGGCGAGCATGTGGATCGGAGATGCGAGCACGGCGATCAAGAGTTCCATGCGATCGGTGTGCGCGGCGAGAGTTAGAGTTTCGGAGAGAAGAATTTTAGCTAAAACGGATTCGGAGGTGAGATTACAACTTCGAAGATTAAAGAGCGAGCAAATGAACAGCAAATAAAAGAGACACTTTGATATATATAGCAGATGAAATTGAAATAGAGAGCGACTAATACAAAATATAACAAAAGGTACAATACCACTCGGATGCGTGGAACACATAAACAACGATGAACACGTGCGCGGTGAATGTACGTTCGCCAAAAGTTTCTGAATAATATGCTAGTACTTTTATAATTATTAATCGCTACTAATAAACTCTCCCTCTCATTCTTACGCCTGTTGCGCCGGGAATTCGAAGGACACTTCTTTGCCTGTTAACTTCTTATACACCCCAGCAAACGTTTCCAACTTGTACTCCGTCTCTGTCTTCTTGGACGGGTCCAAATACACCTTCAACAACTTAGAACCATCCAATCGGTATCTTTGTCTCTTCCCCACAATCTCCGTCGGGTACACCAAATCCTCGAGCAAACTGGCGTGCACGGCGGTCAACGTTCTAGAACGCGGTCTCGCTCGCGCAAAGTTCGCTCTCGGCACCGGGCGAATTCTTCTGTTACCGACGAAAACGACGTCCTTGTTAGAGAACTTCTTTTCCAACTCTCTCACCAATCTTTGTTGGATCTTGTGGAAAGACTTCAAGTATCTGTACGGGACGTGAATGACAACGGCGGTGCGGTTCGCAATCGCAACTTCCGACGCGCCGCAAATGAAGAGGTTTTCGAGGTCCGCTTTTAACTCTTGGTTCGTGTTCTCTAAATCTTGAATGGCCTGTTTAATTGATGGAGAAGAAGAAGAAGAAGAAGAAAAAGGTGAGCATTTAGGTCGCGACTTGGTTGCTCTCTCGATTTAGGACCAAAAACGACACCCTTTCGCGCGCGAAAGAACACCCTCGCGACCGATAAAACTCCACGAAGAAACATTCTTCGCGCGAAACAATCATCGCGAGACGCGAATTATCTCGCATTGAATGAATCCATCGCTTCCCGTGCCCTCATCTCGAGCAACAAAAAAAATCCCGTCGAGCCCCATTTTAGTAGTTCCTCGCGGGCCCCGTAAAGCCCCGAAGAAAAAACAAAATGCCGATTTCCGCGCGACGACAGTACCCAACGCGCGCGAAATTCCTTCGACCGACTCTACGCGTGCATCGCAGTAAACGTACCTTGGCGACCGTGTTTTCAAAATCGGTCGGCTTGGCGCCGGCCTCTTTCACAATCTTAACGCGAGACATGTTTGATTTCTTTATTCAAAGACGCTTACTAAGTGCTGAAATGTGGAGAAGTGCGGGTGGCGGCAAAAATCGAAAAGAGGTGAAAAAAAAAAAATTGAAAAGGCGCAAAAAGGGGGTCGGTCGCCAAGAGGAAGACCTCGAAGCAACGACAGCCTTCTCGAAAATATATATAATGACGTTTTAGTACCGTATTATTGTATTACATAAACAGACTTTCTCTCTCTCTCTCTCTTCTTCTTCTTCTTCTTCTTCTTCTTGTATTCATCTATCTCCCGAACGAAGCGTCTCGTCTCTCACGCGTTGACCAGAGGCCTGTACTTCAACGGTTTCGGCGCTTCGCCACCCATGCGCTCGATGCGGTGCGCCTCGTACTCGTCGTAACTGCCTTGGTAAAAGGTGACTTGCGAATCGCCTTCGAAAGCGATGATGTGCGTGGCGATTTTGTTCAGGAACCATCGGTCGTGGGAGATGACGAAGGCGCAGCCGTTCCAGGAGAGCAAGGCTTCTTCTAAAGCGCGCAAAGTGGCGACGTCCAAGTCGTTGGTCGGTTCGTCCAGTAAGAGGCAGTTGCCGCCGGAGGTCAACACGCGGGCGAGCTGAAGACGGTTGCGTTCGCCGCCGGAGAGATCACCGACTTTTTTCTGTTGGTCTGATGATTTGAAGTTGTACCAAGAGCAATACGCTCGGGAGTTGACGGTTTTACCGCCTAAGTTAACCTCGTCTGCACCGCCGGTGAGTTCCTCAAAGACGGATTTCGATGGGTCTAGCGAGTCGCGAGATTGATCCACGTACATCAGTTTCACCGTTTCGCCAACCTTGCACGAGCCGGCGTCGGGTTGGTCTTCGCCAACGATCATTCTGAAGAGCGTAGTTTTACCAGCGCCGTTACCACCGACGATACCGACGATCGATCCAGGTGGAATAGTCGCGGAGAAGTTGTCGATGAGTAACCCTCTCGTGTCGAAACCTTTAGTTATACCTTCGCACGTCAAAACGACGTCACCTAAACGAGGCGCCGTTGGAATAGTGATAGAATCCATCCCTTCGCGCTTGGTATATTCCGCAGAAGCCGCGCACAACTCTTCGTACGCTCGCAAACGCGCTTTCCCTTTTTTCTGTTGTCCTTTTGCGTTCTTACGCACCCACTCCAACTCCTGTTTCAACGCTTTATCCATGCTCGAGGCTTTCTTATCCTCCATGTCTAATCTGTTCGCTTTCGATTCTAACCAGCTGGTGTAGTTGCCTTCGAACGGAATGCCTTCACCGCGGTCCAACTCCAAAATCCAACCGGCAACGTTATCGAGAAAGTATCGGTCGTGAGTAATCGCAACGACGGTTCCGCGAAACTGCGCCAAAAACTGTTCCAACCAAGCGACGGATTGCGCGTCCAAGTGGTTCGTCGGTTCGTCCAACAACAAAATATCTGGATCGGCGAGCAATAAGCGACAAATAGCCACGCGTCTTCGTTCACCTCCGGATAAGTTTTTCACGAGCGCCTCTCTCGGCGGCACTCTCAACGCATCCATCGCGCGGTCGACGGTTCGATCGATTTCCCACGCGTTGCTCGCGTCCAATTTATCTTGCAATTGAGTCATTCGTTTCATCAATTTATCGATATCCGCGTCCGGATTCGCCATATCCACGGAAATTTGCTCAAACTCTGCAATTTCTGCCTTAATCGCCGCGACTCCGGCGTCCACGTTCTCCCCGACGGTTTCCCCGGCGTCCAACTCGGGCTCCTGCGGCAAGTACCCGATTTTTATGCCGTCGTCCAAATAAATGTCCCCATCGAACGCGGTGTCTTTCCCGGCTAAAATCTTCATCAGCGTCGATTTACCCGCGCCGTTGGCGCCCAAAATACCAATCTTTGCGCCTAAATACATCCCCAGGTTGATGTTTTTAATCAACTCTTTCCCTTGCGGCGTGACTTTTCTCACTTTATTCAACGAGAGGATAATTTTCCTCGTTTCGGTTTGGTAGGCGGAACCTTCGGACACGTTTTTAGAGCCTCCCGATTTCATGGATTGATTTTGTCTCTTCGCCGCCGCCCCGGCTGGTTTCGCGTCTCCTCCTCCACCACCACCACCTCCACCCCCAGAACCACCACCCGACGGTGGCGGTGGCGGTGCGGCGCTTTTCCCTTTCCTCGCCGATTTCTTCCCCATCGCCGTTATCTGATGCTGCACTTTTCTCCGTTGATTTTGTTGACTCCTCGACGCGACGAGTAGTTTTCGCCCGCCGCCGCCGAGAGGGGACAGAAAAGTACTTTTCGTCGTCGTCGTCGACGACGACGACGACGACAAAGAGGCGCTCAAAAAGCCAGAAGACATTTTCGCGTGCAAAAGTAACAACGTCTCGAGTTTAGTTCTGAGCGCTTTTTGTGTCCGAGTCGAGAGTAAAAAAAAAATGCGAAAAAAAAACCTGACAAAATTCAGAAGTTTAGGGTTTTGGTAAAAAAATTTTGTCGTCGAAAGTTTTTTTCTGTTCTCGTCTGATGAAAAGTTCTCAAAGAGAAGAAGAGAACACGTTTGATGATGGGAAGAAAGGAGGAGAAAGAGCTCAAAATCGCTTCTTCTCCTTCGCTCGAAACGAGACGGAAGAGCTACGCGAGAACTCCGACCGCTGATATTTCTCCCGTTGTTCCTCTTCCCGTCGTCGACGTTTTGAGAAGAAGAAGAAGAAGAAAAAGTGAAGATGACGCATTACCGTTACCGACGGAAAAGAATAACACTCGACAACGCGCGAAGTTGAACAAAACGAGCGCGAGATGGTCGCTGGCTTTGGAACACGCGAAGAAGGAGAACGCGAGAGGACGCGCTGATGGTGTGTTGCGGCCAAAGAGAATATCGAGAGTTGGTTTTTTCATCTCGTGGCGCGCGATGTTCGTGTCTGCGCTTTTCTGTGCGTTGGGCTCGTATCTTCGATTGGTCATCGTTCCGGACGCGGTGCGAGATAAAGCGGTGGAGGTGTTTGGTCTTCCCTCGTGGGTGAACGAGACGTTTTTGAGCCTCTTGCCGGCGTTGAATCCAGATATTTTGAACTCGGATTTGTATTATAACGCGACGGAACATTTGATGGTCGCGAGGCAAGTCGCGGAGGAGTTGGACGCGGCGCCGAAGCATCCGGTGGTGATAGTGCCGGGTTTCGTGAACACCGGTTTGGAACTTTGGAAATCGAAAAGCTGCATATCGAAGAGAACGCAATTCAGACAGAGGATGTGGGGGACGCCGGCGATGGCGAAGGCGTTTTTTTATAACAGGACGTGTTGGTTGGAACACATGGGATTGGACGCGAAAAGCGGAGGAGACCCAGACGGTATCGTTTTGCGACCGGTGACGGGAATCGATTCCGTCGATTGGTTCATGCCAGGTTACTTCGTCTGGGGACGAATGATTGAAGCGTTGGGTGAGATTGGATACACTGGGAGTAACATTCACGCGCATTCGTACGATTGGCGACTGAGCCCGGAGCAGTTGGAGAAACGCGACGGCTACTTTACAAAATTAAAAAAGCAAATCGAAGGCATGCGAGAAACGAATCCTGGAGGGGAGAAAATCGCGTTGTTGGCGCATTCATACGGCGACACGTTATCGCGATATTTTTTAGAGTGGGTGGAATCCTCAAAGGGAGGCAAAGGAGGCTCGACCTGGGTGAATGATAACATCGCGGCGTACGTGAACATCGCCGGACCAACTTTGGGAATGCCGAAATCGGTCTCCGCGTTACTTTCGGGCGAAATGCGCGATACCGCGGTATTAAACGAACTCGAAATGACGCTTGGTCCCATGATTAGTACGTTCGTGGAGAAACTCATAGGGTCGTTGGAAGAAATCACGTTAGTCTTTCGGAGTTGGTCGAGTTTGTGGTCGATGTTGCCCATAGGCGGGGACGAGGTTTGGGGCGGTTCCGAAATAGTAGCGTCGTCGGCGAACAATGGCGACCCGGAGGAAGTGATTGACGAGACTCCGTTATCCGCCGATATCGCCGATGCAAACTTTCTAACCATACGCGAATTTGAAAATCGCGAGAGGAAAAAATGGCAAACAAAGAAACAGCGCGAAGCGTCCGCGACGCTCACCGGGTTGACGATGGAAAATTCTTTACACTTTCTCCACGATTTGGCGAAACAAACGACGCCGGCGAACGCAGAAACGTCGCTTAAGAAGCGAATGAAAGATAAATGGTTCGGACACCCTTTGCATTCGAAACTACCGAACGCTCCGAAAATGAAAATGTTCTGTTTCTACGGCGTCGGCAAATCCACCGAGCGTTCGTATCGGTACACGAAAGATGGTTTGGGCGAACATCACCTCGGTGGCGAAGATGGAAACAAGCAAACTCATCAACGCACTGCATCGACGTCACTCACTGCAAACGCCTCCGTAGTCGCCAAACAATACAAACTCGACGTCGAATCCGATCCTTCTCAGCTAGAATGGCAAAAAGGGACGCTCTCCGTCGACGGCGACGGCTCCATCCCGCTCGTCTCGTTAGGCTACGCCTGCGCCTCTCCGTGGCGCACAAAGTCCAAAAACCCGTCCGCGATACCAATCAAAATCCGCGAATACCAGCATGTACAGAAAACGCTCATTGAAGGTGGTTTTCAAGGCGTCACCGAAGGCGAACACGTAAACATCATGGGCAACGTAGATATGATCAGAGACGTGTTGACGGTTGTCACCGGTCACGGCGACGCGCTCGAGGAGAGAATCACGAGCGATTTACCAAACATCGTTCGGAAGATTGATAGAAAGAGGATGAAGAAAAAGAAATGATGATAAGAGTAGTTAGTTAGTTAGTTAGTTAGTTGACGCGTTTGTCGTTGTCCGCGGAGCACTCACAGCCGCTCGGAAGAATTGAAACCTCAAATTAGTTACAAATTGGAGTAAATTCACTCCCAAACCAATTCCTCACTCTCGAAACGTATTTACACGGTGTTCATACCTAATCATGTCGTCCATGGATGATTACAAAAAGATGAAAGTGCAGGTGAGAGAAGCAAAACACCACTCGACGCGTTCAAAAACGCTCCAAAACGCTAAACGAAGGGAACGCGAGCGCGCGCTCTCCTCTCTCTCTCTCCCGGGAATTCGAATGAAAATTCTTTCCAAATTTTGAATTGAATCGTCTCGTCGATTCACGAGCGCGCGCGCGGTTCGCCTTCACCTCTCTCTCCCTCTCTCTCCTTAATTCTCTCTCTGGCTTGCACGGCTCGTCCTCGACGTAACGCTGACCACATTTTCTTCTTTTCCATTTTTTTCGACGACAGGAACTGCGCGACGCTTTAGAGGCGAAAGGATTGGACTCGAGCGGTTTGAAAGCAGTTTTGTTGGCACGTTTGGAAGAATCGCTCCTCGAGTCTGGAGGAGGAGGCGAGGAAGCGCCCGCGGAGGAGGAAACGCCGGCCGAGGAAGAAGAAGTTCCAGAAAAAGAGGCAACGCCGGAGCCTGAGAGCGCGCCCGTGGAAACGGCGGCACCAGCCGCTGCGGCTGCCCCGAAAGAAGAAAAGAAACCAAACGCCGCGGCGGCGAACGCGAAGGCCGGCGGTAACAAGAAGAACAACAACGACGCTAAAGAAGAAGGCGAACTGACCAAGGAACAAAAAGACGAGCTGAAAAAGAAAAAGCGAGAGGAGTTTAAAGCGAAACAGAAAGCAGAGTACGAGGCTCGAGAGGCGAAGAGGCAGGCGAAGAAAGCGGAGGAGAACAGACAGTTCATCGAGACGCTCGAGGAGAGAGCGCAACGCGCGGCGAAGTTCAACGGCCCGTTCATTCTCTCCGACGCGGAGAAGCGACGAGTGCGAGAGTGCGGCGCCGCGGCAAAGTTTGGCCTTCCGGAACAACCCGAAGCGAAACCAGCGGCGCCGGCGGTGGTTCAAAAGTCCGCGGAGGAGAAGAAACAAATCGAAGCTGAACGAGAGGCGAAGAAGAGAGCGAGGATGGAACGGTTCGGCGCCGAGGCGCTCAAGCCTTTACATCCGCCGCCGCAGCAGAACGCTAATAAGAAAGCGAAACTGGGAGGCGCCGGCGGAGCGCAAGACCGAAATTTGACCAATTATACCATTTAATGTATACGTAGCATTTAAGAAACTAACTATTCATCACGTGTGTCATTTTATCGAACTTTTGTTGTTCGTAGAGTGTACCACTCGCCGCTCGTCGCGTAGCATCCATCGCGTTCGCGTACGCGCTTCTTCACATCTTCACACTTCAAGCGCACGCAAATTCAAATCGAGAGGCACATAAAACAAAAATGTCGTCGTCGTCGCTGCGGGAGCGATGCCAAGCGCTCTCCGAGTCCATTCGCAAAGAATCCACCATCTTCGATCGCGCGATGCTATCGTCCTCGAGCGACGACGACGACGAAGGAGAAGTTTTAAAAGAGGAGCAAAACGTTCGCGACGACAAAGCGCGCATCGCGTCCGCCGCCGCTGTCGTAGAGCACGAGTCGACGAAAATCGGTTTACTCTTTGCCAATCAATCGAAGGAAGAATCCGCCGACGAGGAAATAAAACCGGACGTCGCGAATTCCGCGCTGGATGCTTTTCACGTGTCTTTGATCGCGTTCACGGCGTACGTGAACGCGGCTTTGACGCGCGCGAGTAAAAGCGAAGGCGAGTGTTACGCGAAACAAGTGAAAACGATTGGCGAATCGGTGTTGAAAGCGAGCGCGAGTTTAATCGACGCGGTTGGCGCGAAGAAAGATACGGTGAGAAGTTTGACCGCGAGCGTTTGGGAGCAGTGTAAATCGGTGGAGAAGTTACCTCGAGATGGGAAAGATGCGGTCGGGAAAGCGTTGATGACGCACTGTCGATTTATTAAAGACGCGAAGCGGGAGATCGAAGAGATGTTGTCAGAGGGAGAAGTAGAGAATGACGATGAACGCAAAGGCGACGGAGAGAAAGTGGAGGACGACTTCGGGGATGTGATCATTCGGGAGGAGATTAAAGATGTGGACAGAGAGGTTTTGAAGAAGGCGAAGGTGACGATTGAGTGCACGTTTGCGTTTTTGAAAGCGTTGGTGGTGCCGTTGATTAGTACGAGTAGTAATAGTAATAGCAAAAGTAGAAAAGAGCACGCTACGGCGCTGAATGAAATCGAGAAGAAGTGCAAGGAAATACGAAGCGCGGTGGATGAAATTATATGCGAAGCGATGCCTCCTTCTGATGCAGATGCGCTCGCGTCCGAGGCGAAGAAATTGAAAGAAGCGGCCGAGAGGATGATGCAAGCAGTCGAAGAGATCATGACAGGGAACCAAGAAACGAATCCGATCGATGAAGCAAAGAAGGCTTTAACGTGCGTACAATCCGCGTGCGATGAAATGTAATATAAATATATAGTACACGCGTATATGAAAATGTTTTCGTTACGAAACGACTTTTCCAATCGGTTCCCACGTTCTTTTTTTCGTCAAGCTCTCCTTGTATATGAAAACCTCTCCTTTCCCACTCGCAGTCGTCACCGCCACGTGCGTCCCTAGCTCGTTGAATGAAACCGATTCTATGTCACTCTCAAACTCAAAGTTTCCTAAATTCCTTCTCGAAGGTTTCTCGTCTTCGTGCGAGAATTCGCCGCTCGTATCTAACACAACCGCTCGGCGACCGCCTTCGACGAATACCATTCGAGAACCGTCTTTACTCCAGTCCATGTGGGATAACCTTTCTCTCGACGCGTACACTGCATTCTCTTGCTCCACCCACTTGTCACAGTTTCTCGCATACACGAAACGCCGAATTTCAAACGCCCCACCGTCGCTAAAACTAAACGCCGCCGCTACGGTAGGCGCGTTCGGCGACTCGAACCGCCACGCTATGTCCACTACCTCTGCGTGGCTGCTGAAAGACCTTTCCGCGACAACCTCGTGACACGTCTCAAACAACGGGTTCAGATTTTCATCGTACATCGCATTCACACCCTCATCGACACCACCATTATTAATGTTGCTACTTTCTAGATAATGCATCGTCGCTCTCGGCAACGACGGGTCCCACACGTCTCTCGCGTCCCTCGTCGGCGCGTAGATATCAATCTCTCCATCCGAGCGCCCGCACGCGAGCAACAACCCGTGTTCGCTCGGCGCGAACGAAAACGACGTGTACGAGAGCACCGCGCCGCTCTCGTTGTTCTTCCACCGTTTCGGTCGCAGCGTCTGCGCGCGTAAAAATTTCCCCTCTTCTTCCTCTTCCTCCTTCTCTTCGTCGTGTCTCGTCGCGTCGCCACCACCGCCAAAATCTTCCTCCGCTTCCTCCTCCTCTTCCGCGAACACCGCGTCCGGCCTCGTCGCGACTTCCTTCGCGACGAAGACTTCCACGTGTCCTCGTTTCGTCAGACAGGCGAACAGAGTCCCGAAGACAGAAGGCGCGAATTCCATCTTTATCGCGTTTGATTCGATGCGCACTCGGGAAAACGGTTTGAAATCACTTCCACCATCGGGTTGTTGTTGTTGGCTTTTTCGTTTGGAAATGTGGACGACGTTTAACGCGCTGGCGATGGAGAGGTACGATTTCGAGTCGTTCGTGCAAATGCACGTGGTCGTCTCGTAGCGGGAGGAGGTCGGGATGGAGGCGACGCGCGACATGTGAGCGCGTGTGTGTGTAAGTGTGTGCGCGTCTTTTTGTGAGGAAAATATAGAAAGAGAGAAGAGCTCGTCTACGGACGACGACGGACGGACGGAGATTCGATTTGCGGCACCGCGGAGCCTACATCGCGAACTTTTCTCGAACGCTCGACGGAGCTCGTCTACGCGACGCAACGCGAACGACTTTGGTGAGCAGCTCGTCTATTTCGTGCAACTCTTGGTCTAACATGTTCACTTTGACGGTCTCGCGTCTTTGCTTTTCCATCTGCTCTAAAACGTCCAGCTGGTGTTGCGTTTTTCTGCGCTCGTGCTCTCGGTTGTTTCGAATTTTCCGGAGCAAGTCTTCCGGAGCGCACATGTCCGCGAGAGACATTTTGCGTTTGACCACGCCGATGCTGCTGTTGCGTCGCCGGTGAGGTCGCGTAAATTCTTCGGAGTTTGAGCCGCCGCCGCCGCCGTCGAGAAGGAGGAAACTCGGTTTTCGCGAGGAGGCGGATTCGGATAGAGTCGTCCACGTGTTCCTCTCCACCTCTCTGTCGTCATTTTCAGCATTTCCTTTTGCATCGTTACTATTCTCTCTGTCGTCTTCGTTAAACCACGCGTTGTATTTATCGTCGTTCTTACTAAACGTCTCGATGAATTCATCCACTAACTTCCTCGTTCTCAAGGACCTCGCCGATCTCGCCAACATCGCGCCACACGTCGGATCGTTCGCCGCGGACGTTACCGCGCCTCTCCCATCTTCTAAATCCAACATCAACCTCGCAAACTCTTCAAAGTCCATCGTACCGTTTCCATCGACGTCGATTTCTTTGAAAGCTCTTCGAGCAATCGTCGCCGATTCCTCTCGATCTCCCGCCATCATTTTCCACGCCAAAGCAAACTCTTCAAACTCTACTTCGCCGCCGCCGTCCGAATCTAACGCAGAGAACAGTTCTTGCAACTGCGCTCTCTTCGCGTCCGTCAGCGTTCGCTTGACGACTTTTTTCCTCTTCGCGAGCCAATCGCGCGTTTGTTGACCCACGCATCGCAGCGAAGGCGAGGGTGTTTCTTTGATCGCGCGGTCGCCTAAAAAAAGACGTTTCTTCTTCTCGGCTGAAGAAGAAGAAGAAGAAGAAAAAGTCAACCCATCTCGCGCGCAAATGGCATCTATTTTGCGCGTAATCGCGTTGATTTTGGACAAATCGTCGTCGATCGAGAGCGCGAGCGATGCGTTTTGCGCGCTTTGCACGGCGGGCGAGTACTGGATCATAAAAGTTGAACCGTTTGATTTTGCGCGCGTGTGTGTGATTGGGGAATGTGTGTGTTGTGTATTTAAAAAGAAAACGTCTAAATTTAGCGGTCGCGAAAAATAAAATCTTCGTCGCGAATCGTGAAGCGCACGAGTCTTTTGGAGGTTTTGTACGCGCTGCAATTTCCTTCCGCTTTCGGGTCGGCCAAATTTACGCTGGCGTATTTCTTTCGAAACGCGGGACCGACGGTGAAATGGATGATCGGTCCGTCTAATTCCACGTTCGAGGTGAAATACTTTTGCGACGGTTTCTTTCGTCGTTCGCGCGACTTCTTGGTGTTCTGGCGTGAGTTTGAAGCGAGGGATGCGTCGAAGAGCCACTCGCAAGTGAGGAAAAGGTTTTGGTCGGGTGATTTTCCCGCGGCGCTCGATCCGTTGCGTTCGTCCGCATCGTCTGCGTTGTCGTCGTCGCGGGCGATGAGCGTGCCGGATTGCGCGCGCAAAATGAAACTTTCGCCAAGTGCGTTTTTATTCCGTTTGCGCTGACTTTCGAGAAACTCCTCCGAAGGACCCTCGAGATTATTGAATACCGAATGAAATTGACGTTTTTCCTCGTGGATATCCGCGAAACACTGTCGAAGTACAGATCTAACGACGCGCACGGCGACCATTTCGAGAATTTGCGTCGCATCGGCCACCGCGGTGCCGAAAGTTTCAGTCGGAAATATCGTTTCTCGCCGGCGCGTTAAACGAGGACCAAAATCTTCTTCTAGCGGAGGTTCGTTCCATTCGCGCGTTATCTCTCTGTCTGAACATAAGGGTGGGAACATTATGTCTTCGGTTTCCGAATCTTTGGCGTTGAAACCGTTACTTCTCGCTCGCGTATTCTTCTTGGTAATGTTCGCGTACGACGCGTGTCCCTCCGTCTTCTCCACCGAATCCTCTTCTTTTTCTTCCTCTTTCTCTTCCGCTGAGACTCTTTTTTCTTCTTCAACGTTTAGTTCCCAAGCTGGCGCGAAAAAATCAACGTCGTCGCATTCGTAATATTCACTTTCGAAGCATTCGATAACTTTTGCTAACGTTTCCCCGAGAGAAATGTCAAACGCTTCGTCTGGCATTGCCACGCGCACCGACCCGTATTTTTTCAGAGAGTCCAAGCAGTCTTTTTTAGCGTCGTCGTTTTCAATTGCCAAATGTACGAACGAGACCATCGGAATAGAGGCTATGAACGCATCGTGCTTAGCTTTTGAACGGATATCTCTGTATTCCTCGTCCATCTCTTCCTGTTCGACTTCATCCGCCCACGATGTCATCGAGGACTTTGTCTTTTCGGCGCTCTTCTCTTTGTCGTTAAAATCTTCCGTTTTCTCTTCGATCAAGTAAATCTCCTCACCTTCTTCTTCATCATCCTCATCTTCTTCCTCGTCCACTCCATTATTATTATTACCCTTTCCGTGTTTAACCGAGATATTTTTCTTCGAACATCGCTTGCTCGAACCTCGAGAATCACCTTCTCCTGTTCCACCTCCCGCGTACTTCTCTACGCGAAAGTCGGGGTCGTCCGGCAGCGCGTGTTTGCACGTCTCCTCGATGGCTTCAATCTCCACGTCGAGTTCGTCGTTTTCGCTTCTCTTGTTCTTCTTCTTCTCGCGCTTATTCCTTGCACACGAAATACTTAAACTTCTGCGACACTTGTACAAATAAATCCTCGCCTCGTACACGCCACCCAAACCAATCAACGCTTTCGCCTTCAACCAATTCGCCACCGCCAAATTTGGTTTCAACCGCAAGATCTCGTTACACGCGGTCAAACACTCCGCGAACTGTCGCAAGCACAAATGCGCTCGAGCGCGCGCGACGTTCGCGCACACTCGAAACGCGTTGTTTTTCGTCCTCTTCTCCAACGAGGACGATACCGAAGAAGACGCCGACGACGATACCAACAACGACGTCGTGAGTTTCAGCGCGTCCCCGAATCGCTCGTCGAGCAAGCACTCCGACGCGAGCTTCAAAATCTCCCTCTCGTTCCGCGTTTGTCGTTGATTTTCCGACGACATCTCAACAAACGAACAAAAGAAACGCTCGTTCACCAAAACGATGCGACCTCCCCGAACGCTACTCGCGTACCGAGACGACGAGAGTTATATTAAAAGAATCGAAGAACAACGACGACGACAATAAAACTCACAATCGCATGTGTGTAGTAATGA
>Ga0255765_1001108_pt1 | contig 34220 bp, 17 predicted proteins | sample 041ome_8_FD_179965 | JGI IMG/M metagenome (GOLD analysis project Ga0255765, IMG submission 179965) | Coastal salt marsh microbial communities from the Groves Creek Marsh, Skidaway Island, Georgia - 041407BS metaG (version 2) | ecosystem: Environmental > Aquatic > Marine > Intertidal zone > Salt...
TGTGCCAGTGCCCCAAATCGTGTTAAGATTTGCAGTACCGTTGTCACCTGTACCTGCCGCGTTACCAGTGGCAAACGTATTATACTCATCGTCGAGTATGGTATCGCCTGCTGTATATGCCATGTTTAAATTCCTCTAATATCTATATTTAGTGAGATACGGTAACTACTGCTAAGACAGTACCTTCTTCACTTGTTGCTTTTGCTTCTAGTGCCCTGCCGATCACGTTGAACGCTGTGACTTCTTCCTTCGAAGCCGCCCTTGCCAAACCGTTACCTGCTGATACCAGTCTATCGCCCTTGTTCACTGTGCCTACTACTCTCACAGGAACTCTACCGTTCATAGCGATCGGTGGGTGTGTCTCATTACTACCTGCTCCCGAGTTCATCAAGTAAGCCGCCTTTGTTGATATAACACCAAAAACTGCGTCACTTAATTCGTCCTGTGCCATGGTAATTTCTTTTGCTCCGCCTAGTTCTACAACTGTGCCTGCTGGATACACTGTATCTGTCTCAAAGCGTTCAGCCAAGTCAGAATATTCAGCGGCTGATGCTGTACCGTTAAAGTTCGTGGCATATATGTTTGCCCAGACATTTCCTGAAGCACCTATGTCGTACGTGTTGTTCGCACCTGGTAACACGGAAGCCGTTGCTCCGTCAACGACAGCAACGTTCTTGGAAACGCCGCCATCATTTACCCTGAGTATAAGGTCACCATCTGAAGTTTGGTTCTGTACTGTAACGTCAGCGCCGGATACGCTTACCCTGAAGTCACTGTCAACACCAACTGCAAGACCCGTGTCATTTAACACGCCTAATGTTCCTGATGTCGTGTCATTTGCGATGGCACTTAGGAAGTCTGTTGAATCTAAGTTATCTAATAATTGTGCATTTGTCGCTGAGCCCTTGAACACAGCGTTTGAAACTGATGAGCTTAACTGTACACCTGGACCAATTGTCGCAAAACCAGTGATGGCCGCACCTGGAGTGAACGTTGCGTCTTTGGATACAGTTGCTACGATGTCGTCCTCAACGTAGAGTTTAACGACAACGTGATCAACTGCCACATTGTCTTCTACGGTGTCAACGATGGCACCGGAAGTGCCCGTGCCAGCAGTGAATGAAGGACCTACCAAGATCCAAGCACTACCGTCATATACTTTTAATTGTGCATTGGTTGAGTCAAACCATAAGTCGCCTGCCACAACCGATGTCGGTGCTGTTGCTGAACTCGTAGCACTACCTAAATTCTTAAATGTTGTTCCGTTGTAGACCTTTAAAACGCCACCTGTCTTATCAAACCATAATTGGCCTGTTAGAGGTGCGCCTGGTGCTGTCGTGTTAGCACCACTCTCGAGTAATTTGAGAACGTTCTCGTTTAGGAACTCGCCGTAACCGGCATAGTTCTTACCAACCAGCGTGAGAGAGCTGTCAGTATTGATGGTACCGTCTGCGACTGTGGCAAATATGGTTCCATCTGTTTGGTTAATTGTGTAAGCCATCGTTAATACTCCGTATCCTTATTTGTATATTATTTATCTGTCTATTTATATAAGCACATTAAGTGGTGCTTAAATTAGTCAGAGTTTGTATTCTCACCGTGTAATCAATTTGAATTTGCCTGTTCAATGATTTCTGTACCGGGTGGAATATAACATGTGTAATTAAATCTAAATCACTGGCACTTCCCTGCCATGATTTCAAACCCAACTCGTCAAACACGAAATCTCCGTCCAAGTTCGTCGAGTTGTCAAACGCCTGCTGTCCGGAAGGTTCACCGTAGTCCAACAAGCATGATACCAATATGTCGGTGTAGAGCTTACCGGCAGTATGTAACACTGTCAATTTGTTTCTTGAAGTGTCGGTGTTCGCTGATGAAGTATCATCCACGACCTTCTGATATGTTTGGTTGTATAAGTCAGCGTTCTGTCCTGTGATATTCGGTGGTAGGTAAGTGATGACACCCGTGGTATCAACACTTGATCCGCCATTACCAAACGCCATTTGATAGATGTGTCCCAAGTTCTTGTTGGCCATGGCCTGTGCTAAACTGTTCGAGAAGTTCTCATAGTGGATGGCATTACGCTTATCCACGAAGACTTCCTCGTTGTTGGGATCAAATATCTTGATGTGTCCCTCTATCAGGACTCCACCTTGCTCATCTGGTTTCTTTTGTTCTTCTTTCATCTCGGTATCTTTATTTTGTTCCATACTATATTTATCCACTATGAATTTTCACCCTTTAAGAACTTGGCTGGCACCGTTGTGGTATTCTGTAGTGCCTTGCCCTGGGTCACTGAACTACCGTCATCCACAGTCGGTACGTCATACCAGGTCTTACCATAACTGTAATCCAGATATGTTGCTATGGAGTAATCATAGGCAACGCTACCTGCCGCATGTGATGTCGCACCGGTACCAGCGGTGCCCCTACGTAGCCCGCTCAGTGTATTATTAGTGACATCACGCTCACGATATGTTATACGCTCGCCGTTGATTATCACGATACCGAACGTGCCCACAGTTAGGTTAGGTTGGGCCAACTTGCTGGCATCTGTTACATATATGGTATCTGCCGTTGCTGACAATGCCTGTGTTAATTTAGTTTGTTCGCTGGTCTTGATCCTATAGACCGCGTTGTTATCTCTCATGTCCTTGAATACAGCAAAGTTCAAGTTATCGGGCACCTCGTTCTCTGTCTGTAAGGTCACGACAACAACATCACTGTCAGTTATCGACATAGAGATGAACTGTAACTCAGTGCTATCTGTCGAGTTCATCTGCCAGTCCCTGCCAAGATACTTGCGTAGCCCGTTCACTGTGACACGTAACTTGTCTGGCTTGGTTATGCTTCTACCTAAGTCAAAGTTACTGAGATCCACTGTGGTTCCAACTGTCTTGTCAAACGGTTCACCGTCAGCGTCAAAGCCAACGTAGTCAAAGCCGGTTACTATCGTGGTACCTGTTGAGGTTGGTCCCCTATAACATCTGTTGATGATGTCAAGCTCGGATGTGTTGTTATCTGTGGTCACCATTATACGGGCACCAGTGATAGGGGCAGTATTAAATGTTATCTTATTGAGACCAGGGCTCACAGGTACTCCGCTGTATGATATCTTGTATTCTGCCGCTGTCTCGACGAATATCTTGACGTCCGCTCCCGCCGCGGGTGCCGTTGTGAACACCACATATCTCACCGAGCTGGCATCTGCCGCACTCACTGTGAAGTCCTCATACAATTTTTGTTCGACCCCGTCAACGAAGCAGTGTACGTCACTGTCAACTATCAATGTCTGGAATAGGTCTTCGGTTGACTTCCAGTTAGTTAGATTGAGATAGAATGGTCCTTCGCTAGATCCATCACCTGTATATTCTATACCTTCTGCAGGAGTCAGTCTCTTACCGTCCACTTCCACTACTGCCGTGAATGCGTTGGTACCCTGTATGTCATTGATCAGGGAGAACTCAGTGCGTGTGCCATCACCATACATTATCTGTGATGTGGGGTGGCTGGATGAGTGTACTAAGTGCTCGTCGTGTGTGATGTATCCAGGGATAGTTGATATCTCATTTTCATCATATCCGAACACGGCAACACCGATGTAATCGCCCACTGCCAACGGATCCCTATTATCATACTTGACTTCTAGGTCAGCAGTTCCGTTGCCATCTATATCCTGCGTACCAAATGTTATGCGTGTAGTCACATCATCTATCTCGGAGAACGTATAGTTCGTTACGCGATATCCATTGACCTTAATCATCGCTTCATATATCTGTTCGAACGCCACCGGAATGTCTATGTACAAGCCGTCAGTCGAGTCATCGATTAACAAGTCTGCCACTGAGTAATTGTCTACCCAGAGTTGATCACCACCACCGATGCCGTATGATTCGACACGTAGTATGTCGCCCACTGAGACGCCCGTACCTGTCAGTGTCACTGTCTTGTTGAGCCAGTTTGCTGAATAGTCAACAGTGCCCTCATATGGTGCGAAGTATTCAAAGCGTAAGGTCAACCCGGTAGTAACGTTGAACACTCTTACAGCGAAAGGATTCTCTATCAGATCCCAACTTACTGTGGTGGTCTCGGCAGTACCGTCATATTCCCATGTGTATGATCCAAATGGTTGACCGTGTCCGTCGCCCTCATAATCATAACCTGGACGTGTGAACACCTTCATGTTCAATGTGTCAAAGATTGATGCTGGAACAAGTTCTTCCGGTGAATGTGAGCTGTACGTGTCTATGTACTCGCCACCGTCCACATTGATGTCTGTTACCTGTGTACCTAGATATGTGTCTGTGTAATCACCTGGATTGTATTTCGTATCCAATAATGATTCCGCATAAGTGGGTAATCCTTCCTCACCAAAGTCTAAGTTATCAAACGGATTGAGGTCGAAGTTACCGATGTCGTAACCTGTGTTCTGATTATATAAAACGCCCTTGACTTGTACGCCCGGATAGTCAGTACCGGATACCAATAGGCCCAAGTCTAAACCAGTGTTGTTGACTGCTGGAACATATAAGCCCATAGTCCTATTCACACCACTGAGTGTGCTTGGGTCCACTACTACGAAGTCATCAGTGTTAAATGATGTACCTGTGACTGCCAACGTGCTGTCATCCTCGTTCCTGGCCTCATATACCTTGTTGTTGTATCTAACCAGTGTACCTGCCTCGTATGCCGTATTGGCTTCCCAATCCACTATCTCAGACTGATATTCGTAACGGTCATATCGTAATGTCGTCTTGAGATCACGTACGGTGCCCGGAGATGTCACTGCCACTGCTGTCGCGCCAGTTCCGTTACCACCACTTAAGGTAATGGTTGGTGCTGTGGTGTATCCTACTCCTGGGTTGGTAACCTCTATGGATACCACCTCTCCGGCAGTGTTGACTTTCGCTACCATGGTCGCTGGAGTAGTCGCAGTTCCGGACACTGTCACTGTTGGTGCTTCGGTGTACCCACTACCGCCCTTGAGAACAGTGACGCTGTCGATACTTAAGGTGTAGTTCGCTATCCATTGGTTATATGGCCAAGTGCTCCAGATGCTATCAGTTGAAACGAAGTCGCCTGCGACTCCATCACTTGCTAACTTAGGACTGATGAATTTATTCGCAGTTTCCTCATAATAGGCAGGTAAATCAAAGTCTGTGGCATCACCGCCAAATAAGTCATCGCCCTTGTACGTCAGTGAGAATTCCTTGACCTGTACATGGTAGGGCTTGATCTCATTAATGTATTTCTCTATGAAGTCTTGGTTGTCAACCTGATAGATGTTGAATTGCTTGAGCTCACGTAGGTTATGTTCAACATCTATCAATGATGTCTTGATCAACCAATCAGATGCCGTGTGTTCGCTCTTGGTATATTCAAATATCAAGTTAATTAGATCTATGCGTTCATGGGATCGATCACCAATGAACAGTTCCTCGTTTATGGCCTTGATTATCTGTCTGGTTTCTGTGACTGGCTCCTCATCAAAGTATTGTGCGTCAAATCCCTCGACATCAAAGCCATTCCTTCCCGCAGTGTAATCATAGACGGATTTGTTAATCTCGATAGTTCCGTCCTCCAAGCCGATCCTATCCCAGCCCGACGTCGTTTTTACGTAAAGTTCAAATTTGCCCGCACTATTGGTTGTTACCTTAACCACCTCTCCCGTCGCCGTCTTGCTGTCAACTGTCGATAATCTTGAATATGTCGCAACCTCGTTTACAGGTTTATCTTCTGCCGAATATCCTGTGGCATACCAATCCTTGTATGACCAATATCTAGATGTCTTGTAATTCTGTACCCTAGTCAGTAACAGAGTCTTGTCGCTCTGTACTTCATATAAAGTCCATAGGTTGCTCTGTGTGCTGTCATTGGCCACTAGATATTTGTAACCTGCTGACACCAATGCCAGATCTTGATATGTTAGTTCTTCGTATGTCAATAATCGCTTATTGTACGCAGTGGCCGCTGGCTCGTTATCCTTGCTGTTCAGCAAGTTGAACGATTTGCCCTCACTGATAGGATATAAAGCCAATTGTCTGTTAGCTCTTGTCAGATAGTTCTTGAGGGCGGTATATCTATCCTTGAACATGCTTTGTCTCGGCCTGAACTCAACACCATAACGATCGGCCTCTGATAGGAAAGCATCAGGTACCTTGTTACCTGCGGTGTCAACACCTGCGAAACTGTCGAGCAGTTTCCTGTAGAGTTGATCATTTAGGAACTGATCCGGGTCACCCACCTTGATCAGTTCATATTCGACGTGTACGTTGTTGTCAGTCTGTTTCCGGTCATACTCGATGTGTAAGATGCTGTCCCTGGCGGATAGGTATTGTCCCACATTATACAATGCGCCGGTGTTGGCATCCACTGGAGCCAGATATGCGATGCCACTTGACCTTGGGTCTTCGATGTATTGAGCTAGGACTGATGTGCTCAGTGTCTTGCCACTTGGTACCGCAGGAATATTTTTGACCCAATAATAGTAGAGTGTCTCAACTATACCACTGTTACCTATCTGTGTCTTAGTGGCATATGAAGTGGTGTTATATACTGTTCCGGTACCTGTGTAATCCGCAGGTGCTTGGGTGCTTTCTATCCACTGGTAAACATCCACACTGGATCCTGTGAACAGTTGACCCCATCTCTTGGCCCTGTACTCAGGGTCTCCCTGATAATGATTGATGTATCTGGTATTTGATGTGTTCCACCAGATCTCGCCGACATGCTCGTCTCTCCAAGTCTGACCATAGTTGTTGACACTGCCCACGTCATACCCTGCTGGGTCAACTGGAGTTAGATAATCTAAGTTTTGTCTAACGGCCCCTAACAGTTTGCCCTGTAACGGATCAAAGAAATCAACGTCTACCTTGTTTTCTAATGTCGTTCTATCATAGATGAATGAGCTGTTCAATAGATCAATATTAACTACCTGACCTTCCTCTCTTATGATCTTCCAAGCGAATTCCTTGTTATCGTTGTGATATATCACTAGTCGACCGACGATGCTGGAACCATCCCCGCCCACGTGACCGGGACTCGTTATCAATAATCTTCCGCCCTTGTAATCGACGGCCTTACCGAACTCTGCCAATTCCACCACGGTGTTGTCAACTACCTGTTGACCGAACACCAACTTACCTGGATTCGATATGCTGTCGCTGGCAGATGTTAGATAGTCAAACGTGTACACGCTACCGCTCTGTATCCTAACGTCTCTGATTCTCGTGCTACCACCGTCCAAGTTCGTAGTCTTGTTGTCAAATGTCGTTGGTAAGTTGCTGGCACCCTTGCTAGTACCTACCACCAATGTTAATGCGTCATCGCCCACTGATAGGCTCTCGCCGAAGCGAGCATTCTGTGATGGATATGGTGATGTAATAGTTTGTAGATATTTGAATATATCGAGACCCAAATCAGTCAATGCATCATTGTTGTTGCCCGCAGGATACACGTATAATTTGTTAGCGACCGCACCGGCATTGACATTAGTTAGAGATATCGTCAGTTTGCCATTGGAGTTCACTGCCTTGACATTTGGTATCGTTGCGTTGTTGATGTCCGTGACCACTTGGTCTAAAGTTGTTCCCGTGAATGTTACCACAACATTGTTGATCCTGATCTTCTCACCCACTGTCACGGTCGGATTTGACACAGTTCCAGTTATGGTTCCGTATAGTCTTGATTGGTTCACAGAACGTTGTACGCTACCCGCACTTGGTAACACGTTGCCATCATCTGGTGCACTCACATATACTGAACAGTTCGTTGGGCATATGGTCACTTTGTGTCCGAACTGTGCCGCTTGATATGCATTGGTCATCTCAATGGTATCTACCAATAAGAAGTTGTTGGTCTCTATCTCAACGAAGTCACCCAATCCAGGTGCCGTCGCTAATGTGACAGTGCTACCCGATACCGTATATGTTCCACCGATGTATCTTGCCGAATCCTGTAATATGGTTCCGTTAACGGATACCACTGCCCTTCCAACGGGGCTCTTGTCTGACACGTAGGTCTTGTCAGTGTCATCTGTGACCACTTGTCTCTCGACATCTCTGTCATAGATATAGGCTTTATTTGCTGTCCTCGCACCAACAACCAACTGCCTGCCATCTGTTGTTGTTGCTAAACTATAACCAAATTCTTCACCCTTGGTGCCCACGATGGCTGTGACATATTCGTAGTAGTCGCTCGACCTAACCTGTATCACTGCACCATCTGCTGGAGCAGTCGCGAATGCGAACACGTTTGATGAGTCATGTGCGTAGTCATAATCGATGTTTAATCTCTGTAACACACCGTCGACTAATACAGTGAGTGAGAACTCACCGTCCGCAGTATATAATCCTGTGATGTCAAACTCTGTCGTGGACCCATCACCTTCCAAGGTCAGTGTTTCTCTCCTGGTCACGGCAATGGTATCATCAGCGGTCAGTCCCGTGTTAAGTGTCAATATGCCTGTGCTTGACACGCTGGATGTGAATGTGTAATCAGTAACACCTAGCTCGACGTTGTTGACCACGACAGCCAATTGATCTGGCTCATCTGCTATGATGTAGTCACTTAGGTCATATTGTGCGTTGCTGTCGTCGTTGCCCACTCCGGTAAATCTCTGTAACTGCCTGTCGATGCGTTGGAACACGTAGACAGAATCCTTGCCAGGTGCTGACACGTATGCCCATCTGCCGTCATCTGACATGGCAACCGCATGGCCGAACTCAGCCTCATCGTTGGCGTCACTCGGATTCACTAACAACTGATGTTCAGATATTAGGTTTGAGTTCAGTTGCTTGAGTACGTAGGCATAGCCCTCGCCGTTGTTGGATGTTGACGCACCTGCTATCGACCAGGTCTCATTGGCACAGGCAATATCGTTACCATAGTTGTCCAGTGCCGTGGTTCCCGTACCAGTGAGTATGCTGTTCTGTGCCATGACATCATTTGCTGTCTTGACGTATGTGAACAGGCCGCCCTTGCTACTGTTGTAGCCCGGAGCACCTACAAATGCTGTTAGACTTTCTGCGTTTTGTGCTACTGATGTACCAAAATCAATATTAACTAAGTTTTGGTCTGTGAGGCCATTGAGGAAGTTTCTTGCTGGTTCTAAACTACTTTCCCGTTTGAAGGGATCTACCTTCTCGAGCACTTGCCATCTGTCACTGCCGTTGTTGTCTATCCATACTCTGTTACCTGGATCGATCTCATTGGCAAACGGTAAATTCAATACGTCACTGCCCTGGGCTACCCTAACTGAATTTAATTTGTATGTAAGTCCTTCCAACGTTATGGAAGTGATGTCATCGGGTAATGATAACTGTATTGATATTTTGTTTAAGCTCTGAACCTCACTTACCCTAAATGCGGAATCAACGATTATCTGGTCATCAACCCCCCATTTGACCAGAATGATGTCGTCCTTGGCCAATCCGTGATTACCTGCGAATAACAATGTGCTAGAACCATCCAGGTTGTCCGTCACCTTAGATAGAGTTGACAGCACAAGGCTGGATCTGTACACGTTCCAATCCCAGGCATTGTCCCTGGCCACCCATATGGTCGTGCCCTCACCTATCTGAGGCATGTACGGAACTAGATCCTCTAGGTCAAGTATGTCAAATAATTGTATGTCGATGTCATCCACGTTGACGTAACCCGCCGTTGGCAAATTAAGTTCCGATGCCACTGAGTAACGCTGTGGTAATATAGGAGTAGATGCTATCTTGTAGCTCTGTTTATATAGATTATTTAGGCTAATGCTCTGATCAACTGTGCCATCTGATCCAGTGTTAGTGATTTTAATTGTGGATGGGTTGGCTCCCAACAGGCTCTCGTCCATTCGGAGCTCGACGTATGCCCTGTTGCCTTCCGCACCATATTGACCCTGCTTGACAGCCCAGTTCTCATAGATATCGTAATCGGCTATCTCTTTTGCTAATCTTGATGTCTTGAATAGGTCAGCCGCACGCTTGGTGCCCTTGTTGCCGATGAAACTGCGGAACACGTTAACCTGACTGATGTCATCGAGGCCCATGCTTGATAGGTAATCTCTCTCATTGAACCCGATGAGGTTGAAGCCTAATCTGTCACCGTCCTTCTCTAGGTTGGCGACATTGGTGTCATAGTAATCTCTGAGTTGATCTGTCTTGAGGCTAAGGTTAGGTAGCAGTCCCTTCTTGATCGTGTCATATTCCGTCTCTAACCAATCACTGTAATCAAACTTCTCTTTTGGATACACTGACTTGGCCGCGGCGTAGTAACCGTTCTTGAAGAGCACTATGTCGCCCTTGCTGTATTCCTTGTTGTTGGCCCATTCCTCAACATTGTCGATGTTGAACATGAAGCCTTGTGCGTCAACCTGACCGTTCCAATCAGCAGTCTTGTATCCTGACACCCTCAATCTCTGTTGTCTTGACCCGGTAGTCGGATCATATATCAGATCATTGAAGATGGACTTGTTGTCAAAGACCAGCATATGCTCATAGCTCGTGAACTCGGCCTTGAGGTACGCTATGGCATCCTCATCCAGGCTCTCCACTTCAAATGTGTTGTCTAACCTATTGAAGTTTAATTTGTTGTTCGGTATGGCTTTGAGATTCTGATTGAGAACGAAGTCATCTGCCGTTCCGCCGGTCACTGGAGCAACGATGCTCTGTGCTCTCCTAATCTTAAGCCTGTTGGCATTTGGATTCAGATTGATTATGCTACCATCTGCCCAGCCCTGTTGGCTCCAATGTAGGAATTCTCTAATCATCTGGTTCCAATCAAGGAGATAGTTGTTATCCTGATCCTCAAAGACGTAACCCTTGCCCTCTAGGTATCTTCCATAACTTATCAGGAAGTCTGCCACGGCACTGGTGCTGGTGAACACATAACCGTATGGCACACGTGTGGTCCTTGTGTCAAAGTCCTTGCTGACCCTGACAGAACGGCGTCCTACCTTGATCATCTGATAGTTCCCATTCACTATGCTGTTGTATATCGTAAAGTACGGATCTAGGAAACTGTTGCCGCTCACGGCCCATCCATCTGCCGTTTGTTGTATTATAATAGATGAGTATTCTGCTGTGTCAAATACCTCGTTGCTATATAGGAAAACGTCAAAGCTCTCATCGGGCAATAGCAGGCTGGTGTTGTTTGAGTTCGGCGAGCTCTTTTCTGTGTAGATCTTGAGATATTCCTTGTCGCTGAATGAAGCCAATCTGTAGGTCAACTGTATGTTGATGTTCTCTAACAGATCCTTGATGTTTGTTATCGTTGACACGCCCTGTTTCTTGCTGTAATCAACACACCAATTGATGTATGAGTGCTTGGCCGTGCCATCTCCGTATAGTACGATATCCTCTGCCTTGATCCTCGACCTTCCATCATATAGGTATTGGTCTAACTCACTGTCATACTTGTATAGGTCTCTGTCAGCGTTGAGTGCGAAGAACTCCGCAGGTTTGCTCAGTGCCAACATTCTGATGACTGCGAATGGAAAACTGCTTGATCTCCTCCAGGCCGTCTCCACCGGACCGCTATCTCCTGATACCCAGGATTTTTCAAAACTGAGACTGTCATAGTTGCCAACTATGCTGTCAAACGCCGATTTGAGATTACCCTCGTCGTCCACTGGAATGATCTTGCTGAGTCCTGGACGTTTCCATTTGTCCACGACGGTGTATGCATCAACGCCGTCCCATACCCGACCGTTCTCTAGGTCGTCCCACAGCACCTCGTTGCCTGACGTGTATGGTGCGGGACCGTACTTGACATTCCACCATACGGGTTTCTCCGTGAACCCAATCATCTCCCATGGAGTTATATGCGGAATGTCAGTGTCGTAATATTTTAAGTAGGCTCCACGCTGGTTACCAGGCAATAGCTCTCCGTCTACCTTATCCTGCGACTGTGTATAGTTCCAAGTCTTCTGATTGTTTTCATCATAGTCCTGCTTCTTGTAATCCAATCTGTTCCATGCCACCCAGGATAGGAAATCTCTGTTCAGTAGTTCTGTGATCTCCGCACTCAAATAGTCTGTTGTCCTGAACTTGCCTGGTGCCACGTCCTGTAGGCACAAGGGGATGTCACCAATCCACTTGATGTTGTTGTATATGCGTTTTTCGAATTCTAATAGTATGTCATCTCTGTTGTCGCCAAAGGCTATCGTCTTGCTACCATCATGACCCACTATGACATCCTGTGCCTCTACGTAACTGTCATCTGTTATCTTCTCGGGCTTAAACTTGTTGTAGAGTCCCAACTTAGTCGGTGTTGACGGTATGAAACTTCCAGCGGTACTGGTATATTCCCTGATCTTGACAACATCACCAACGTTCAGCGTCGCTGATATGGTCATTCTCGGAGCATCTGATGCTACCGTGTAATCATACCCCTTGATCAACTGTACATCATTCACATAGACAGTCAACCCTAGGTAATTTGCCTTGGTAAAATCATATGTCGTTGATAGATCAAATATGTCATCATCGATCGCTGTTATGGTGTACTTGGTTTCTGAGAATACCTGTCCACAAGGGATCATGTCTGACCAATAGAATGATTCACTGTTCTGCCTGCCATTGTTTACGAAAGACAATGCATTGTCTAATTGTTCCGCTATCGTGCCTTGGAAGTCATTCTTAGCCAGTGCGTCTAATAGTTTACCTTTATATTTCTCATATTCACGTGAGGAATAATCCAACGAGTTGAAGAAATTGATGTTGCTGTCTCTGACAAAAGTGGACGCTAGATGTAAAGGTGAGCTTTGCTGTGCTATCTTACTTCCATATGGTACTATATCACCTAAGTCTCTCGAGTTGTTACTACCAAAAATCTTTCCTGTCAGGTCTGTTAGATTCTGTGCTAGATCAATGTAGTGATTTCGAACGGTGCCCAATGTGACATCTGTGAACGTTCCATTGAGAGCATTGTTCTCTAAGTTCGTTGGTATCTCATAGTATCCGAATTGGCTGGTCTTATCACTCTGTATCTTAACGGTTACGTTGGAGTCCGTGGCCGGCTCGTAGGCACTGCCAAACGTTATGGTGGTCTGTGTGGCTGACACCGTGTATGAGTATCTGGACGTTTCCTGGAACACATTGTCGACGTACACGACCACAGGTATGTCTTCTGATAACTTAGCCGGTATGTCCGCTACTAGCGGAACACCAGAGTAGGTAAAGGTCAGAATCTGATATTGCGTTGACTTGTTGACGTGCTTCTTCCATCCTATTTCCTTAGTGAAGGTCGTCCTATCCGAGTAATTGCGTACGAAACCGGTGCTGATGTTCACAGTCGTTGACACGGAATCAGCAGTGTATATGAAGGTGTCCTTCTCTAGGTTGTTATCAAATACTATGTCACCCACGTTATTGATCGTTTGATACTTCAGCCTGATGCCGAGCTCCGTGTCGGCGGAACCTGAACCTGGTGCGTATGAGAACAATTTAGTTCCCTTGAAGTTGGTTGATGGATAGTATGTACCATCTCCCAGGCTACGTCCTTTCTTGTCAAATACGTCAAACAACGGAGCCTGATTTATCGCTGTCTTCTGTTGCGTTTCCTGCCATGCCGTGCCATCATATCTCCAGGACTTGCCCTGACCCTTGGCTCCACTCAATTGATAGACCACGTCATCCGTGGCAACGTCGCTGACCTTTGTGAGGTTGATGATCCTGGCTGTTGAGTTGACACCGTCCTCATCAATCAGTTCTACCTGATAGATCTTGTTGCGTACCTCAGGGTCTGTGTCTTTCGTGAAGATGATCTTGCTACCTGTTACAAGTGTGTAACCATCAATGCTGTATCCAGTCTTGCCGTTGACGTTTGACAGTGCGTCCGTCTCTCTGTCATCAACAATGTTGATATCGCCCAGTGAGTTTGTTCCATGATCAAAAAGTCTCAATCCGGCCTTAAATTCAAGAATAGGTCGCTTGGCTCTCTTGTCCTGATCTAACAGAGCAGTTGTCTTGTTGTATTCGGCTGTCTTATTGATGACATCTACGTGTGTCCATCTGTTGCTTCGACTCCAAGCATTCCTATCCGGACTTGCCTTGTTCACGGTAAAATAGTCTAACTCCTGTGGTGCGTTCAGGCTCTCGTCAAAGGGAGTTGAATCGTATCCGTACACGTCAAAGGGCTGTGTCTCTGACTTGGTATATGTCTCTGGTGTCTTATAATCACTCGTGGGCAATAGTTTGATGGATGTACCCACTCCCTCGATGTAGTACTCGCCGTCCTGATACGTGCTAGGTTCTGTATTGCCACGGAACTTTATCTTCATCCCGTTTGTGAATACGACACCATTGGGAGAAGTATAAGTCTTCTTGCCTAGGATGTCATCAGTAACGAATAATAAATCCTTAGTGGTTTCGTCTACAAGTTTGATCACGCCGAACTTGGTGCTGTCATTGGCATCCTGATAGTATAGGGTATCCTTGACGGCTGTCAGTGGAGGGATCAGTTCCCAGAAACCTTCTGCGGTCCTGTAATAAGACCTCGATGCTGACACTGTTCCGTATTCTACCTCTATCTTATTGAGATTGGCCGTGTCCTTGACTCTCCTCAACTTCATGTACGGACGTGTGCTACTGGTGTCAGTGAAGAACTGTATCTGCCATACCGAGTACCTCTCGTCCTGACTGGTTATCTCTGTTTCCACGTCAAATCCGGAGGTGTCGTAATTGACCCCATCGGTGTCAAATCTGTCTGAGTATCTCCAACCACTGTTTGCCGGATCGGATTGTGTGTTCCTGTTTAAGAAGATTATTGTTCTTCCATCCAAGTCCCTGATCTCGTCTATGCCATCTGTGGCGTCGAGGAATACATCAACGAATTGATTGTTGATCTCATCAAATCTCAAGGTCGTTGCTAGATCGACTGTGCCTAGATCTGTCAGTCCGTAATAAAAACTCTGTGCGTCAGCCAAGGGTACGTTGAACTGTATGGTACCGTTGTCGTCACCGTTATTGGAAACACCGAATACCTCACGGCTGGAGATGTTCTCTTGTCCAGGAACTACCCCGCTGGTTCCTGGATTGCTCTGGATCCAGAAGGGATTACCTGTTTGTGCGACATTAAATGTATAATTGCCGCCCCTTGCCAAGGTCAGTGTTGGATTATCGCCGGATGTCCCGCTCAGTGTGTAACCGTCACCGGTTCTAGTTACATCAAAGTCATCAGTGACTGCTACTTCCGTTGCCTGTACGTCGACAGGGTCAGGTCCTGAACTCAACCAATAGTATTGTCCAAAGTTGATGAACTTGTCATAATCCACGAGTGGATCCCATGTGTAGTAATCGCTTGAGAATAACCTATCGTGCCTGTCAGTGATAGCATCGTTGACATTCAGAGCATCTATCAATCCCGGGTATGTCAACAGGTCCTTAGTTTTCTGTGTTCCGGCTGTCTTGTACACTACCGTGGGCTCTAACTGATAGTCTGTCCTTTCCTTGTCGGGTTCAATGACGTACTTGTCATTTTGATCAACACCGATTCCGTAACGCTTTCCTATGTAGCCCTGTACCCTCCTGAGTTTCGAGGGTTGGATCATTTGATCCAAGGTAGCCGCGAGGAACTTCTTGTTGGTCTCGGTTCTAAATATCTCAGGTAGTAGATCTACCGTTCTAATTCTAGTTGCCATTAAACAATCCCACTATTTGATGCTGTTCTTAATACGCTAGGTGTCAGTGCGTCCACGACCTCGATGTCATTGACCGTTGCCGCATTGACGAATATCTCGTTTGGTGCTGATCTGATCTCATATAGATCACCAAAGCTCTTCTCAGGATCATTTGGTACCAGCACGACTGATGACACTATGTCGCCCAACTGATCGTGTAGGTAGGCACTCAGTTCTGAGAAATAGAATGTGTCTCCGAAATCCCATTTGTCAATGGTAAAAAACTCATTCAATGACTCAACCACACGCGATTTGATCTCGCTGGTTGATGTCACAGTGTCTGAATATCTAATGACCTTGATCCTGCCCTGTAACTCCAGTGCCGCCTTGTTACCAAATAACGGTTTGAAGCTCACTGAGTTGAGTATCATATTGTCACTGATCATCTTGTACTGGTTTAACGTGCTATAACTCACAGCCAGCTCATCAATGGTCGGAACCTCTGGTCTGGGCACTGTGTTCGTTGTATCTTTAATCCAGTTCTGATATGACGTGTAGTATGAGCTGGTCACTAGGAACATGTCAACGATGTTAGTGATTCCAGGATCCACCCTCTTGTTGTTTGATGAGTTGTGCCTGTATTGGAAATATATGTCCTGCCTGCCCGTTCTGTATATGTAATCTGTCGTTACCGCCAATGTATATGTGGTTCCAACCACTGTTAACTTGTAAAATTTCTTATCTGTGGTACCATAAAACACCTGACCGTTTAGATATTCTGTCTTTGCTAGTTCTATAGCATCTAAATCAGCATAGAGTGTGTTGATCACACCCGATGCTACCGGTAAGTATCTTTCTAAATTGTCAAAGTCTGTTGTTTTCTCTAGGAACACGACCTTGCCTGATGCGTTAACCGTGGGTGCCACTATCTCTGTGAACACATCTGGATCATCTGCAACACCATCGCTGTCGCTGTCTGCATAACTTACCAATACCTTGAAGTTGTCAATGAAGCCGTCTGTTTCCACTTCCTGTCCGATGATGTCTAATTTCATGTCTGTGGTGAAGCTGGCATTTGAGTCAGGCTGGCTGTTCATCTTCAGCACGTTGACATAGTCATTCACAGTCCTGCCGGTCTTGGGGTCAAATATCTTGTCACTGCTGTCGTAGATGAACCTATTTTCCTGTACGCTGGCAAAATAATAATTTAGATTCCTGTATTTTACCGTGTATGTCTCGCCATCCGTCGTGAACTGTACCAACCAGCTCGCGTCACGCTGTAATCTGTCAGTGTTCTTGGCATATGATGTTGACCAAGCGGCATTTGTATTAAGGTTGTCTGCTGTTATCACATACCATGATGATGTCGTGTTGTCATAACCAATACCAAAGTCTCTGTATAGTTCCACCTGCTCGATCATTGATGCCTCGATGCTGGTAGGTAGGTCTGTTACCAACTTGGCTATCACCTGTGTAGGTATCGCTCCCGTTGGTACGAATTGGTTTAGTGTTACAGGGCCTGATCCGTCACTAAGGTTACCGTTGCCAAAATTGGTACCATCCAATGTCAACGCAGATACCGTCGACCATAACACTAATTTTTCATTAGGTAGTGTCGGAGTACCTGCCTTTAGTCTATTGTTTGAGTCAAAGAAATATCCTGTGGGAGGCTCGAACTTAACTAGGCTTCCCTGAGCAATATATTTTGCATTATTTGATGCCGTAGTTCCGACTGACACTGTGTTGTCAAGGCTATTCTTGAAATATCCTGTCGCCTGATTGGTTGAGCTAGTGGACTGTTGCCATAATATGTCGATGCTGGTCAGGCTAGGTCTCACGAACTTGTCATGATAGAAGTGTGAGAATGCCCTGGATGCCAACACTGGCTCGAGTTGGTTCACTAACACGTTTGAGATGTCATTGGTGTCAACGAACGTGAACGTGAAATTTGGATCCTCATAGGTCCTATACATCATTCCATCCGCACAGAATGTATTCGTGCTAGAATATTTGCCCGTTGGATCCAATAGGTCAAGGTATCTTGATAGACCGATGCTTGATCTTCCCACAGCCTTCGACTTCAGTATCGAAGTGAATTGTGTATAAGGGAAGTTATTATAGTCCTCACCGTTGACCATCCTGTTCTGCGTGTAGAAACTTGATGGTGCTCGTGTTCTGATCTCATCTAGTGCCTCTCTTGCCTTTGGATTAGTTATCGGTTGTTGTAGGCTCAGGGTAAATGTCAATGATTCGTTGCGTCCTGTCTTGCTGACATATGGCAACGACACCTGCACGTTCTGTAACTCATCTGGGTTTATCACATACTCTAATCCGTTTGACGATCTCACGAAGGTCCTGAAAGTGCCCACTGGTACTTTTGAAAACACCCCGTCACCAAACACTAGCCCGATCTGATCGTTCCCCCTTGATTTTACTGAGAAGACCTTTCTCAGTTGATTGTTCGTCGACGGTGTTGCTCCCACGGCATAGATATCATCAACCTTTTTCCATTCAGTCAGATTCCTGCCATCATTTTCTACCTCGAATAACCATACGTCAGTGTTGTTGATGCCATCTATGTTCAGCTCAACCACCCTGTTAGGTATCCTCTCCTGGACTGTAAAGTCTTGGTTGATTAGATTACCTTGCTTAAAGAGAAAGAAGAAACCAGTGTTCGCACTGCCATACCCTAATTTGTCATTGCGATATAACACATTCATCTGCCCATTGGTCTGTGGCGCTGGTTCATATAGATATGTCTGTCCTGATGATGTCGCTGACACTACCTCAAAAGACATGTTCAGTCCATCAACTTCTGCTTGGAAGGGGATCACAGGTATGTAGCCAGCGGCCACGTTAAATTCATATTCGTCAGTGGTGACACCCAATATTTCTTGGCTATTGCCCGATCTGCCCACACGCTGGCTTGACACAAACGCCGCATTCATTATGCTAGTGAATTGCTCATACCAATCAACGTTAGTGGCATCGTTCCAGTTGACTGTCAATCCTCCCAGATTAAATCCGTTGTAGTCTATCACTGATTCGGTCGTGCTAATGGAGGTTATCTTGAGGTATCCTTCACCATTGGTGTTACGCTTGGGAGTGTATCCCACGAGCTCTGCCAACTTGACCACTGAATCTCTACGTTCAGCAGTACCCAGGAAGTTTTCTCTGGTGTTTAAGTCATTGCGGAAGGACAGGCCCTGTCCCATGAATGCCATGAGATCGAGAAGGGCGATGAACTCCGATGACTCTATGTAATCGTTGAAAGTCTCAGGATAGTACAACCTGAGATAGTCAACCATGGACTTACGTAAGGTCTCGTAGTCATAGCTCTGAAGGTCTGCCTCACGGAAGGTTTGATAGAGTCGCCTCCAATCTTCCGCTCCAAATATTGCTGTCTGTCTGGTAGTCTTAGCCATAGTATCTCTCTGTTATCCAGTATTTATCACCTTAGATAACTGCGTACTTTATAAATTAAAGTGAAGATATTAAGCCAAGCTGACTTGTTGTGTGGTTTGATCGAAGAATAGGTTCAATCGTTGTTGTTGTGACGTTGGAAGTATTGTTATGAACAGCTCAACTAGCAGTCCGTTTGGTTGTGTATAGGCCTGTGCGTCTTCGAATCTAACACGCGGATCCTGCTCTATGGTGTCTCTTAGCTCTTGTTGTAGATCCTTGACCATCTGATCATTTAATGTTTCAAAGACTATCCCCCATAGATCCGTGCCAAGCCCCGGACGTCCTAACTTCTCGCCCTTTCTAATCATCAGGCTGTTGAGGACGTCACGTATGACTAGATCTGTGTCAGTCATTGTGAACTTCCTCTTCCTGCCAATGGTATTAAATCCGATGTATGTAGCCATGTTAATATTTATCTATCAGTATTTTGGTAAGTTTACCTTGAGGCTGGATACCAGGCTGTTCGCCGCTTGATCAACACCCGTTCTCTGTGTGGTGTTCGCGAATCCTCCGGGATTGCTGAATCCACTCAGGTCTGGAGTGATCTTGCTGTCAACGAACTTGGTCGCATACTGCCCGTTCCTCACAGTCTGGCTTATGCTATTTGCCGCCGCCGTGTTGAGATTGCCGCTGTTGTTGGTCCATGCTATTACATTGGCACTGCCGTGCTTGGCGCTGGCATTTAACATGCCTGCCACATCTGCCGGATTTTCGGTGCCACGCAACACGCCATTTGCCTTCAACTTGCTGAGATCAGTCTTATAAATATCCTGTATTACAGTATCCTGTGTGCTTTCTGAGCTTAAGAACTCAGTTAGGTTAGTGGCTCCTCCCTTGTTCGTCCATACATTGGTATTGGATAACACCTTCTCATAGTCTGTCCTGGTGTTGCCTAACAGATCGGTTGATGTGTTATTTGGATTTTGTAAGAAATTACTTACCGTACCTGGTTTGAGGTAACCCGTTTCTTCCAACTGTTGCGGGCTGACACCGAACTTACCTATGCCCTTGTCAACTGAGAACTCGTTATAGTTCTGTGATGTTTCCTTGCTCAACTGTGCCATCATGCCAGTAGTCTGATCGGCATTCAAATTAGCCACACCCTTGTCCACCCGTGTCTGGGCTGTAAATTGGTCCAAGGTCAATCCATCGGGTGTTAGGGCCTGTGCCTGATCCAATTTTGTCTGTGTCTTCGTGGGTGCCGTCGATACTGGTGTTGTTCCAAGGCTCGCTGAGTTCTCGACACCTAATCCATGATATGGATAAGGTTCATGAGTTGGTGCTCTCGTGGTTATGGTTTCTAACTTACTGCTCTCGACCTGCCACCCTGTCGCATCGTTGAACTTGGTGTCGGGCAACTTGTTCTTACGTATCGCGGGCACTGTCTTGGCAGGTAATGCTCCCCCACCGTTGAGATTTATACATCCTCCCTCGAGCTGTAATCCCTCTCCCCCATCTACGCTGGTTGTCTTGTCTGCCTGAAGTGAAATGGTTCCGTTGCTCTTCGCAGAGATTTTAGCCTTGCTGTATAAGTTTAATTCAGTATCTGCCCTCTGATTAACGACCAGGGATTCCAAGTTGGCTTCCTGCTTCGCGTATAAGTTGAGCTTCATGCCTGCTGATATATTGACGTCCTTATCGGCATGTAGGTTTATGCTACCCTGTGTCCTCACGTTCACGGAGTTAGTGGAGAACACGTCAACAGTGCCTTCCTTACCTAACTCGATCCAGGATTGTCCATTGGCATGTACTATGTAGAATGCGTCACCGTCGTCACTCATCGTGATCTGATGTCCCTTGGCAGTCCTGATCCTAATTAACTGGTCCTTGCCCGTGAGATCACCATCATCCAATACCAGGCTGTGTCCGCCGTTGCGTCCAATGACTTTTATCTGATCGTATGTTATGTCACCAGCTTCCAACTGTGCCTTGACCTGTTCTTCTCTCAGTCCACCGGCATATATGGGTTTGCCCGGAGTGCTTACCCCGAACACCTTGCTGGGAGATTCCCTCTGGCTTGTTGATGTTATGGGACCTCGTATGTTGTCGGTTATCAGTCCCTGTTGGAACAGTTCCATTGCCAACACGTCATGTACCGGTTTGCTCTCGTCATAAAATCTGGGTGACTCCAATATGGCTGGATTGAGATCATTGATCTCCGTCACGGGTATCTGGCTGGCACCGGAGAGATAATTCTGTTGTCCCGCACTCTTGACATACTTGGTTGATGAACCGATGCCGGGAACCATGTGTCCCAGGCCTGGACTGGGTAGGCATGCTATGTAGTATCCCTGATTGGGATCTCCCTCGACGAACACGCAGAGCACCTTGGTGCCGATGTCCGGTGGTGTGAACCACCAACCATAACTGTGCTTGTTGCCAACGAACTCACCAGTTCCGGTCTTGCTGTTTGTCAAGGATGGGTCTATGACTCCGATGTCACCGTAGAAGGGAGTGGCATATGACACAGTCCTCCAGTTTGACTCGTTATCCGGATTCTGTCCACCGAATGATTCGATATAGACCTGCAATCTACCTGCCCTCGTGGGGTCAACGTTGTTCTTTACCGTGCCTATGAACGGGCCGAACTCCGAGGGTACTCCGCCCTTGTCGTACTTGTAGGCTTGTCCCCTGCCTCTATTTCTCTGTATATTCTCTGCCATATCTCTATTTAATTACCAGCGTCTTCGGGTGGTGCTTTTCTAACTCCGCCCACTGGTCCCGTTGGCGGTACTGTATCAACAACCACTGTGCCATCAAATTCAAGATTATCATCGCCAAACGAGTTGAACAAGTCAACATTCTGTGAATTGTATGGATTATTAGGGAACGAAAAGTTAGGAGCCTGTTGAAGATCTCCCTGTATCGCTTGTTGTCCAGGCACGTTCTGTCCCGTCTGTATTCCCCTCTGTGCCCTCTGGAAGTCTGGTCCTACCGGATCACCATCTGAGTAGTTACCCCTCTCTCCGGGAACCGCACTACCAGTGTTAAAGTTTGGTCTTGGGGTTCCTGTGCCTTCGGTTACCGCACGGTTACCTCCGATCATGTTGCCCTGCTGTCCCCCACCACTCGCAAAATTATAATCGGGTCCGATCAAGGGAGAATTCTTGCCAGTTGCTGGTTGTCCTCCCACTCCGTTGCTAGCAGTTCCCGGTGTCGGGGTTGGTTGTGCTTGTCTGGTAGTATCAGCCGGAGGTTGTGAATGTACGCCCTCCTTGAACTCTCTTAACAGTCCCCTGAGTTCCTGTGTAAACTTGCCTTCCTTGAACACGTTAGTTACTCCCGTGATGACATAGATCAATCCCGGAGTGGCCGTTATGTTCTGTTGCTCGGCGCTCTTCTTTTCTATCTCTATGACCTCTGCCTCACCGGTCTTGTCATCATAGTCCTCTATGGTGTTCCAGTTGACCTCTATCAGCGGTTCGAAAGCGTCAAAGTTAATAGTGCCATCTGGATAGAACCTAGATGCTATCTTATCTATGGAGTAGAAGACATCGCCCTGTACTATGTAATCGGGATCGCCGAATATCTCCATACGTAACATGGCGAAGTCCACGGGAGAGTACAGCACTGACGCCGCCCGTGCTCCCGGGTCAGCGGACTTGCCCGCACCGCTGGTATCTGCTTCCATTGGTGGTTCAGCCGCCTTGGGAGAATCATCTCCCTTCTCAGTCCTGGTATCCTGTGTGTTCTTTATGTCGGTGCTCATGCCCACATAGAACAAGGAGTTGAACTCCACCTCGTAACTAAGCACTTCGGTATTGAACCCTGTGAACCAGTAGTCGTATCTCTTGTGTACGCCGTAGAACTTGGGCTTGGGAAAGAACTCGCTCTTGACGTCCGTGACCTGTGATGGTATGATCTTGTACTCTATCTCGTAGGCATAGTCATTCTTAACAGGACAATACCCCCTTGGTGTGACCTTGACTCCGATCCTGTACCATGCCATGACGTCATTGGCCTTGTTATTACTCTTTGGTTGGCCGGTATTGGGATCCAATGTGAACGTCTGTTGCTTAGTCACGTATTCGCTGGTACGTATGATGAGATCGATAAACTGTTGTAATTGCTGGCCCGCATTGGTGCTGATTGTGAACATGTCGCCCTGAACCTGTCCCTTGCTGGAGAGGTATTGTGAGGCGTCCTTCTGTATCTGTGTCATCGGAGTCCTTGACTTCCTGACACTGCCCGGTGGGAATATCTTGGATGCTGACATCCCGGACGACTTATCAAATGTGACCTTGTATCTATCGTATACGGAACCAGGGTCCTTTTTCTCCAATTCTATCATGCGATTGTTTATGGCTGTGACCAGTCCAGTGCTGACCGCCGTCTTGGATGCTGTGTTTATGCCAGCAGGTTGGCTCAGCAAGGGGGATCCTATCTGTCCATTAGGTTGCCTTCCGTCACTGAGCACCACATCCGTTTGCTGTGCGTCACTGGTTCCGTTGAATAGGTCGTTCAAGGTCTGTCCCTTGATCTCTACCTGGAAGGGTATCGATGCCCTCTTCTGGCTCAAACCCTCTATGTGATTGACGGGCAGTGCCTCACAGTCATAGGTCACGGGACCTGTTGCGGCCTTTGTGGTTATTTTGGTAAACTTGAATGGTATGAACTTCTCTATCAGTGATCTGTTGACTGATCTATTGTTGTCCGCGGCCGAAGCCTCAGGGACCACGGGGTTGCCGTTGTCGTCCTCTCCGAAGAATCTGATGACCATGAGATAGTGTTGCTTGAGGAAACTGTCGTTGCCCAACTTCCTTATGGCGGCCCTTTTCAATCTGTTGATGAATGAGAAGCCATATGGCTCAGTGACCTGGAAGGTTATCTTGGTGGCATTCGTGGCTCCCCTAACCTCCTGTGGCATCAATGTCTCTATCTCCAAGTTCTCGATGAAGTAGTCCAGATCGAACTCCGGAGCCCTGCGGGCACCTCCCGTGGCCTCTCCGCCCTCAAAGGATATGCCTCCGCTCTGTATCAGCAGATCCAGTCCTGCCACTGACTTCCTCTCTGCCTGTGCCAATGTGGTGTACTCGTTGGGAGTCAGCATGAATATTGCTACTTGATATGTATAGTGTCCGAGATCTATCAAGGGATTCGGAGTATCTCTGAATGCCGTGACGAATGTGGAGGGTAGATTTATCCCCTCCTGTTCAGATGTTGCTCCTCCCCCTACAATTTCTATGGTCTCAATTTGATCATCGTCAGGAGTTTCACTACCAAATCCGCCGACTATGGTTATTTCTTCAACCTGGCCCTGGTCGTCTGGAGAGTCAAACTGTGGGTCACCTCCCAGATTAGATTGTGTCGCTTCATCTGCGTTGGACGGAACGTTCTCCTCAGAATCTAACTTGAGCTCTGGTGTCTGTGTTGTTGCCTTTTCCGCCCGAGCCTCGGCATCATTGCTGGCGATATCCGCGGCACTGTTCTGTGAAGTGTTGGTCTCGGCCAGCCTTCCACGGACGCCTCTGATCTCTTCGAGCTGTCCCTGCATGTAGGCATTGTCGAAGGATAGGTCCCGAATGATCCCATCCGCTGAATTGTCAGTGATATTTGCCTCAAGATCATTGATGGTCTCCTCATTGGACTGTATCTGTTGGAGGATGACATTCTGTTGCTTACTAAACTTGACATCCTCAGATTGGGGATTCGTTCCCTTGGGCAGGTATCTCGTTGAGTTGCGATATGGATCAAGAAGAGCATCAGTGGTATCAGTGACTTGATCCGATGTCTGGACCTTCTGGTTGCCCAGGTTCTTGAGCTGTGCGTTTAGTTGCTCGGACATCAGGCTAGAATCCTAGCGCCTTCTTCAGCGTGTCTAGAGTTGGAATGTAAATGGTCTTGCCCACAGTGAAATCATAGATGGGATCTTCGATGGTGTTGGGATTTCGTTGTGCGAATACCCACCATAACTGTGCGTCATCGTAGAGATCATATGCCAACAGGTCGGGCCTGTACTGGTACTTGACTGTTATCTTAAATCTGCGATCACTCCTATACTTGGGTATGGAACGATCAGTCATGATCTCAAGATATCCGTCCACCTTTGGTGTGTTAAAATAGGGCGATCTAGATGTGTATTGTACTGTCTTAGCCATTACCAGAATCCTTTCTTGCTTAATAGTTCACCTGACGCATATCGCTCGAGTCCAAAGTCCTGTGACTGTTTCTTGCGAGTAACGATAGGATGTAGTGTCAGTGCTATGTCTATCTTCGTGGGAACGTATGACTGCTTGCCATTGCTGAGAGAGCCTATGTTACCATACTGTGTCTGCTGTGGGCCACCACCCTTGCCTATGCCCTGGGTGAATAAGTCAAATAACCTGGCTAGGGGTGACTTGTATGCTCCTGGGCCTATCCTCTTCTCTGAAAGATCCAATGTGGCCGCACCACTGTCCCCACTGGTCCTCACGTAATCCACGTCCGGTGGTAATATGTAGTTGAACTGCTGTATCACACAGGGCATGTCGCTGAATTGGTTCTCGCCAAAACCGTGTAGGAACACCAACGGTGGCGGTGCGCCGGCATTGTAGTCCTCACCATAGAACATCTTGGTCGCTGAGCGGAAGAAGTGTATGGCGGCCAATAGGTAATCTGCCTCCCTGGTTGACTGTGCCGTGAACTGCCCGGTGATCTGTATGTCGCTGATCTGTGAGCCCTGGTAGAAGTATTGCTTGTAATTAGAATGTGTGGGCTGTGCTTGGCTATAATCTGCCTGATAGTTGACCATGACCTGCGGAGTGTACGGAAATATCACACCATCTGTCTCAGCCAACGGGGCCAATATGCCCGGAGTGCCTGACTTGTAGAGATGTTGTGACCTTGGTGCCAATCTTATGCGGAATCTCCAATCATCCGCGGTTGCCTCGATGTCTCTGATGTTGGCCTGTTGCTTGAACAGTTCCGGATCATATCCACCAGGCTCTCCCTGTTTGCTGTCGGGATCCACCGGTACGGGAGTGAAGTCCGGTCCTTGGTTGTAGTCGTTGGTTATCGCCGCCTCGCCCGGTACCCTATTGCCCGCTACCGATACTGGAGTGAAGTCAGGTGCCTGATTATAGTCCTGACCGATGGCGGTGTCACCGGGTACCCTGTTACCAAAGTCAGCAGTCCTTAGGCTGGGTCCGATGTTGTAGTCATTGGTTATCGCCGCCTGACCGGGTATCTCATTGCCAAAGTTAGATGGTTGAAAGTTGGGTGCCGGATTGTAGTCATTGGTTATCGCGGCCACTCCAGGAACGTTCTGTCCTATGACTCCCCTCTGTAACACGTTTTGGTCAGCACCGATGGTATAGTCAGTGGTCACTGCGGCCTGTCCAGGAATCTGATTGCCGTATGATGTCGGTTCTATGGGCGAAAAGTTGGGAGCATACGTGGGATTCACGATGCTCTCTGCCTGTGCCCTGGTAAGGCCCTGTGCCTGTAACCTCAATATAGCCGATTGTTCTTCTTGTGGTGTTGCCATTAGTATTCCTCGTTATAGTACTATTTATTGATATCATTATAACCCAATATAATTGTCGCTAACCAAAAAAGGTTGACAGGGGCCTTAAAGGCGTTATAATTAATAGTATATAAACGCGGAGAAATACCAAGTGTCAGAAGATAAAGTTATCACCAGAACCGGAAGAAGAGTCAATTATCTCAACAACAGAGATATCCTAAAAGAGATACACAAGTCAAAGAAGACCTATTGCTCATACAACGAGTTTGACAGGGACTCAGACTTTGACATAATCGTGCATGACATCAAGAAGATCAACAAAACTCGCATCAAAGAAGCCAGGGAGCTCAAATGTGCCAAGTACAAGAAAGAGTACGGAGAGGAACTGGACCCAAAGACGATAGCAGACACAGATTTGGTATTCCGTGTGATGACTTGGGATCACATACCGTTAGTTCCTAAGAAACCTACCAAAGCACAGATGAAGAAACGTGCTAAGATTGAAGAAATGTTTGATGACATCGAAGAGGCTAGAGATCAAGAGGACTATGGCATTGACGACCATGTTCATGCCAAGGTAAACTTTCCTCCATTCCAACACTACAAAGTAGATGAGGATGGCAAGCCTTACAAGGTTGGACAGAGCCATTGGAAGGGAACATTGGAGAATGGTAAGTTCTCAAAGGATCACGGTCAGATGACCAGCAAACTGGCACACATGTTCATCAAACTGTGTGAGCGTTATGCCACCCGTTCTAACTGGCGTGGATATACATATAATGAGGAGATGCGTGGACAGGCGCTACTTCAACTATCACAGATTGGCCTACAGTTTGATGAGTCAAAGTCAGACAATCCGTTTGCCTATTACACTGCGGCTATTACCAATTCATTTACTCGTGTGCTTAATATCGAGAAGAAAAATCAATCAATCCGAGACGACATCCTAGAAATGAACGGATTGAACCCGAGCTGGACTAGACAGAATGCCGAGCTAGATGCTAAACTAGAGGAAAGAGCTAACAAAGAAGCAGAGAAACAAGAACAATCAAAGTAACTACTAAGGAAGGTTATGGCGAATTTATTCAAGAGGGCCGCGATCCTCACTGACATCCATTTTGGATTGAAGTCAAATTCGACGACACACAACGAGGACTGTCTTGGTTTTGTAAAATGGTTTATTGAAAAAGCCAAACAAGAAGACTGCGACGTCTGTATCATGATGGGTGACTGGCACAACAACCGTGCCGCAATCAACATCGTCACACTCAATTATAGCCTGACAGCACTAGAACTACTGGGCGATGCTTTTGATCGTGTGTTCTTCATTCCAGGCAATCACGATCTATACTACAGAGACAAACGTGACATACAGTCAGCGGCCTGGGCCAAACACATCAAGAACGTACACATCATGAACGACTTTTACTCAGAGGGTGATGTACAGTTCATACCTTGGCTGGTGGGAGATGAGGCCAAGAAGGTCAAGAAGATGGAAGGCAGATATGCGTTTGGACATCTGGAACTTCCTCACTTCTTTATGAATGCCATGGTACAGATGCCAGACACAGGTGAGATACAGCGTGAGGACTTCCGTGGCTTAGAACAAGTCTACACGGGACATTTCCATAAACGTCAAAGTCACAACAACATTATCTATACCGGTAACTGCTTTCCCCACAACTACGCAGACGCAGGTGATGATGACAGAGGAATGACCATTGTTGAATGGGGCAAGGATCCCGTGTATCATTCTTGGCCAGACCAACCCAGATATCGTGTCTACAACTTGGATCAGATGTTGGATGATCCGGATGGCCTGCTGAAGGAGAAGATGCACATCAGGGTCAACCTAAACATTGACATATCATACGAAGAGGCAAGTTTCATCCGTGAGACCTTCGTAGGCAAGTATAATCTACGTGAGCTCACACTGATCCCAGTCAAGAAAGATGTGGAGTATGCTGACGTACAACCGGGAGAGTTAAAGTTCGAATCGGTTGACACCATAGTGACAAATCAGTTAACATCAATAGAGAGTGATCACTACGATCCCAAGTTGTTATTAGAGATCTACAGGGACCTATAATTGTTTAAAATAAAGTATCTAACAGTCAAGAATTTCATGAGCGTGGGCAACGCCACACAGGCTGTCAACTTCGACAGGGACGATCTCACATTAGTGTTGGGCGTCAATGTGGACTTGGGTGGTGATGACAGCGGTGCCCGTAACGGCACGGGTAAGACAACGATACTGAACGCACTCAGTTATGCCCTGTTTGGTCAGGCACTGACCAATATCAAACGTGATAACTTGATCAACAAGACCAACTCAAAAGGTATGTTGGTTTCGTTAGACTTTGAACACAACGGACAACAATATAAGATAGAACGTGGACGCAAGAAGAACGTCATGCGTTTCTTCGTGGGAGAGGATGAACAAGAGATCTCTGACATGGCACAAGGTGATTCACGAGAAACACAAAAGGCCATCGAAAGTATGTTGGGTATGAGCCATGAGATGTTCAAGCACTTAGTTGCCTTAAACACTTACACTGATCCCTTCTTAAACTTACGTGCTAACGATCAAAAGGACATCATCGAGCAGTTGCTTGGTATCACCATGCTGAGTGAGAAGGCAGAGGCACTCAAGGAGAGGCTCAAGGCCACGAAGGAGTCCATCAAGGAAGAGGAATACAGGATACAGGCACAGCAGGAGGCCAATGAGAAGATCAAGGATCAGATAGAGAGTTTGAAACGTAGGCAATCCATGTGGGAGCAGAAGAAAGAGGATGACATCGATTATCTGGAAGCAGGTATTGCCAAGCTCGAAGAGATCAACATCGAGTCTGAATTGGAGTTACACAAGGGACTCAAGGATTGGAAGGAACAGACACAACAGATAGAGCAGGTACGATTGGCGATCAAGCAGGCAGAGAAGGACTACCAACGTGAGGAAGCCGCGATGATCAAGTTACAGGCCGACATCGACCTGTTACAGGAACACAAGTGCCATGCCTGTGGACAAGAGGTACATGACGACAAGCACGAGAAACTGCTCAAGCAGAAACAGGACAGCATAGATGATGCCAAACAGCAACACGAGAAACACTCTAACACCCACAAGGAACTATGCGATGCAGAGAAGGAACTGGGAGATCCCGGTGAGAGGCCTGAGACCTATTACTCCAATACCGAGGACGCATACGAACACAAGAACAATTTAGACAAGTTGCAGTCACAACTGGAACAACGCAGAGAAGAAACAGATCCCTACAAGGAACAGATAGAGGAGATGGAGAACACTGCGGCGGCCGAGATCGATTATGACAGCATGAACACGTTGACCAGACTGCGTGACCATCAGGAGTTCCTACAGAAACTATTGACTAACAAGGATTCATTCATACGTAAAAGAATAATTGATCAGAATCTTTCCTACCTCAACTCACGTTTGAGCTATTACCTTGACAAGATCGGACTGCCACACACAGTCACCTTCCTTAGCGATCTGTCAGTGGAGATACAGGAACTGGGTAGGGAACTGGATTTTGACAATCTAAGTAGAGGCGAACGTAATAGGCTGATACTGTCTCTGAGTTGGGCGTTCCGTGACGTCTACGAGAGTCTCTACGACCCTATAAACTTGCTGTTCATTGACGAGCTGATCGACAGTGGCATGGATAGCAGTGGTGTTGAATCAGCACTGGCCATACTCAAGAAGATGAGCCGAGAGCATAAGAAATCAATTTGGTTAGTATCACACAAAGATGAACTATCAGGACGTGTCAACAATATCATGACCGTAACCAAGGAAAATGGCTTTACCACTTATGGTACAGACGTGGACACCATCTAAATTTTCTAGGCCTGAATCATCAGGCATAAATGTTAGTGCTACACTCATAGAAAGGAACAGAATTGTCATACGAAAACCCTTGGATGCTTCAAGAAAAAGTCTTCGACTCAGAGGACATCGGTGACAACTACGGTTTCGTCTACAGAATAACAAACACTACAAACGGACACGACTACATTGGCAAGAAGTTCTTTTGGCGCAAGGTCACACGTCCACCACTCAAAGGTAAGAAAAATAAAAGAAGATCATTGGCAGAATCTGATTGGAAGGAATACTGGGGCTCCAGTGACCGACTACAGGCAGATATAGAAAAACTAGGCAAAGACAAATTCTCAAGACAAATAATCCATTTGTGCAAATCCAAAGGCTCAACAAACTATTTGGAGTGCTACTATCAAATGAAAGAGAACGTGCTGTTACGTGATGACAATTACAACGGCATTATTAACATTCGACTTGGTGTAGGCTCTGTTAAAGACGTATTACTAGAAGATTTAAAATAACAGCCACTGATGCGGAGTGTACTCCGTGTCCTATGAGGTGATCGCAGGAGACTGCGTGGAACTCGCGAGAATAGACTCGCGAACGGGACGGCATTGTAACATCATAAGTTTAAAAACCAAATGATGTGGGCTCTGTGAAAAAGAGACAACCCACGTGACTGTATAGTTTCGCTGACTGGGGATTATACAGCACCCGCCATATGAATCTAGAGTAGGGAGTACAGGATGACCGCTTCCGTTCTTAGGAAATCTCTATCAGTCAGTACGATGCCGAACACGGATAATGTGTAGGTTGTGATTTGCCTGCTTAAGGTGAATTACGACTTGAATCAGGATAATGCGAAGCAACAGTTATTTCGAGCGTTAGCGAAGAAATAGATGTCTATAGACATCTCAGAATGCGTATCCAAATTGTTCTATCTCAAACTTACTTCCCTCGTTAACGACATCGATGCACTTTTGGTCAACATAGTAATCTTGATAACGTTCAGGCCTCACACGCCATTCAGTCTTGTGTTTGGGAAATAATGACCAATCCATCTCGACCTGTAACTGCCTTGCCAGTTCTTCCAAGTGATCATGTAGATGCTCATACTTTATCACATAGTCTATCTTGAAATCACCATCAACACAAAATCTATCTCGCTCGTCCGTCATTAGGTAATGGTTGTTCTTGTTGCGTATGAACTTTGTGAACAGGTGTTGTATCTGTTTGAAGTCCGCGACCCTGAGCTCTTCCAGCCTGTGCTTGTTGTAGTTCCAGAACATGCTGACCATCTTGTCCCATGGATTGCGTGTGTTGGCTATGAAGTTAAAGCGATCAAAGGCCCAGCCACACTCGTGAGTCAACCTATCTCGTATCTCATGTAAGGGCATGTGGTTGTAAAACGTGTCTCCGACCCTGACCCCGTGATACCTACCTCCCACTATGCCGTATTCCGTGACAGTCATGAACCTCGAGTGCTCACCGATGTCAGTCACCGTCGGTGGTAGGCAGTAGCGTTCCAACCATGCCTCGGTACTGGTGCCCGCGGTCTTCATGGTCTTGACGTAGATGAACTGTTTGCTGTAACTCACTAACATGCTAGTATTTACAGAAGTTCCGGCCAAAAAAAAGGACCATTGGTCTTCAAATGATCCTTTTTAGTTGGTTTATTCTATTAAGGAAAACTCTCTATTTCTTTTCCCAGATTGTATATAAAACCCATACTGCGATCAAACCAGCTAAGCCTTCGTTGCCCAGTGATTTAACGATGCCAGTTACAGAACCAATAACGTCTGTGCCTGGAAGAAATGGAACTGTGTTACCGCCAAATAAAATTTCTAAAGCGATGAACATTGCCATCAAAGTCACTGCTAAATGAGCGATTTCGTTAGCCCACTTCTTTACGTTTTCTAATACTTTCATTAGTATTACCTCCTAAAAAGTGATCAGGCGTTTCCGCCCAACCTTTTACCGCTTTACGCGGTACATACCACCTTCATCATCCTCGTAGTATCCGATTATTTAGAGTCCATTTTCTAGCCAATTAATACAGTTATTATGATCTGTGCCGTGGCATAATTATAGTCTCTCAGTGTTTATTATACGGTTAAATGGCGATTTGGTCAACCTAAAAGAAGGGCATCTTGCTCTTTTTGGTGGTTTCCAGATTATCCTTGATTATTTGGTTGATCATCTCTCGCTCGTCAGATCCCAGGTTAGCGGCCTCCTCATATGTGAGTCCCCCACGCATGTACCATGTCATCTTGAGCAAATCCTGCTTTATGGCCTTGGTGTTCTTCTCCATGGAGTCCACCAACTGCTCGATCTCTTCAGGAGTCGAGGTCAGGAGCCTTATGCGAAAAAATTCGCTTGATCCAGTGTGAAGGGAGCATCAAACTCCTTCTCACATTCCTTGCACTTGATGTGTAAGGGTTTCATCTCAGTGCCCTCCCTCATGCCCATCATGTGGTCTCTGATCTTGTCAAATGTGTCTGAGCTGGTGTTTTCTAGGAACTCCCTGATGTGTTCCTGGTTCTCCACCAAGGTCTCTGCGGTCTTGATGGCCGCGATGCTGTTGACCATGCTGTCAGTGGTCAGTTTAGTGATTGACTCTAACGCAAGACCCATGGCGTTGATGCGTTCCTCTTCGGTGATGTCACTGTTCTCTCCTGAGCTGACCTGTAACAGTCTCTGATTCTCGAACTGCTTCTTCGAAGACTCGTTGACTTCCCTGTAGGTCAGTGGACGGAAATAGATCTCCATGTCCGCCATACTGAGATGCTTGTTGTAATCCGGGGTCTTGATCTGATCCACGACAGTGCGTAGATCCATGACATATTCCTGTTCCTCCTCGCAGTGTGGGCACCTGACTGACATTTCCAGCTCATGTCCATAACTGGCTATCCTTATGGATGTTAGTAATAGGTCTAGGTCCGTGCTGGGTATGGCCCAGGGGTCCTTGATGTTTGGCACGCAACTATTGAATAGTCGCACATTTGATGTGCCGTTGAACAGTGCGTCCGGTGTACGCATGACTATCTCGTCCATGGCTGTCATTGGGTACACGGGTATCTCTCTGTTTGGTGGCATTTCTAGGGCACCCGGTGGATATCCCTTGCCGTCTGATGGCAATTTGATGTAGATCGCAGGTTGCCTAAAGTATTTCTGTAATGGGTTATTTTCCGCCATTTTTAAAGACCATAAATAGTTATATAACACTAATATTTATATGCGTATATAACCAGGTATCTAATTAATGGACGAACAAGAAGTACAACGGATATTACAGACCATAATGGACCAGCAGAGTCGTGGCATCCCCTTGACTGCCGAGCAATTGAAGCAGTTAAAGGAAGCCACTAGTGAGCTAGCCAATTTCAAGAAGGGATTGGTATCTGCGGCCAAGGATGTGACCAAGGGTTTCACTGAGACCTCAAAAGCACTAGCCGGTGGAAATAGGGACCTATCAACGATGTCCGGTGCCCTTAGGGGATTCAGTGATGCCGTAGACAAGGCAGTGGCACCGTTGATGGTGTCCATGCCGGTCTTCGGAGCCGCCCTGGGCGGTGCCAATCAGGCACTGAAAGCGGCAACGGCCTCACTGGGATTGATGCAGACACGTCTCGACGGGTATCGAGAGATTGGAAGGATAGGCGCACAAGGTGCCCAGGGACTGAGCACCCTACAACAGCAATTCGTTAGATCAAGATTATCAGTGACTAGATTCACTGACATAATGAGCAAAAACTCAGTGGCATTGGCCAGGATGGGCGGCTCAACGGCACTGGGTGCTGAAAAACTGACGGATGTTTTCGAAGGCCTGACCACTGATCGAGGCCTGATGAGATTGGGCATGA
>Ga0255765_1001113_pt1 | contig 34139 bp, 37 predicted proteins | sample 041ome_8_FD_179965 | JGI IMG/M metagenome (GOLD analysis project Ga0255765, IMG submission 179965) | Coastal salt marsh microbial communities from the Groves Creek Marsh, Skidaway Island, Georgia - 041407BS metaG (version 2) | ecosystem: Environmental > Aquatic > Marine > Intertidal zone > Salt...
TTTGTGACCTCGACAGGATTCAAACCTGTAACCTTCTGAGCCGTAATCAGATGCGCTATTCAGTTGCGCCACGAGGCCGTTTGGGTATTTTTCGTGGGCAAATATAAATATTTTGAAAGGATTAAATCGGCTTTTATTTAGGAAAAATTCTTTTCTCCGGCAGATTATGGGGGAAGTCGTAAATCGTATTATTTTTTTCGTATTCACAAAAAAGCTTTTCTTTCTTTTAATCTTTTTTCTCAATTTCTGAATCAAGAAAATGTATCTTGCATTCACAAGAACTATATGGATTATTTAGCAATTATTATTGGTTTGCTACTCCTGATTAAAGGAGGGGATTGGTTACTGGACGCTTCGGTGGCTTTGTCCTTACAATTCAAAATTCCCAGAATTGTTATTGGAATGACCATCGTATCATTCGCCACTTCAGCACCCGAACTTATTGTTAGTGTCAAGTCAGCCTTGTCGGGATATCCTGATTTTGCGATGGGAAATGTAATCGGTTCCAACATTGCCAACTTGACTTTTATTTTAGGTATAGTTACCGTGATTTCACCAATCAAAGTCAATAATAGTTTCTTTAAAATGGACTGGCCTATATTGATGTTAGCCTCACTACTTTTTTATGCTTTCGTTTTTTTTGATGCCACAGTGAGTCAAGGAGAGGGCATTGTTATGGTATTATTTCTAATAGGATTTCTAGTTTTTTTGATCAAATTTCAAAAAACAGCGGTAATTGAAATAGATGAAATTCCAACAGCCCGAGAGGTGTATTCCTATTCGAAAATCATTTATTTGTTGGTCATTGGAGGCTTTTGCCTTTGGCTCGGTTCTGAAGTATTAATCAAAGGAGCCATTGGATTGGCGGCAAATTTGGGGGTAAGTGAGCGGATTATAAGTGTAACGATTGTTTCTGTAGGCACCAGTATCCCAGAACTTACGGCTTCGCTCATCGCCATTATCAATAAAGAAAAGGCGATTTCCTTAGGGAATGTCATCGGCTCCAATATTTTCAATATCCTTGCTGTGATGGGGATCACTTCCATCATTCAGCCCGTGGCCGTGGTAGATCAAGTTTTGTTGACACGGGACTTCCCTTGGATGCTCTTGATTTCGTTCGTTACGCTTCCGCTGGTGCTATTACCAAGTAAAATGCGTTTAGGACGTTTGGAAGGTTTTATTTTATTAGTTATTTATACCTTCTTTTTACTTCCCTTTTTTACATAAAAAAAGCACCTCGGTAAAAAGGTGCTTGATTTTTACAATCTCTTATTGCAATTATATATTTGCAGACTTAACGGTCTTGATAATACGTGATGCAATTTTGTATGGATCCCCATTGGAAGCGGGACGACGATCTTCCAACCATCCTTTCCAACCTTTCTCAACAGTCAAAATTGGGATACGGATGGATGCTCCACGATCCGAAACACCATAACTAAACGAGTCGATGGATTGCGTTTCGTGCTTCCCAGTCAAACGTTGTTCGTTATGCGCTCCATAAACTTCGATGTGTTCTTTAACAACGGGACGGAATGCCTCACAAATGGCTTCATAAGTTTCACGTGATCCACAAGTTCTTAAAACTTCATTGGAGAAGTTAGCATGCATACCGGAACCGTTCCAGTCTGTATCTCCAAGAGGCTTGGGATGCCAGTCGATGGCAAGACCGTACTTTTCTCCAAGACGCTCTAATAAATATCTTGAAACCCACATTTCGTCTCCGGCTTTTTTGGCACCTTTGGCAAAACACTGGTATTCCCATTGTCCTGAAGCAACCTCAGCGTTGATTCCTTCAACATTGATTCCGGCTTCTAGACATTGGTCTAAATGCTCTTCAATCATCTCACGGCCAAAAGCATTTTTGGCTCCTACAGAACAATAGAATTGTCCTTGTGGCGTTTGATCTCTGGGGAAACCGAGAGGTAGGTTTTCTTCGGGATCCCATAAAAAATATTCTTGTTCGAAACCGAACCAAAAGTCGTCATCGTCGTCTTCAATGGTAGCTCTACCATTGGAAACATGAGGAGTGCCGTCAGCGTTCAATACTTCGGTCATTACCAACCATCCATTTTTACGATCAGGGTCTTCATACAAGGCAACAGGTTTCAACAAACAGTCAGAAGCATTTCCTTCTGCCTGACGTGTTGATGATCCATCAAAAGACCAAAGGGGACATTCCTCTAGGGTGCCACCAAAATCCTCAACAATTTTTGTTTTGCTTCTCATGTTGGCAGTAGGCTGATAACCATCCAACCAAATGTACTCTAGTTTCGATTTACTCATGATTTTTTAATTTTGATGGTAAAAATAAAAATAAATCTAAACCCCAATAAAAGAATGTATAAAAAACAATTAACACTTTGTTATTTTTATTAACCCCCTATTTTTTTAGGGGTAAAATTTATTTTTCCTCAAAAAAATAAAGATATATCCCCTAAGAAGTAAATTCTATATATTTGTACAGCAGTTTTAAAGCTCTTTTTATGCGATCCCAACGTACCCAAAACCGTATCCCTTTTTCTGAACCCCAACATCTCCATGTAGAGGGCTCAGCAAGACAAGCCAGTAATTTTGGAAAGCATGTTTTGAATCGATCAAAACTTGAAAACTATTTAAATCAAAATGCTTGCAAAGCCCTAGACCGATGCATTCGCAAGAACATCAGTATCAGTAACGAATTGGCCGATCAAATTGCTAGTGCCATGAAAGCATGGGCGATCTCCTTGGGAGCGACCCATTATACGCATTGGTTTCAACCCCTTTCGGGAGCCACGGCAGAGAAACAAGATTCTTTTTTTGATCTTGATTTCAAGGGGAATTTGATTGAAAAATTTGAAGGGGTACAGTTGGTGCAACAACAACCGGATGTATCTTTCGCACCGAGTGGTGGTGCTCGAAATACTTTCGAGGGAAGAGGATATACCCTTTGGGATCCTACCTCACCTCCCTTCATTTATGACGATGCCCTTTGTATTCCCACCTTATTTGTTTCTTTTACCGGGGAATCTTTAGATTACAAAACCCCTTTGTTAAAATCCTTGAAGGTATTGGATGAGGCTGCAACAGAAGTATGCAAGTACTTTGACAAAAATGTCGCAAAAGTACAGGCAACTTTGGGCTGGGAACAAGAGTTTTTCCTGATTGACGCCTCCATAGCACTGACCCGCCCCGATTTGATATTGACCGGTAGAACTTTATTGGGGCATGCACCCGCCAAAGGAAAGCATCTGGGAAAACACTATTTTGGAGCCATTCCCAATCGCGTGCTTACTTTTTTAAAGGATTTGGAACAAGCCTGCTTCCATTTAGGTATTCCCATCAAAACAAGACATAATGAATTAGCCCCCAGCCAGTTTGAACTGACGCCCGTTTTTGAAGAAGCCAATCTGTCCATAGATCACAATTCCTTATTGATGGACTTGATGAGTAAACTGGCTACGAAGCATCATTTTATGGTTATTTTCCATGAAAAACCCTTTGCCAATATCAATGGCTCGGGCAAACACAACAATTGGTCTTTGGCAACCAATACGGGCTTAAATTTATTGAGTCCTTCCAAAACCCCCATGGGAAATTTACAGTTCCTGACCTTTTTTATCAACACCATTGCTGCGGTTTTGAAACATGAAGCTTTGGTCAGTGCAGCAACAATTTCTGCCAGTAATGACCTGAGATTGGGGTCCAATGAGGCGCCTCCGAGTTTTATTTCCATTTTTATCGGGAAGGAGTTGACCAAGGTGTTGGAAGAATTGGAAAATGTCTCCAAAGGAAAACTTTCGCCTCAAGAAAAAACCGATTTGAAGTTAAATGTCATTGGTAAAATTCCAGAAATTTTATTAGACAATACAGATCAAACGCGTACCTCTCCCATTGCTTTTACGGGGAATAAATTTGAATATCGTGCAGTGGGTGCCAATACTCATTGTGCTAAACCCATCACTGTCTTGAATAGTGCCGTAGCTGAACAATTATTGGATTTTAAAGAAACGGTGGATGTGTTGGTCAACGAAAAGAATATGAAAAAAGACGACGCCATTTTCAATGTGCTTCGTGACATGATCAAACACATCAAGAACATCCTCAATGAGGGCGATGAAAAGAGCACCAAAAAAACAGAAAAAAAAGCATCAAAACACAACCAACGCAGTGTTCCGGATCTTTTGTCGGCCTACACCAGCGACAGCAGTATTGCTTTGTTTGAAAAATTGGAAATTTTCACACAAAAAGAATTATTGGAACGCTATGCAATTGATCTCAATGACTATGTACAAACCCTGCAAATTGAATCGCGGGCTCTGGGGGACATTGCACGGAATCACATTATTCCCACCTCCATCAAATATCAAAACATCATCATCGAGAATATAAGAGGGTTAAAAGAAATTTATGGTGATCAGTTCAAGACTTTTGGGCAAGAACAATTGACCATCCTTGAGGAAATCTCGGCGCATATTACTGAAATCAATAAATCCGTAAATGCTATGATTGGAGCGCGTGAGAAGAGTGCCGATTGGGAAGATGTTTACAAAAAAGCCCTCGTTTACAGCAAAGAAATCATGCCTTTTCTCGAACAGATACGTACGCATTGTGATGCCTTGGAATTGACCATAGACGACGAAATTTGGCCCTTGGCAAAGTACCGAGAATTGTTGTTTATTCGTTGATAAAAAAAAGTATTCCTAAAAGCGAATGGCGCAAAAACCCTTATTTTAGCATAAAATTATTCAATGACCGACCGATATAGTCATCGAGGGGTTTCCGCTCAGAAAGAAGACGTTCACAATGCTATAAAAAATATGGATAAAGGGCTATATCCTAAAGCCTTTTGTAAAATCATTCCCGATTATTTGACGGGAAGCGATGCTCATGCATTGGTCATGCATGCCGACGGCGCTGGAACCAAGTCCTCTTTGGCGTATATGTATTGGAAAGAAACAGGCGATTTGTCTGTTTGGAAAGGCATTGCTCAAGATGCCCTCATCATGAATATTGATGACTTGCTTTGTGTGGGCGCCACCCAAGATATTTTATTATCTTCCACCATTGGTCGAAACAAAAATCGAATTCCGGGGGCAGTGATTGCCGCCATCATTGAAGGAACAGAGGAGTTGTTGGAAAAGCTTCGCGCACAAGGAATCAGTATTCACAGTACCGGAGGGGAAACCGCCGATGTTGGGGATTTGGTACGCACCATCATAGTGGACTCCACAGTGACTGCGCGAATCGCTCGAGCAGATGTGATTGACAACGCTCGTATAGAAGCGGGCGATGTAATTGTAGGGTTGGCTTCCTATGGTCAGGCCACTTACGAATCGGAATACAATGGAGGCATGGGTTCTAATGGACTAACCTCTGCGCGTCACGATGTTTTTTCTAAAGAATTAGCCGAAAAATATCCCGAAAGTTTTGACCCCACGGTTCCCTCGGACTTGGTGTATTCCGGCAGTAAAAAATTATTGGAGCAACTCGAAGGAGTGCCTTTGGACATCGGAAAATTAGTGCTTTCTCCCACCCGCACTTATGCTCCCATCGTTCAACAAGTATTTGAAACCATTGGAAGAAAAGAAATTCACGGTATGGTGCATTGCAGTGGAGGGGCACAAACCAAAATCCTTCACTTCATCGATGGGTTACACATTATTAAAGATCAGTTGTTGCCTGTTCCTCCATTGTTTGAAATGATTCAAAAAGAATCGGGCACTAGCGGAAGAGAAATGTATCAAGTGTTTAATATGGGGCATCGTCTAGAGTTTTATGTCCCCGAAACCATCGCTGAAAAGATCATCGCTATTGCGCAAACATTTCATGTAGAGGCGCAAATTGTAGGTAGGGTGGAAGCCGCCGATCACAAAAAGGTCACTTTGGACACGCCCTACGGGCTTTTTGAATACTAATATTTTTAATGAATAAAGGGTGAATTATGTATTGTAAAGGACTATTACTGTTTTTTTTGTTTCCCATAATGTTGCATGCACAAGAAATGGATCTTTTTCAGCAAATTGAAGCAGAAAATCCTAAAGAAGCAATGGCACTTTTACCGGATAATATGCTTTTTTCCCAAGGCCTGTTGTGGGGCAAAAAAGGAATACTGCGGACTACGGGTATAGCTCCTTTAACCTTGGAAAACAGGGAAAAAGAATTGAAAATTAGAAGAACTTTTTTGACGGCACATCAATTGATCGGTTATGCTACCTTGGCAGGAATGATTGCCCAAGGAATATTAGGAACCCAATTATACAATGGAAAATACAAAGTCAAGGAGGCGCATGAAGTCATAGGTAATTTAACCAGTGTTTCCTATTTTACAGGAGCTTCACTCTCCCTTTTTGCACCCCCACCTTTAACCAACGAAAAAACCAAAGGACTCAGTTCCATCAAAGCACATAAATATCTTGCTACTTTGCATTTCACCGGGATGATTGCCACCAATGTTTTGGCAGAGGATAATAAAAAATTACACCGCGCTGCTGCTTTTACTACCTTTGCTTCGTATGCTGCAGCTGTATTAGTATTCAAATTCTAGACCGATGAAACATTTTTTGCATTTTGGAGTACTATTATTTTGTTGTGGAGCCAGCCTTTGGGCGCAAACCCCATGGAAAGTAGACACAAAACAATCTGAAATCACCTACAAAGGCGAGCATACATTGCACGCTTGGGAGGGGAAGAATTCAAATGTTTTAGGGTTGGCGATCCCCAATTCAACGGGCGAGGGACTGGAAAAATTGGCGATACTTGCCTATGTAAAGGATTTCGACAGTAATAATTCGGGAAGAGATGCTCATGCTTTGGAGGTTTTGGAGGCCTTGCGCTATCCCGAAATCAAATTTTATTCGGAAAACATTCCAACCGAGGGAAATGAACTGTCTGTGGAAGGAACATTTGATTTTCACGGAAAAAAAATAACAAAAACGATCCTTTGTAAAAAGACTGAAACTACCGATTTTTATCAACTGGAGGGGGCGTTTTCACTCTCCTTAACAGACTTTGATATCCCACTACCCTCATTTATGATGGTGAAAATGGACGACCTTATTGAAGTTTCTTTTCAAATAGTCTTAACAAAAGAGTAAACCTTATATTAATTTTGCAAAACAATTAAGAAAAAGTGTTAGAAAAACTACAAGTCATTCAGCAACGATACGATGAGGTCTCCGATTTGATCATCCAACCGGATATTATTGCCGATCAAAAAAAATACATTCAGCTCAACAAAGAGTACAAAGACTTGTCGTTGCTCATTGAAAAAATAGATGCCTACAAGCTCCTCCTTGCGCGCTTAGAAGAAGCCGAAATGATGCTGAAAGAAGAGAAGGATGAGGAAATGCTTGCCATGGCAAAAATGGAATTTGAGGAAGCCAAAACGGCCATCCCTGAAATGGAAGAAACCATCAAAATGATGCTTATTCCCAAAGATCCAGAAGATGCCAAAAATGTGGTGATTGAAATTCGCGCCGGAACCGGTGGAGACGAGGCCAGTATTTTTGCCGGGGACCTCTATCGCATGTACACCAAATACTGTCAAACTCAAAACTGGTCGGTGAGTTTGATGGATACCAGTGAAGGTACAGCAGGTGGGTTTAAGGAAATTATTTTTGAAGTCTCGGGTACGGATGTGTATGGGACAATGAAATATGAGTCGGGTGTGCATCGCGTACAGCGTGTGCCCCAAACGGAAACTCAAGGAAGGGTACACACTTCTGCAGCCACCGTTATGGTGCTGCCAGAGGCGGAAGAATTTGATGTAGAAATCGACATGAACGATGTTCGGATTGATTATTTCTGTTCTTCCGGACCCGGAGGACAATCGGTCAACACCACCTATTCTGCCGTGCGTCTTACGCACGAACCCACGGGAATAGTGGCACAATGTCAGGATCAGAAATCACAACACAAAAACAAGGACAAGGCGTTAAAGGTTTTACGTTCGCGTTTGTATGAAATGGAGCTTTCAAAAAAATTGGAGTCGGATGCGGCCAAAAGAAACTCCTTGGTTTCCTCCGGAGATCGTTCCGCAAAAATCCGCACCTACAACTACCCCCAAGGAAGGGTTACCGACCATCGCATCGGGCTAACCCTTTATGATCTTCCCAATATTGTTAATGGGGACATCCAAAAATTGATCGACGAATTACAGTTGTATCAAAACACACAAATCCTTAAAGAAGCCGGAGAAGTTTTATGACCCATACAGCACTTGTCGATCAAATAAAGCGCAAACAGTCTTTTTTATGTGTAGGCTTGGATGTGGATAAAGAAAAAATTCCCGTTCACCTCCTCGAACTTTCCGATCCTATTTTTGAATTTTCAAAAGCCATCATTGATACTACGGCAGCCTATGCGGTGGCCTACAAACCCAATATTGCTTTTTTTGAATCCTATGGATTGGAGGGTTGGCAAGCCTTAGAGCGTATAATAGTCTATTTAAACACTGTCTATCCAGAGATTTTTACCATTGCTGATGCCAAAAGGGGAGACATAGGAAACACCGCAGGCCGCTATGCAAAAGCATTTTTTGAAACCTTGAACTTTGATTCCATCACCGTTGCTCCCTATATGGGCAGTGATTCGGTGGAGCCATTTTTAGAATTTGAAAACAAACACACCATACTTTTAGCCCTTACTTCCAATCAAGGAGCGGAGGATTTTCAATATACCCAAGAGAATGACGTACCGCTTTTCGAAAAGGTATTAAAGGTCAGTCAACAATGGAAGCATGCAGAGCGTTTGATGTATGTTGTGGGTGCCACCAAAGCGGAAGCCTTGCAAGCGATCCGAAAAATTGTCCCGGATGCTTTTCTTTTGGTGCCCGGAGTGGGCGCACAAGGAGGTAGTTTGGCCGATGTCGCAAAGGCAGGATTAAATCATGACGCTGGCTTGTTGGTCAATTCCTCTCGAGGGATTTTATATGTTTCAAAGGGACAAGATTTTGCTCAAGCAGCCGCTCGGGAGGCCAAATTACTGCAACAACAAATGGCGTCTTTTCTCACTCAAAAAGGAATTATTTAATGCTGTATCATACTTGTTTTCCGGCGCAAAATAATTCCAAAAAATGGATCACTTTTGTCCATGGGGCAGGGGGCAGTTCTTCCATTTGGTTCAATCAGGTACGGTTTTTCAAAGCCTATTTTAATATTTTACTCATTGATCTTCGGGGTCATGGAAAATCAGAAGGATCTCCTGAAGGGACAGCATATTCTTTTGATGTAATTATCGAAGACATCATCGCTGTGTTGGATAAAAACAAAATAGAAAAGTCCCATTTTGTCGGAATTTCCTTGGGAAGTATTCTCATTCAACAAATGCTTCAAACCCATAATGATCGGGTGGAAAAAATTGGGTTGGGCGGTGCTATCCTCAATTTAAATCTACAATCGCGGTTGTTGATGTTTTTGGGGAAACTCACCCAAAGCATTTTGCCCTTTATTTGGATTTATACTTTTTTTGCTTATGTGATTATGCCGTATAAAGCCCATCGCCATTCTCGGGCATTGTTTATCAAAGAGGCCAAAAAGCTTTCCCAAAACGAATTTAAGCGCTGGTATAAACTTACGGCAAACATATTGCCGCTTTTGGAGCGCATCAGAAAGCACGAAGTTTTGGCACCCACTTTATATATCATGGGAAAAGAAGATTATATGTTTCTCCCATTTGTCAAAGAAATCGTTCAACTGCATCAAAGTTCAAGTTTAATTACGGTCTTGAATTCCGGACATGTAGTCAATATCGACCAACCAGAATTATTTAACAAGCACTTGTTGAAGTTCCTTTTAAAGGATTAATTAAAAACAACAGTTTTGTTGTTGTACACCATGATTTTTCGATCGCAATGTAATTTTAAAGCGCGTAGGAGAACGAGGCGTTCTAAATCCTGTCCCTTTTCCAAAAAGTCTTTTACCTCGTGGCCGTGGGAAACCCGCACCGTGTCTTGCTCAATAATGGGGCCTGCGTCCAAATCTTCTGTGACATAGTGACTGGTAGCACCAATAATTTTCACTCCCCTTTCAAAGGCAGAATGGTAAGGTTTGGCTCCCGGAAAAGCGGGTAAAAACGAATGGTGAATATTGATGACTTTTTGCGGGTATTGATCGATGATTTGAGCGGTCAAGATTTGCATATAACGCGCCAAAACAATGGATTCTATGTTGTGCTCCTTAAGTAGTTTTAATTGTGCCTGCTCCGCTTCCAATTTGTTTTCCTTGGTGATGGGAATGTGGTAGAAAGGAATGTCAAAACGATCGGAGATCGTCTGCAAAACAGTATGATTGCTGATGATAAAAGGAATCTCGCAGTGCAGTCTACCCGATTGTTGTTGTGCTAAAATATCGTATAAACAATGATCATATTGGGACACAAAAACAGCCATGCGAGGGCGATGATTTTTTAAATAAAAATCACATTTTAGTCCAAATTGAACCCCCAAGGAGTTGTTGAAATTGGTTTGAAACTCGCTAAAAGAAGCACTACCCCCATTGGCCTCTACCTCCACGCGCATAAAAAAAGTATTGTTGATGCGATCTACATATTGATCGATGTAGATGATATTTCCTTTATAATGGTGAATAAAGTCGGTCACAGCGGCAATGATGCCTTTCTGGTCTGGACAATGCATCAATAAAATGATATTTTGCATAGTTAATTAATTGATTCCCGGTTGGAGAAGGCGAAAAACTTCTTTTTGCTTCGCTGCTTCAACCGTTGTTTTTACTTGTCTTAATAATTCCTTCGCATCGTAAATTACCCCTGCTCGAATGGTATACTTCACACCGCCTACGCGAACCACTTCGTTGGCTGCTGTCAATTTAATCGCTCCTGTACCATAAAGTACTTTAAGGTTTTCCAAAGGGTTTTCCTCGAGGAGTACAAAATCCGCTTTTTTACCCACCGCTACCGAACCGATATCCTTATCCATTTTAAGTGCTTCCGCCGCGTTGAGGGTGGCAGCTCGAATAATTTCCAAAGGATGAAAGCCCGCTTCACGAAGCAGTTCGAATTCGCGAATATAGGCAAATCCGTAGAGTTGGAAAATAAAACCCGAATCAGAACCCACTACCACACGACCGCCTCGATTTTTATAAGTATTGATAAAGGTCATCCAAAGGCGGTAATTTTCCTTCCAAGCAACCTCTTGTTCGGTGCCCCAATAATGCCAATAAGAACCATGTGAAACCTTACTCGGTTGATAAAAACGCCATAAAGAAGGGAGCGTATAATCTTCGTGCCATTCGGCTCTACGGGCACGATGTAAATCTCTACTGGCTTCGTAAATATTAAAGGTGGGAACGATGGTGAAATCCAAGTCAATCAATTCGTTCATCACTGCATTCCAATGTGCGGAAAAAGGGGCTGCCGCTTGTTTCCACAATTTTCCCGCCGCTTCAAAACGATGTTGCTCATTTTGGTAGTTGTAGTCCAAAGGATAATTTTGAACCGTGGTGTCTTCCAGTAGTGCCTCCGGCAGTCCATACCAATGTTCCATGGTGGTCAATCCGGCACGTGCCGAATGGAGAACATTCCAACGCGCCACACTCATTTGGGCATGATGGCAAGCCGAGCCTAACCCCAAACGCTTATTTTCCTCTAGGGCAGCTTTCATGATGTTGGGTTCAGCACCAAAAAACTTAATCCCATCGGCTCCATTTTTGGCATTTTGTTGTACCCAAGCCCGAGCTTGATCAGCCGTATTGATGGGGGTTTTACTGCCTTGTCCAAAAGCGGTATAAGTAATGATACGCGGAGCGATAATTTCATTAGCAGCACTTTTCTTTTTTAATTGGACAGCGTATTCCACACCACGCCCACTGGGCTCTCGGATGGTGGTAATGCCGTGCGCCAACCACAACTTAAACACATATTCCCAATCTGCCCCTTGAGCTTCGCCTCCTATATGGGCGTGCATATCAACAAATCCGGGGAGTAAATACATGCCGTTTGCGTCCATCTCTTTTCCACCCGATTTTAGTTTCGGACGTTTGTCCGCTTTAATAGGAACTCCCGGATAGCCCACCACTTGAATAGCAACGATACGATCGTTTTCTACAACAATGTCGATGGGGCCTTGTGGTGGTGCTCCGTTGCCATTAATCAAAGTAACTCCCCGGATGATGAGTTGCGAAAAAGGACCTTGGACAACAGGCTCTTGTTGGGAAAAACAAAGGGTGAGGCTGGTAATAAAGACCCAGCCGATGAGGTAAAATTTGTTATTCATGGTGAACTATTTAAAATAAATATAACTAAAAAACCTCCCGTATACACAGGAGGTTTTTAGAATTCTTCGGATTGATCCGAAGCGGAATAAACGATTAATGTTGATTTAAACGAAAATCAGGGTAGGCGTCCATACCGTGTTCTGCCAGGTCTAAACCTTTTAATTCTTCTTCCTTGTCTACGCGAAGACCCATGGTTTTCTTGATGACAAAAAGAATAATAAAAGCAGTAGTTACGCAAAATAAACCTACAATTCCAACACCGATGAGCTGTGAAATAAATTGATCAACTCCGGCGAGGGCTCCAAAAAGTCCAACAGCCAAGGTTCCCCAAATTCCACACACTAGGTGAACGGCGATGGCTCCTACAGGATCATCCAATTTGATTTTGTCGATTAAAGCAACAGCTAAAACAATAATCACTCCGGCTACTGCACCAATAATTAGCGCATCGGTGGGACCCATTTGATCTGCGCCAGCGGTGATACCAACGAGTCCTCCCAATACACCATTCATAAACATAGTAAGGTCGAAATTTTTATAGCGAATATTAGAGAATATTACTGCTGTAATTCCTCCAGAAGCTGCGGCCAAACAAGTGGTGACGAGTGTCAAAGAAGTCAATTCTGGATCGGCAGAAAGCACAGAGCCTCCGTTAAATCCAAACCAGCCCAACCAAAGAATTAACACTCCTGCAGCGGCCAACGGCAAGTTGTGACCGGGAATCGCATTGGGTTTTCCACTGCTGCTGTATTTGCCAATTCTTGGCCCCAATAAATACACAGCAATCACGGCTGCCCAACCTCCTACAGAATGTACTAAAGTGGATCCTGCGAAGTCATAAAAACCCCACTGATCGAGAAATCCTCCACCCCATTTCCAGGAACCTACAATTGGATAGACCAATCCCACATAAATTACGCTAAAAAGCATAAAGGCGTTGAGTTTGATCCGTTCTGCCACGGCTCCAGAAACGATGGTTGCAGCTGTAGCGGCAAACATGGCTTGGAAAAGAAAATCGGTCCACCAGGTATAGCCTCCATCGGCATAGGCAGCGGTCATTCCACCTTCTGGTGGTGCGATGCCGAAACCGGCAAATTTGAAGAAACCAGCGGCTCCCTCTTCAAAACCGGGATACATCAGGTTGAATCCTCCGATGCAATAGACGACTATTCCCATCGTAATCACAAAGAAGTTTTTGAATAAAATATTAACGGTGTTTTTTTGACGGGTCAAACCGATCTCCAAGAAGGAGAATCCCAGGTGCATAAAGAACACCAAGGCGGTACAGAGCATCATCCAAACGTTGTTTGCGGTAAATAAAGCGGTACTTTCCATAATTATAGTTTTTTAAATGTTTTTTAGTTCAATGAGCTTCCTCCTTTTTCTCCCGTTCGGATGCGATACGCCTCATCCACCGGCAGGACAAATATTTTTCCATCGCCCACATTTTCTGTGGCAGCGGAACTGAGGATGGCAGTAATGGTGCGATCTACAAAATCGTCGTTTACCACAATGGATATAAAGCGACGTTGAATTTCGGAAGTACTGTAGCTGATGCCGCGGTAGACATGCCCTTCTTTTTCATTACCCACTCCAGTAACGTCCCAATAGCTAAAGAAGTTGACTTCCACTTCGTGGAGTGCTTCTTTGACTTGTTCAAATTTTGATTTTCTGATAATTGCTTCGATTTTTTTCATAAGTTCTAGTTTTAATGGTTAGGAAAATACCAAGGCTAATTAAAGGATAATTCCTTGGTATTTTTCAACTTTTTTTGATAGATATGTCTTAGAAGGCATAAATAGCTGCTACAAGAAAAGAGGATAAGCTGTCCGCAGTCTTGGTGGGTGAGATATCAAATATTTCTTGTGAAGCACTATCGATTCTAAATTCAGGTTTGAAAATAAAACGACCTTGAGTAAAGCTACCGGTGATGGTCAATGAAAAGTTGTCGGCGTCTCCATCATCTACGAGTGCTCCATAACCATCGGTTTCTGAAAAATACTCCCCTCTTAGACCAAGCGCAAAACTATCCGAAACAGTGACTTGTGGGTAGAGTGCTATTCCAGCAAAACCTTTATCTCCTGCTAAAGAAGCAGCGGTTGCATTGATGCCTAAAAAGAAGCTGTCACTCAAATCAAAACCTCCGGTGAAGTCGATTTGGTTGTAATCTTCGCCTCCCAAATAATTGATATATTGACCGAAAAGACCCAATTGTGCACCAAAAGTTGTGGTTCCCATGTAGTTGGCTTCGGTTTCATCGGTTTGATTCATGATGGCCAACATCAAGCTGACATCCTCTGACAAACTAAAATCTGCCTTGATTCCAGTGTGTGAAAACGGACCATAAGAAAACATATAGGAAGTGGAATAATTGAAGTTGGCGACGGGTGAGATGACTTCATAACCTAAAAAAGTATTGAAGTTTCCAAGTGTTAGGGTGAAATTATCACTGACATTATAATACACATACAATTGGTTGACGATTTCTGAGGAATTCCCCACAGAATTAAAAACCGCATTTGATCCACGGGGACCAAAAACGATATCGGCTACAAAGCCCGATTTTTCTCCCTCGTAGGAAATAATGGCATTGGCCATGCCTAGGGCAAATCCAGGTAAATCAGCAAAAGAGCTGCCTGGCGCGGCGGCCTGCTCACTAAAACTATTTCTAAAGTAGGAGTCCACAGATCCGCTTAAAGAAAAAGTTGCCGGTTGATCGTCGGAAGAAGTTTCTTCCTCTTGTGCATTAAGTCGCGTATTCAAACTTAGGGTGAATACTGTAATCAATAAAAATAGTAAATTAATTTTTTTCATAGTTTATGTTTTAATTTGAAACAAATCTATGTAGAAATTAATTTACCCCTCAAAATAATGGGGTATAAAAGTTTATTTTTATTGTTTAAATAAATTTACCCCATAAATTTTAGGGGGTGTAATTTTTTAGAGTTATAAATTTAAGAATTCTTAAAAAAAAGGCTAATCTTTTAAGAAAGACTTCTAAAAAGCAGATTTCCTAGAGCAATCATCAATATTCCGCCCAACAAGCTGAACAAAATATAAGAAAGGAACTGGAGCGTTAAACCGTTTTTAAGCAAAGAGAGGCTTTCAGCACCAAACGAAGAGAAGGTCGTTAGTCCACCGCAGAAGCCCACGGTGGCAAAAAGAATTAGGTCGGATTTGAGTAGATTATTTTTTAAAGCCCACCCCAACAAGAGTCCAATCAACAAACAGCCGAGCAAATTGGCTCCCAAAGTGGACCACGGGAACCCCGTTTTTGAGGGGGGGATGATTTTTCCAAGCGCAAATCGAAAAACACTGCCCAAACCACCTCCTATAAAGATCAGTAAGAATTGTTTCACGGACGTGTTAGGTATTTAATGGCAAAAAGCAGCGACAGTGCAATCAAAAAACTGATGAGAATTTTATAGCTCCCTTTAAAATATGCACCCTGTCGTTTTTTGTCTTTTCTGTAAGAAAGAAAAATAATGACTACAAAGGCGACAAAAAAACAAAGTGCAAAAAGCAACTGACCACTTGAAAACATAAATAGTATTTTTGTCTAAATTATAAATAATTAATCATCCATACGAATTAAATATGATCTCAAAACCCATTCAAGCAGTCACTGAATTTCACGAGGCTTTCGGACTCGGCATCGCCACTCACCCAACAGCAGACTTGCCTGCTCAAATTTCAGAATTACGTTTCAACCTTATGAAGGAAGAAAACGAAGAATATCTAGAAGCCACAAAAACCAACGACCTGGTTGAGATTGCGGATGCCCTTGGAGATATGTTATACATCTTGTGCGGCACCATCATCAGTCATGGGATGCAGTATAAAATTGAAGCTGTTTTTGATGCGATACAAAGCAGCAATATGAGCAAATTGGGCGAAGATGGAAAGCCCATCTATCGCGAAGACGGAAAGGTATTGAAAGGACCCAATTATTTTAGACCGGATATTGCGGCCGCTTTAGATCAGGATTAAATCACGGGATATCGCCAGTTAAATTGATCTTCAGCGAGATTGTATTGAATGGACGTTAAGCTTTCCTTGAGTTTTTGAGCTACCGTTGGGGTCTTTTCCATGAGATAACGCTTTCCTTGATAGGAGAAACTTTTGATAGGTAAAACTACAACAGCCGTTCCAGAACCAAAGACTTCTTGCAAACTTCCATTTTCATGAGCGGCTATCAATTCACTAACTTTTATGGGGCGTTCTTCTACCTTGAGTCCCTGATGATGCGCCAAAGCGATGATACTTTTTCGGGTGATACCGTCCAAAATCCGATCGTTAGTGGGGGAGGTGACTAAAGTGTCCCCAATTTTAAAGAAAATATTCATGGTTCCCGCTTCTTCCAAATATTCGTGCTTATTGGCGTCTGTCCAAATAATTTGCTGATAGCCTTGTTTCAAGGCTTCAGATGTTGGATAAAATTGAGCGGCATAATTTCCTGCGGCTTTGGCAAAACCAACGCCACCGCTAGCAGCACGACTGTATTCTTCGGCAATCAAAACATTGACATCACCGCCACTGTAATAAGAGGATACAGGAGCACAAATAATCATAAATACATATTCCGTAGCGGCAGAAGCCTGCACCGAGGGTTGACTGGCAAAAACAAAGGGACGAATATAGAGGGAGTTGCCGATTCCGGGTTTGATCCATTCTTTGTCTAGGTGAAGCAATTCTTTAAGCCCATTTAAAAAATAGGATTCTGGAAATTCAGGAATTTGCAATCTTCTGGCAGATCGGTTGATGCGCTTGAAATTTTCATCGGGGCGAAAGAGCCAAACTTGATCTTGCTCATCTTTAAATGCTTTCATACCCTCAAAAACCGCTTGGCCATAATGAAGGACGCTGGCCGATGGGTCGAGCGTAATGGGCTGATAGGCTTTGATTTCGGGTGCCCGCCATTGACCATCACGATAATGACAGCTAAACATGTGATCTGTAAAGATCTTTCCAAAAGCGAGGTTATTAAAATCAACACTTTCTATTTTGGATTTAGGGTTGGCGATAATATTCATTAGTTCTCCAATATGTTCAAAAAGTAAAATTAGTTTTTTTTATAATGTTCCCCATAGAATTGTTTTAATTCTTTGTTTTTTTTGTAGTCTTAGAAAATTTTTCACCAAAGATTGATTTACCAGCTGTAAAAAGAAAATGATGGAACGGAAAAAAATAATTACAGGAGATGGGAGTGTCTCCCTCCATGTCCCGACCTTAAATGAAACCTATCACTCCCGCCATGGCGCGCTCACGGAGGCTCAATATGTATATATCCAACAAGGTCTAGCATTTTGGCACCAACAAACGCAGGCATCTTCCGTAAGCGTTTTTGAAATGGGATTTGGAACCGGATTGAATGCGCTCTTGGCAGCCGCCTATGCGGAACAGCAGCAGTTGTCAATCTATTACGAAACCCTTGAAAAATATCCCTTATCCCCTGAGGAATTGTCCTGGATGGACTATGATCAATTGTTGAAGGGGGACACCACTACTCAGATTTTTCATCAAATCCACCAATGTTCGTGGGAAGTAACGCAAGCGGTATCCCCTTTTTTTGAATTATTAAAAAAGAAAATGGGAGTGGAGGAATATGCATCAAAGACCTTATTTGACCTTATTTTTTACGATGCTTTTGGGCATCATGCACAGCCTGAATTGTGGAGTACTGAGCGTATGCAAAAGTGTTACGAGCTGTTGCGTCCCAATGGGGTTTGGGTGAGCTATTGCGCCAAAGGGAGTGTTCGGAGAAGTCTTCAAGAAGTGGGCTTTGTGGTAGAGCGACTTCCTGGAGCACCCGGAAAAAGAGAAATGCTTCGTGCGGTCAAAAGCGAAAGTTGTACTTTTGAAAAAAAGGCATGAAATTTTTAATCACAGGTGCCACCGGATTGGTGGGACGCGCCCTCACCGTTCAACTCTTAGCAGAAGGGCACAGCTATAACTTCCTAACGACTCGAAAGCAACAATTGGATTCCGATCCGCAGGGAAAAGGTTTTTATTGGAATGTTAAAGAAGGTGTCCTCGACGAAAGCTGTTTTCAGGGGGTGGATTGTATCATCCATTTGGCCGGAGCTAGTATTTCTAAACGCTGGACGAAAGCCTACAAAAAAGAGATTTTGGACAGTAGGGTAGCTGGTACCGAGCTTTTGGCAAATGGTTTGAAAACACTTGAAGGTAAACATCAAGTAAAACAATTGATTGCGGCCTCTGCTGTAGGGATTTATCCCTCTTCGACCGAACTATTGAAAGAAGAAGATGCCCAGCAAAATCCTCAAACCTTTATGGAAAAAGTAGTTTTTTATTGGGAGCAATCGATGGACCGCTTTTCTGAGTTGGGTATCGGTATTGCAAAAATAAGAATTGGTTTGGTCTTGGCACAAGAGGGAGGTGTTTTGGCAACGCTTAAAATCCCAACGCAGTTGGGACTGGGAGCTGCTTTTGGCAATGGAAAACAAGGGCAATCGTGGATTCATATCACCGATTTAGTCAATTTGTTTATGACCGCTGCTACTGCTCGTTGGACAGGAATCTATAATGCCGTAGCTCCAAATCCCGTGAGTCAAAAAAACCTCATGAAAGCACTTGCTAAGGCACTTAAACGCCCTTATTTTATGCCGCCCTTGCCCGGTTTTTTCATCACGATGCTCACCGGAGAAATGAGTGCTTTGGTGCTGGAGAGTCATTGGATTAGTGCGCAAAAAGTAATCGACAAAGGATTTGTTTTTCTGTATCCTGAATTAGAAGCATCTTTGCAGGATATTTACCAAAAAACAGGAAAGTGACATTTTGACAACAACACTGCAATTGGCAACACTTTTGATAAACGGATTAAACTAAAAACAAAAATACTTATGGCAAAAAAAGCAGCAACGGATGACACCAAGCAAAAGGGTACTAAGAAAAGTGCCTCGGCTTCTGGCTCTAAAGCAACTGCAAAATTGCAAAAGCAAGTGGAAAGCTTGCAAGACGAATTAGCACAAGAAAAAGATAAATTTTTAAGACTTTTTGCGGAATTTGAAAATTTCAAAAAACGAACCGCAAAAGAACGTTTGGAATTATTTAAAACAGCCAATCAAGAAGTGATCACAGCCTTGATTCCGGTTTTGGATGATTTTGATCGTGCCAATCAGCAAATACAAAAAGTAGAAGGAAGTGTAGACGAAGGGTTCTCGTTGATTTATAACAAATTTTCTGAAGCCCTGAAATCCAATGGATTGAAAGCTACCGAGTCCAAAATTGGTGATGTCTTTGATGCAGAATTGCATGAAGCCATTACTCAAATTCCAGCGCCCAACGCTGCTGACAAAGGAAAAATCATTGATATTATAGAAAAAGGCTATCAATTGGGCGATCGTATCATCAGATATCCTAAAGTCGTTGTAGGACAATAATTATGAAAGAAGATTATTATGACGTCTTGGGCGTATCGAAAAATGCTTCAGAAGCCGAAATAAAAAAGGCCTATCGCAAAAAAGCCATCCAGTATCACCCCGACAAAAACCCGGGGGATGCCACGGCAGAGGCCAACTTTAAAAAAGCTGCAGAAGCCTATGAAGTGCTGGGCGATGCCCAAAAGAAGGCGAAATATGATCAGTATGGGCATGCTGCTTTCGAAGGAGGCCAAGGATTTGGCGGTGGCAGTATGAACATGGAGGACATCTTCAGTCAATTTGGAGATATTTTTGGAGGTGCCTTTGGAGGAGGTTTTGGAGGCGGCTTTAGCGGTGGCGGTCAACGCCGTTCCAAGGGGTCGGACATGCGAATACGGGTTAAATTGACACTCGAAGAAATCGCCAAAGGTGTTGAGAAAAAAATAAAAGTTCCTCGAAAAGTGCAAGCCCCAGGAGTTCGATATTCCAACTGCTCCACCTGTAACGGTAGAGGGCAGGTCATGAAAGTGACCAATACGATTTTGGGGCGTATGCAAACCGCAACTACTTGTCCTTCTTGTGGGGGAAGTGGTCATTCGATTTTGGATCGCCCGCCAGGTTCCGATGCGCAAGGGATGATCACGCAAGAAGAAACCGTTTCCATTAAAATCCCTGCGGGGGTGGAAGAAGGGATGCAGTTGAAAGTAACGGGTAAAGGAAACAATGCACCTGCACAAGGAATTTCTGGAGATTTGTTAGTACTGATTGAAGAATTAACACATGAGCGTTTTGTTAGAGAAAGCAATCATTTGCATTATGATTTATACGTGAGTATTTCAGAAGCAGTGTTGGGGGCTTCCAAAGAAATCAAACTTTTGGATGGAAAAGCTCGAATCAAACTCGAAGCGGGAATTCAGTCCGGGAAAACCCTTCGACTGAGAGGGAAAGGACTACCCAGTGTAAATGGATACGGAACCGGAGATTTGTTGGTGCACGTCAATGTATGGACACCTCGAGTAATGAATAAAGAACAAAAAGATTTTTTTCAAAACAATTTAGAGGATGACAATTTTAAACCCAATCCCGAAAAATCGGATAAATCGTTTTTTGAAAAAGTAAAAGATATGTTTTCGTAAAAAAGCGTTTGATTTTAAAAAAAAATAATATATTTGATAGTGTTATCAAATCTTTTGATGATACAATTTTCTTTTTCATAGCAATTTTTTCCCATCCTTTTACGAGGGTGGGTTTTGTTTTTGTATTAAATTGCCCTTATAATCAGCAACTATGAGTAAAATTTTGGAGATTATACATAAAATTTCGGAATGGTTAAACTACACTTTCAAAATAGGAGAAAATATCTCTTTTACTCCAAAATCCGTTTTGATCGTGATTTTGGTGTTTTTTGTCACCTATATTTTGTTAAAACTATTTAGAAAAATAATCTACAGAACCCTATCTGATGATGCTCGAGTCAAATTTAAGAGCATCTTTTCTTTTCTGAATTATTTTATTTATTTGATTGTTATTCTGATCACCTTTGATAATATTGGATTGGATGTGACAGCCATTTTTGCTGCCTCTGCCGCCTTGTTGGTCGGTGTTGGTTTGGCACTGCAAACCTTTATTCAGGATATCATTTCCGGAATTTTTATCTTGGTGGATCAATCGGTTCATGTGGGCGATATTATTGAGGTAGATGGACAAGTGGGGATGGTGGAAAACATCAAGTTGAGAACCACACGAGCGGTGACTCGCGAAAACAAAGTTTTGATTATACCCAATCATAAATTCCTAACCTCCATACTTTTCAATTGGACAGAAAATGGAATCATCACCAAAGAATATGTAGAAGTGGGGGTCAGCTATGCTTCCAACCCTGAGGAGGTGACTCAAATTTTATTGCAGAAAGCAGCTGAGCACAAGGACATCCTTCAAGACCCCGAACCCAACGTTCTTTTTAAAGATTTTGGCGACAGTGCTTTGGTGTTTCAATTGTATTTTGCCACCAACTCCAGTTTTGTTTCCAATATCGTTAAAAGCGATTTACGCTATAAAATATTTCAAGCTTTCTCAGAGGCTGGAATCGAAATTCCATTCCCGCAACGTACGCTCAGTTTCCTAAACCCTCCTAAGGCATTACAATGACAAAAATATTACTAATAGAAGACGAAGAACCCATCAGGAGAGTATTGTCTCGAATATTGTCAGAGGATAATGAAACCTATCAAATCTCCGAGGCGGAGGATGGAAAAGCCGGTTGGGACATCTTGCAAGAACAAAAATTTGATCTCGTACTTTGCGATATCAAGATGCCCAAAATGGATGGGATTGAGGTATTACAAAAAGCACTGCAGCAGCAACCCAATCTTCCTTTTATTATGCTAACGGGACATGGTAATGTGGAAACAGCAGTGGAAGCCATGAAACTGGGGGCTTTTGATTTTATCTCCAAACCCCCCGATTTAAATAGACTTTTAAATTCGGTACGTCACGCCATAGAAAACAAATCACTACGAAAAGAGAATAGCCAACTCAAACGGAAGGTTGCCAAGAAGTATGAAATCATCGGTCAATCTCAATCGATCAATGCCATTTTAGCAATGATTCGCAAAGTTGCAGCCACCGAAGCCCGGGTCTTGATTACCGGAGAGAATGGAACCGGAAAAGAATTGGTGGCGCATCAATTGCACGAGCAAAGTGATCGCAATAAGCAAGAATTTGTTGAGGTAAACTGTGCAGCCATTCCTTCTGAATTGATTGAAAGTGAACTCTTTGGGCATGTAAAAGGAGCGTTTACTTCGGCGATTAAAGACCGTTCTGGAAAATTTGAATCTGCCCATAAAGGAACCCTTTTTCTCGATGAAATTGCGGACATGAGTTTGGCCGCCCAAGCAAAAGTTTTACGGGCACTTCAAGAAAAGAAAGTGCAACGGGTGGGAAGTGACAAAAGCATCAATATGGATGTACGCGTCATTGCAGCGACCAATAAAAATCTTAAAAAAGAAATTGAGGAAGGTCGCTTTAGAGAAGACCTCTACCACCGATTGGCGGTCATACTGATTGAAGTACCGGCATTGAGTGATCGCAAGGACGATATTCCATTGTTGGCAAATCATTTTATCAACCTACTTTGCAAAGAAGAGGGAATTGAAATGAAATCCTTTTCGGACGCTGCTTTAGACAAATTATGCGATTATCCATGGACAGGAAACGTTCGTGAACTCCGCAATGTCGTTGAACGCTTGATGATCTTGGGAGACAACCCTATCAGTACTGAAAATATTCAACAGTTTGCCCCGAAATAATTTTATTGCTTAAAGAAAACAGGATGAAAAGACATAAACTTATTGTTGTACTGTGTTTGTTGCTCGGTGCAGTACATGCACAAGAGGCGCAACACTCAGAGGCGATTGCTCGTATTTATGAAAATGCGCTCACCCAAGGAAATGCCTACAGTTGGTTGGATCATCTCTCCAATAAAATTGGCGGACGTTTATCCGGCTCTTATAATGCAGAACGTGCCATTGAATGGGGAAAAGAAGAACTGGAAGGACTGGGTTTGGACAGGGTCATTCTACAACCCGTGATGGTCCCCAAATGGGTGCGGGGTACCTTTGAGTATGCACGTATTGTTACGGGTCCCGGAACCACCATTAATGTGCCGGTTTGTGCATTGGGTGGATCCATTGCAACGCCCGCAGCAGGTTTGCAAGCGCAAGTTGTGGAAGTAAAAAATTTCGAAGAATTGGAGTCTTTGGGAAGAGCCGCCATAGAAGGTAAGTTTGTGTTTTACAACCGTCCCATGCCCGCAGAAAAAATCAACACTTTTGAAGCGTATAGTGCGACCGTTAATCAGCGTACACAAGGGGCTGCCAAAGCCGCCCAATTCGGAGCGGTGGGAGTGATTGTTCGATCTGTAAATTTGCGTTTGGACGATTTTCCACATACCGGTTCAATGAGTTATGGAGACTTGCCCAACAAATTGCGGATTCCCGCTGCAGCCATCAGCACCAATGGTGCAGAATTGCTCAGCTCTATGTTGGCACTCACACCAAAGTTGCAGTTTTTCTTAAAACAAAATTGCCGTAATTATCCGGAGGTTCCCTCTTTCAATGTCATTGGGGAAATTACGGGAAGTGAATTTCCTGAGGAAATAATCACTGTTGGAGGACATCTAGATTCTTGGGATTTGGGAGATGGAGCTCATGATGACGGGGCGGGAGTGGTTCAGTCGATGGATGTTTTGCATTTGCTCAAAAAAATGAATTATCGACCCAAAAGAACAGTTCGAGCCGTACTGTTTATGAACGAAGAAAATGGTTTAAAAGGAGGAAGAGAATATGCCAAACAAGCCAAGGAAAAAGGCGAGGAACATATTTTTGCTTTGGAATCCGATGCGGGAGGATTTACTCCTCGTGGATTTATTTTTGAAGCTTCTCCCCAACAATATGAAAAGCTAAACACCTGGCTGCCCTATTTACGTCCCTATATGATCGATCGTTTTGATTTGGGAGGCAGTGGCGCAGACATAGGTCCTTTGCGAAATAATAGAACTGTTTTAGCGGGTTTACGCCCGGACTCTCAACGCTATTTTGATTATCATCATGCCGCTTCAGATACTTTTAAAGCCATCAACAAAAGAGAACTTGAATTGGGTGCTGCAGCCATGACCAGTTTGGTGTATTTGGTGGATCAATTTGGGTTTTAATCCAAAGCGTCAATGATTAAAGCACTGCATCAGTACACCAAAGAATTTCGATACAACCTCACCCTTGCCTATCCGGTCATCATTGGTCTGTTGGGCCACACCTTTGTGCAATTGGTAGACAATGTGATGGTGGGGCAATTAGGAACCGCCGAACTGGCGGCTGTTTCTTTGGGCAATAGTTTCTTCTTTGTTGCGATGTCTTTGGGGATTGGTTTTTCAACAGCCATCACACCGCTCATCGCAGAAACGGATGGGGCAAATGATATCGCCTCGGGGCGAAAGGTTTTTATTCATGGCTTTTTGCTTTGCACTTTTATCGGAGTTTTTTTAAGTATTGCCGTATTGATGAGCAAACCCCTTTTGTATCAGATGGGACAGCCCGAGGAAGTGGTGGTTTTGGCGTATCCTTATTTAAAATGGGTTGCCCTCTCGCTGATTCCTTTGGTCACTTTTCAGGCGTTCAAGCAGTTTTCGGAAGGTTTGTCGCACACCCGTCCCGCCATGTATGCCACCCTGTTGGGCAATGCGATCAATATTCTATTGAATTATTTTCTCATCTTCGGTTTTTGGATTTTCCCAAAAATGGGGGTAGAAGGAGCTGCCTTGGGAACCTTTTTTTCGCGTTGCGCCATGTTGCTTTTTATGGCTTTGTATGTTCGTTACAACCATCGTTTTACCGCTTTTGTCCACCATCTTGTATTTCAAAAACCCAATTGGGAACTTTTTCGAAAAATCATTCGTTTAGGCTTTCCCTCCGCCTTGCAAATGTTTTTTGAAGTGATCTTTTTCACCGCTGCCATTTGGTTGTCCGGCTTTTTGGGAAAAAACCCGCAAGCTGCCAATCAAATTGCGCTCAACTTGTCTTCCATGACGTTTATGTTTGCCATGGGCTTGGGGGTTGCTGCCATGATTCGGGTGGGAAACCAAAAAGGAAAAAAAGATTTTGAAGCCCTCAAAAGAATTGCCTATTCCATCTTTCTGTTGATCTTTTTGTTTGACGTAATTTTTTGCTTGTTCTTTTTGCTCACCAATAGTTATCTGCCATGGATTTATTTGGACGGCTCCAATCCGTTGCAAATCTCCGATGTGAATGAGGTGGTGCAATGGGCTGCTTCTTTATTGATTATTTCTGCCTTTTTTCAAATTTCTGACGGCTTGCAAGCGGTGGTGTTGGGGGCTTTACGAGGCTTGCAGGATGTGAATATCCCCGCCTTTATCACCTTTTTTTCCTATGGTATTTTTGGATTTCCAATTTCTTACTATTTAGGAATTCATACTTCTTTAGGCGTTTTCGGAATTTGGATCGGATTGTTGTCGGGACTGACGGCTTCTGCCGTTCTCCTTTTGTGGCGTTTTAATTATATGACAAAAAAATTAATTGTAAATTAACCTTATGGAATTACCAAAATTTTTAATTGCAGATACTTCTGAGCTAGAAGATGCCATTTTTGTTGTTCATACCGAGTACCCTCGTTTTATTCTGAATGTATCGAACGATGAGGTTTTTTGGATGGAAGATTTTGATCAAGAAGACGAAGCTGCCTTGAAAGAGGAAGCCGAACCACTGATGGAAGCTGCTTTTGCTTTTTTCGATAAAGAAATGGATACCTTGGAATAAATGGAAACGCTGCTCGCTTGGGATAAAGCTGTTTTTTTATGGCTAAATAGCTTGGGCAGCCCACCTTTTGATGGGTTTTGGTTGATGCTGACCCATAAAGCAACGAATATTCTTTTGTATCTCCTTTTGTGGATTTTCTTCCTCTATAAAAACCATTGGAAAACAGGAATTTCTTTACTCTTTTTTACAGGGTTCCTAATTTTATTTACGGATCAATTCACCAATTTATTTAAAGTGAGTTTTGGGCGTTTACGCCCTTGCAACGATCCCACGCTACAAGCATTGCTTCGTTTAGTAAAACCCCGTTGTGGGGGAGGGTATAGCTTCTTTTCAGGGCATGCCTCCAATTCTTTTGCTTTGGCGGTATTTTTTGGAGCGCTGCTAAAACCCTATTTCCGTGGGTTGCCCTATTTGCTGTTATTTATTGCGGCACTTATTGCATACAGCAGAATCTATATCGGTGTCCATTTTCCCCTGGACATCCTTTGCGGAACAATAGCCGGATGTAGTATCGGTTTTGGATTTATAAAATTGTGGGGATTGTTTAAAGGTCGTTTTCTACAGTAAAAGAAAAAGTCGTTTGCTGTGTATATTCCGATCCGGGTTTGAGTAGGGTATCGGGAAAATGAGAATGATGGGGACCGTTTGAAAACTTTTGAGTTTCAAAACAGATGCCATAAAAATCTTTAGGGGTAAAAACAACCAAGCCCGGTTGATCGGTATAAGTTGTCATACAAATTCCGGTGGCGGGGGCGAAAAGGCGTGCTGCTTTTTCTTGTTTTAACACAAAACAATCATCCAACAGTCCGTTGTCAATGGCATGGGCTGTTCTAAAATCAAGGGGGGTATTGGTAACTTCTAGGAGTGCTCCGGTGGGAACAAGATTGTCTTTTAATGCAAGATATTGATCCGCAAAAATTTGTAAGTGTTGCAGAGCTATGGGATTTTGAGGATGGAGATTAAAATAGGCGTGATTGGTCAAATTGATGGGCGTTGGTCGACTGGTGGTGGCTTTGTAAACAAGTTGCAAGGCATTGTTTTCAAGGCGATAAGAAACTTGCGCCACTACGGTTCCCGGAAAACCAGAACTGCCATCTTGACATTTGATGCTCCACTGAATTTCATCGGGTGTATGTTTGACAAGCTCCCAATGGCGACCCGACCAACCACTTGATCCGCAGTGGAGGAGGAGTCCTCCGTCGTTTTCAATGGTTATGGATGGCTCACCCACTGGGAGCGGATTTTCTAAGCGGCCGGCATAGCGCCCTACGATGGCTCCGCGATACCAACGATCCTCGTAATAATCCTCCGGCTTTGGAAGCCCTGCAATGACATTGACGGGAGTTCCCTTTTTTTCTTTTACCCAAAGTTGATGCAGTCGTGCGCCATAGTCTAAAAAAACAGCGCGGACATGCCCATTGTCTATTTCGTAGGTCTTCAAAATTTAATGGAGATTATCTTTTAAAAGCTCGGGATACAACTGCTGGAATCTTTTGAGTCGTGGGATGGAAACTTGCTGGACATAGGGGTTGTTCGGATTGTTTTTTTCGTAATCCTGATGATATTCTTCGGCATAAAAGAATTTTTCCAAAGGTTTGACTTCTGTAACTATTTCACCACTAAAAATCTTTTTCTCTTGAAGGAGTTCGATGTAGTTTAAAATGATTTCACGCTCTTGATCGGAGGTGTAAAAAGCAATCGAGCGGTATTGTGTTCCCCGATCGGGTCCTTGACGATTGGGCGTTGTGGGATCGTGGGATCCGAAAAACACTTGCACCAAGGTGCCAAAGTTCACCACGGCGGGATCGTAAATCACTTCTACAGATTCGGCATGACCGGTTTTTCCTGATCCGATCTGGTTGTAATTAGGGTTTTTGGTAAATCCTCCGGCATAACCCGAATAGACTTCTTTTACCCCTTTGACACTTTCAAACACTGCTTCCACACACCAAAAACATCCGGAGGCAAAGTAGGCTTTTTTATGATTTTCCTGCAATGAAGAGGAGGGTGTCCAAACGGGTTCTCGATTGTCTAATGGAGCAGATCCAGAAATACAGGTTTGTAATGATAAGAGACTGATAAGTAAAATAAATATTTTCATAAGCGTTTTTTTTCTTGCATAGCAGTAACAAATTTATGCGATACGTTTGACAAATTAGGAATTATAAACCGAACATCAGTGGCTGTTGTTGAAAAGGCGGACCAGGGACATAAATGAGGGTTTGGTTTTCACAATGAATTAGGTTGTTTCATGATTGCAATTCATCATCCAATGAATGCCAAATCGGTCGATCAGTTGCCCAAAAGTGGCGTTCCAAAATTGTTTTTCTAGGGGTTGGGTGATTTTTCCGCCTTCTGCCAATTGATCAAAAGCAATTTTCATTTTTTCCAAATCCACTGCTTTATAATTCAAACTGAGTTGTATTTGGTTGCCGGAATTCACTTCTGTGGTGTCCGCCACCATGGCGATACACCTTCCTTGATCTAACAATTCACAATGCATTATCCAATTTTTTTGGGCAGCTGTGTGGGGCATGGGACTGTCTTTATAGCGGTTGATTTCACCGTGTTCGAGTCCAAGTGCTGCACCGTAAAAGGCAATGGCTTCTTCCGCCTGACCTTGATAGAAGAGATAGGGATCGAGTTTCATATTCAGGATTTTAAGTTATATAAATTGGTGACACTTTTTGGGAGTTCCATGTTCTTGTTAAGAGTACTATCAGCGATGGGGGCTTCGTAGATTTCTTTAATGGGAACTACCCCAGCCCAAAGTGCTAACTCATCATCGGCGGGATCGTCTTTGGAACCTCCACTTCGTACTTTTGCAGTGACTTCCTCCAACGGAATCGCGATGACTTTGGTGGCTTTTAACTCTTTGGTATTGGGTTTACGAACCTCTTCCCAACGCCCCGGAATCAGATGATCGGAAACGGCTTTTAAGGCTTCCATTTTGTCCGCTTCGGGAACCAATCGCCCAGCTCCAAACAAGACGACGGATTCGTAATTTAAGGAATGATGAAATGCGGAGCGAGCCAATACCAAACCCGTGGTTTTGGCCACCGAAAGGCTCAAGGGAATCGCTTCTTCCAAGCGTGTTATCAACCGACTGACCGATGCACCATGTATGTAAAGGGTATTTCCTTTTCTGCCGTAAAGTGTTGGAATGACCAGCGGTGCCCCTTCATGAAGAATACCCACATGACAGATGTGATTTCGATCCAAGATTTCATAGATGCTAGGAGCATCATAAAGGCCTCTTTTGGGAGCTCTTTTGACAGTAGATCGCGGGGTTTTTTTCAAGTTGCTATTGTTTTGGGTATTGACTTCACGAAAGTATAAAAGCCTTTAATTCCTCAAAATTTTTTATCACCTATTTAACATCTTATTGCTCGCGTCGTGGGTGTTTTTCAAGGGATCCGCCACAATTGGGACAACAATCGTTAAAAACCTCGGTGACACAATCTTTACAATAGGTGCATTCATAGGAGCAAATCATCGCCTCGATACTGTTTGGGGGCAAGGGACGATAGCAGTTTTCACAATGGCGTTTCATTTTAAGCATATCGAAGGGATTTGGGATGTTTTTAGATCTGCTGTTTTAATTAGAATTTGGTTTCTCAAATGTAGATTTTTTTATTTTAAATTTCAATGACATAGAGGAGGAACTACTTTGAGGTGATGATTTTACGGTGTGAGGAGGAACCTTTTTTTTAACTGTAAATGAAATTTTAGTTGGGTTTTTTATGAGTCATTGTTAGCTACAGGTTTCTTTTTATTTTGTTTTATCATCCAGCAAGCTATATACATACTTCCAATTATTCCAGGCACAAACCAATTCCAAATTCCGGGTAATATTTGGTTTACAACAAAAAAAGCACTCACTGCCGAAATATATCCACCTGTCATTTTTCCTAAATGTAATTTCAACCAGCTTTTTTTCAGCCGTTCTTTGTCTCTAAATAGCTTTAAATCTCGAAATCCAAATACAATTCCAACGATTCCAAATACAGTTAAAATAATATTCAATTGGCTGAATAAAACAATAGGGTATAAAATCATCGAGAATCCCGTCAAAGCAATTAAATAGGCAATGATTTTGTCAATTTTTAATTCAAACTCCCGCTGTTTGTATTGTAAACTTCTAAGCCCACTAATTAAAAAGTAAGAACTAAAAAGTCCGATTGAAAATAAAAAAGGATTTTCGTGCTTTGGTAAAACCAAATTCTTGTGTTTCTTCTTTTGAAAAACGTTTAATTGAAGATGATTTTTTTTCCAAAATCGAAATTTGACCACCTATACTTCCATATCCAAAAAATATTGATTTGAATAGTTCTTTTCCAGTTACTTGATTAGTCTTTATGCTGTCATTAAATATATCATCATCATATTGTTCGCAACTAACAAACAGCACTAAAAATGCCATAAATAAAGAAATCGGTTTTAATTGTTTTCTAATAGATTTCATAATCATAAAATTAAATTACGCCTACACTCTTCTTTTAAGTCGTTTTTTCAGTTTCCTCCGACCGTTAGCTTTCACTTTTGCAACTGTTTTTTCAAACACTTCTTTCAAATTTCCTAACCATAAATCAAAGCTTCGGTTAGCGAGTTTTCCAGTAAGCTGTTGCTCCAAATGGCTACCAACTTGTATATATCCGCACCATTCGTCAAGCTCATGGTAAATGCGTTTATTTCGTTTCTATATTTTTAGACATTTATTCATGTAACTGATTTATTATCAGTGTTTTGATTATCAATAATCCAGTCTAAAGGGCTTTTGATATTTGCAAGAGATTTTTTACTAATGTATCTGCAAACAGCTATTGTTTCGCTACTACTTTTCCTTAAAAGTTTTTCAATAGGTTTGAGGTTCTTTCCAAGTGTTATCTGATAATAAGCCATAGCCTTGTCAAAAGCAAAAGCAGCTTTGACGATGGGTTGATGTCGATGGATGTATGGAATAAACCGTAGGTTTTTCATGAACAGGAACAGATTTGAGTGGTCTATTGTCAAATGTAGTAAAAAAAATACATAAAAAAAACCCGCTAAAAAGCGGGTTTAAATGGGAGATTGGGCTGCTTATCCCAAAATTTGTTGAACCAAATAGTCTCCTACTTCGGTAGTGGAATTTCCTTTGGCACCCGCTTCTTTTAGGTCTTCGGTGGTAATTCCTTCGGCCAGTGAAAGATCCACCACACGACGGATTTCAGCACCTTCTTCGTTCAGTCCAAAGCTCATTTCAAAAAGCATGGCAGCGGAAAGCACGGTCGCCAAAGGGTTGGCAATTCCCAAGCCGGTGGCTTGAGGAAAAGACCCGTGAATGGGTTCGTACAAAGCATTTTCTGTCCCTATGGAGGCGGAGGGCATCAAGCCCATGGAACCGGAAATGACAGACGCTTCATCGGTAAGGATGTCGCCAAAAAGGTTTTCGGTGATCAACACATCATAGCTGTTGGGCCACTGTACCAAACGCATCGCCACAGCATCCACAAACTCATAGGAAACCTCCACTTCGGGATAGTCTTTTTCCAAGGCCTGTACGGTTTCTCTCCACAAGCGGGAACTTTCCAATACGTTGGCTTTGTCCACACAACACAGTTTTTTAGAACGGGTCATGGCCAATTCAAAGCCTTTGATCGCCAACCGTTGTATTTCTTCTCGAGTATACGTACAAGTATCAAATGCAGTATTGCCATTGTCTTTCCGTCCGCGTTCTCCAAAATAGATACCTCCGGTCAACTCGCGTAGGAAAACCAAATCCGTACCCTCAATCCGTTCTCTTTTCAACGGCGATTTGTCCAATAACGAAGGGAAGGTAAAGGTCGGCCGAACATTGGCAAACAAACCTAATTTTTGGCGCATTTTCAGCAAGCCTTGTTCGGGGCGTACTTTGGCCGATGGATCGTTGTCAAAACGAGGGTGGCCAATGGCTCCAAAGAGAATGGCATCGGCATCCAAACAAATTTGATGGGTTTCATCGGGATAGGGGTCTCCCACGGCATCAATGGCAGCAGCACCGGTCAGCGCAGGAGTCCATTCAATGCTGTGATTAAATTTTTGGGCGATGGCATCCGAAACTTTTACAGCTTGTTCAATAACTTCCGGGCCAATTCCGTCTCCGGCGAGTAGGGCAATTTTTAAATGCATATATATTTAATTATGAATGATATTCAACATTTTTTCAGTGGCTTTAATAGCCGAAACCGTTTGATCGGAATCCAAACCACGCGTGGTAAATTCTTTATTTTCGCTTTTCCAAGTGATGGTGGTTTCACACAAAGCATCGGAATTACTTCCCGGAGGAATCCGAACGGCATAGTCCACCAAATTGGGCAAATCGAGTTGTTGCAAATGATAAATTTTTTGAAGGGCATTCCAAAAAGCATCGTATTGACCATCGCCAGAGGCGTTTTCCTCAAAGCTTTTCCCATCAATCTCTACATTGATACTGGTAGTGGGTTTAAGTCCTTTGGAATGAGTCAATACATAGGATTGAATCTTTACTTTATCCGCAACATTATTCCCCAACACATCCGAAATGATAAAAGGCAAATCCTCTGCGGTCACCCGTTCTTTTTTATCCCCCAATTCAATAATGCGTTGGGTCACTTTTTTTAAATCAACATCATTCAAGGTCAATCCTAATTCCAGCAGGTTTTTTTGAATGTTGGCCTTGCCGGACGTTTTTCCGAGGGCGTATTTGCGTTTACGTCCAAAGCGTTCGGGAAGTAAATCATTAAAATACAGATTCTTTTTATGATCTCCATCGGCATGAATTCCAGCGGTTTGAGTAAAAACATTTTCACCTACGATGGGTTTATTGGCAGGAATGCGAAATCCGGTCAAGGTGGCTACCAACTTACTCACTTTGTACAAAGAATCTTCGTTGATGTTGATTTTTATATCGGGCAAAAAGTCATTTATCACCGCCACCACACTCGCTAGAGGGGCATTTCCAGCACGTTCTCCCATCCCATTTACAGTCAGGTGCAAACCATGAACACCGGCTTTCACCGCTTCTAGGGCATTGGCAACGCTCAGATCGTAATCATTATGACCGTGAAAGTCGAAATGAAGTTGCGGGTAGCGGGCAATGATGGAAGTTAAATAGGTGCGGGTTTGGTCGGGTGTCAAAACACCGAGCGTATCCGGCAACAGCACTTTTCCTATGGCTTGTTCAGCAATAAAATCCAAATAATCATAGACATAAGATTCCGAATGATGCATTCCATTACTCCAGTCTTCCAGATACACATTGGTTTTAAACCCTTGATCTTGTGCTTGTTGAATGCTGCTGGCGATGTTCTTAAAATGTTGCTCGGGTTTTTGTTTGAGTTGAAACTTTAAATGATTTAAAGAACCCTTGGTCAATAAATTCTGTACCTGAGCCCCGGCTTCTTGCATCCATTGGATAGAAGTTCCTCCATCCACAAAGGTGAGTACTTCCACCCGGTCGAGGAAATTGTTTTCTGCAGCCCAAGCCGTGATTCCTTGAACGGCATTGAACTCTCCATCAGAAACCCGCGCAGAGGCGATTTCAATACGATCGACATTGAGTTCCAACAAAAGAAGCTTGGCAAGAGTCAGTTTTTCTGAAGCAGAAAAAGACACGCCCGAGGTTTGTTCGCCATCTCGTAGCGTGGTATCCATGATTTCAAGCGTTCTTTTTTTCATGGGGTGATTTAGAGCGGAGTTTGGGCCGCAAAATTCTCAATTTCGCTTTTGATGTTGGTCAAATAGTCAATATCATCATAACCGTTGAGCATATTCTCTTTTTTGTAGTCGTTTATATCGAAATGTTCCGATGCTCCAGTTGCACTTAAAGTGATTTTTTGTTGGGGTAAATCCACGATAATTTCAGTTTTTGGAACCGCTTCGATGGCGGCAAACAGATTCGCCAAAAAGGCTTCGGACACCTGTACGGGCAATACGCCAATATTCAAACAGTTATTTCTAAAAATATCAGCAAAAAAACTGGATACAACACAGCGAAAGCCATAGTCGTAAACCGCCCAAGCAGCATGTTCACGGGAGGAACCCGATCCAAAATTTTTTCCACCTACCAAAATCTTTCCACTGAAGGTAGCATCGTTAAGGACAAAATCCGCTTTGGGTGTATCATCTTGGTGGTATCTCCAATCTCTAAAAAGATTATCTCCAAAACCCACCCGTTCGGTGGCTTTTAAAAATCGTGCGGGAATGATTTGATCGGTATC
>Ga0255765_1001116_pt1 | contig 34038 bp, 35 predicted proteins | sample 041ome_8_FD_179965 | JGI IMG/M metagenome (GOLD analysis project Ga0255765, IMG submission 179965) | Coastal salt marsh microbial communities from the Groves Creek Marsh, Skidaway Island, Georgia - 041407BS metaG (version 2) | ecosystem: Environmental > Aquatic > Marine > Intertidal zone > Salt...
TGTCTGAAAGTGACTTTAAAGGCCTTTTATTTACCCCAGTAATAACTCTGCCTCTTCTGCCATTGTCAAACAAGGCATCAACAGACTCTTGCAACATTCTCTTTTCATTTCTTATAATGATATCAGGCGCCCTAAGTTCAAGAAGCCTTTTTAATCGATTATTTCTGTTTATAACTCTCCTATAAAGATCATTTAAATCAGAAGTAGCAAATCTGCCTCCATCTAGAGGAACTAAAGGTCTTAGCTCAGGCGGGATAACAGGTACAACTTCTAAAATCATCCACTCAGGCTTAGACCCAGACTCAATAAAAGATTCCACAAGCTTTAGTCTTTTAACTAATTTCTTTCTTTTTATCTCAGAACCAGTTTTGACAAGCTCTTCTCGAATTTTTATAATTTCTTCATCTAAATTCATCTCACTTAAGATTTTTTTTATAGCTTCAGCACCTATTGAAACTTCAAAACTTTCGTCACCAAACTCATCAAGTGCGTTTTCATAATCATCTTCATTTAACAATTGTCCTTTGGTAAGTGACGTTAATCCTGGCTCCGTAACTAAAAAATATTCAAAATATAAGACTCTCTCAAGATCCTTTAAAGTCATATCCACAAGCAAACCAATTCTAGAAGGCAGTGACTTTAAAAACCAAATATGAGCAACTGGTGATGCAAGCTCAATATGCCCCATCCTTTCGCGCCTAACTTTGGAAAGTGTTACTTCAACTCCACATTTTTCACAAATAATTCCTCTATATTTCATTCGTTTGTATTTACCACACAAACATTCATAATCTCTTACTGGACCAAATATTTTAGCACAAAACAAACCATCACGTTCAGGCTTAAAGGTTCTATAATTTATAGTTTCTGGTTTTCTTATCTCGCCAAAAGACCAACTTTTCATTGCTTCTGGTGAAGCTATTGAAATACTTATTTTATCAAAACCTTGAGTGACCCCAGTTTGGCCGAACGTATTCATAAGTTCATTCATTTAAATTTCCAATCTTTTATAAAAAATTTTTAATTTGTGATTATTCTACTAAATCCATATTTACATTTAAGCCAAGAGACTTTAATTCTTTAATCAAAACGTTGAAAGATTCGGGTATTCCTGCCTCAAAATCATCATCTCCTCTTATAATTGATTCATAAACCTTCGTTCTACCTGAAACATCATCAGATTTTACAGTAAGCATTTCTTGAAGAGTATAGGCAGCTCCATAAGCTTCCAGAGCCCAAACCTCCATTTCACCAAAACGTTGACCACCAAACTGGGCCTTGCCACCCAATGGTTGCTGTGTCACCAGAGAATATGGTCCTATTGAACGTGCATGGATTTTATCATCTACTAAATGGTGTAATTTTAGCATATAAATGTAACCCACAGTCACTTTTCTATCAAATACTTCACCTGTTCTTCCATCAGTTAGCCATACCTGACCAGTTTCATCAAGATCAGCTAATTTCAACATATCAGAAACATCTTTTTCACTTGCTCCATCAAATACAGGAGTTGCCATAGGCACACCCCTGATCAAATTATTAGCTTGCTGAATTAATTCTTCATCTGTGAGTTTAGATAAATCTGTTTTGAATTGATCTTTGCCGTAAATTTGAGAAAGAAATGTTTTTAAATTATCATTATCTTTTCCTATCATTTTACTAATTTTATTACCTAAACCAGCAGCAGCCCATCCAAGATGAGTTTCAAGGATTTGCCCAACATTCATTCTTGAGGGAACGCCTAAAGGGTTTAAAACAACATCAACAGGAGTTCCATCTTCAAGATAAGGCATGTCCTCAACTGGTATTATTCTAGATATAACTCCTTTGTTTCCATGCCTTCCGGCCATTTTATCACCAGATTGTAACTTCCTCTTAACAGCAATAAAAACTTTAACCATTTTCATTACACCTGGAAGTAACTCGTCACCTCTTTGTAATTTATCTACCTTATCATTAAACCTATCCTCAAGAGTTTTAATTACTCCATCAAAATGCTTAGATAACTTTTCAATATTTTTTTGAATTTTATCATCTTCAATAGTAATTAGTCTAAGATCATTTCTAGATAAGTTATCAATAATATCAACCGTTAGTAGCTCTCCATTCTTAACAGTGTTTAAATTTGATGATGCTTTTTGACCGATTAAATATTCTTTTAATCTTCCATAATATCCTCTTTCAAGGATCTTTTTTTCATCATCCCTGTCTTTTGCAAAACTTTCTATTTCTGCTCTTTCAATGGCTCTCGCTCTTTCATCTTTTTCTATACCTCTTCGAGAAAAGATTCTCACGTCAACAATCGTACCAGATACTCCAGGAGGAACTCTTAATGATGAATCACGAACATCAGAAGCTTTCTCTCCAAAGATAGCTCGTAGAAGTTTTTCCTCCGGTGTCATAGGACTTTCACCTTTTGGGGTAACCTTTCCAACCATGATATCGCCTGGTTTGACTTCTGCTCCGATATAAACCATACCAGCTTCATCAAGATTTCTAAGGGCTTCTTCACCAATATTTGGTATGTCTCTAGTTATTTCTTCCTGACCTAACTTAGTGTCTCTGGCCATAACCTCGAATTCTTCAATATGGATTGAAGAAAACACGTCATCCTTTACTATTCGTTCAGATATTAAGATTGAATCCTCAAAGTTATATCCATTCCAAGGCATGAAAGCTACAAGAACATTTTTACCTAAAGCCAGCTCTCCATCTTCTGTAGCGGGGCCATCAGCAATTATGTCACCCATATTTACTTTGTCACCGACTTGAACTAAGGGTCTTTGATTAATACAGGTATTTTGATTACTTCTTTGAAACTTAAGCAATGAATAAATATCAACTGGACTGATATCATTTTCATCAGATGAGTAGGCCCTAACAACAATTCTAGTAGAGTCAACTTGGTCAACAATTCCAGATCTTCTTGCTATCAATGTAACACCTGAATCCTGTGCAACTGTAGCTTCAATACCCGTTCCTACTAGGGGACTTTCTGATTTGACCAAAGGTACAGCTTGCCTCATCATATTAGAACCCATCAACGCTCTATTTGCGTCATCATTTTCTAAAAAGGGAATTAAAGCGGACGCCACAGATACTAATTGTTTTGGAGAAACATCCATAAGATTTATATCTTCTGGTTTCGCTAAACCAATATCTCCATTTTTTCGAACTGGAAGAAGTTCACCTGTAAATTTATTTGCTTTATCAAGCTCAGCATTAGCTTGCGCTATAGTATATTTTCCCTCTTCTATAGCCGAAATATAAACCACTTCTTCAGTTACTTGGCCTTCATTAACTTTTCTGTAAGGCGTTTCTATAAAACCATATTGATTAATTTGTGCAAAAGTAGCTAATGAATTAATCAAACCAATATTAGGACCTTCAGGAGTTTCTATAGGGCAAATCCTTCCATAATGAGTAGGATGCACATCCCTTACCTCAAAACCTGCCCTTTCTCTAGTTAGACCTCCAGGCCCAAGAGCAGAAACTCTTCTTTTGTGTGTAATCTCAGAAAGTGGATTAGTTTGATCCATAAATTGTGACAACTGGCTAGATCCAAAAAATTCTCTAAGGGAAGCAGCAGCAGGTTTAGCATTAATAAGATCTTGTGGCATCAAATTTTCTATTTCATTAGCTGAGCTCATCCTTTCTTTAATAGCTCTTTCCATTCTAGAAAGACCTACACGATATTGGTTTTCCAATAATTCACCTACGGACCTAACACGTCTATTACCTAAATGATCTATGTCATCAATTTCGCCATGACCGTCTTTAAGAGAAACAAGTTCTTTCATAATTGCAAGAATATCTACTTTTCTTAAAACTCTTAAACTATCATCAACCTCAAGGTCTAAACGAGCTGACATTTTCACTCTTCCCACTGCTGACAAGTCATACCTTTCTTGATCAAAAAATAATGAATTGAAAAGCGTCTCCGCAGTTTCTGGGGCAGGTGGTTCTCCTGGACGCATTACTCTATAAATATCTACTAAGGCCTCTTCCCTAGAAGCATTTTTATCTGCTGCCAATGTATTTCTTATCCAAGGTCCAACAGATTTGTCCATAGATAATATAGAAACTGTTTCAAGATCATTAAGTGTAAATAATTTTATCAGATCTTCAGTAACTTCATCACCAGCTTCAGCATATACCTCACCAGTACTCTCATTAATAATATCATCTGCGATAAATTTACCAATTATTTGATCTTCTTTTAAAAGAATTGACTTTAAGCCCTTATCTTGAAACTCCTTTATATTTCTTAGGGTAATTTTATCACCTGTTTTGGCAAGGGTATTTCCATTTGACGAGTCGACCAGATCAAAATCTATTTTCTGGCCTTTAAAAGATTCCGAATTAAACTCTATTTCCCAACCATTCTCTCTTCGTTTGTAGATCTCTTTATCATAAAAATAATTGAGTATATCTTCTCTTGACATACCAACAAGTTGAGTTCTGTCTGGATCTTGATTTTTTTGCTTACAGTCTTTTAGATATTTTTCTGAATCATCATCCAATAATGCCATCAAAAATGTAGTGGAAGGCAGTTTTCTTCTTCTATCAATTCTAACATTTAAAATATCTTTAGGGTCGAATTCAAAATCCAACCATGACCCTCTATATGGAATTACTCTAGCTGCAAATAAGTATTTGCCAGATGCGTGAGTTTTACCTTTATCATGATCGAAAAAAACACCAGGAGAACGATGCATTTGTGAAACAATAACTCTTTCAGTACCATTCACAACAAAGGTTCCATTAGGAGTCATTAAAGGCATGTCTCCCATATAAACTTCTTGTTCCTTCATATCCCTTATAGATTTTGCACCGGTGTCTGGGTCTAAATCCCAAACTACTAATCTTAATGTTAACTTAAGTGAAGAGGCAAAAGTTAAGCCTCTTTGATGACATTCTTCAACATCATATTTAGGTTCATCTAATGTGTAAGACACAAATTCCAACATTGACCTACCAACAAAATCTTTAATAGGGAAAATTGAATTAAAAACAGCTTGAAGCCCAACATCAATTCTTGTTTCAGCAGGTATATACATTTGAAGAAACTGCTCATACGAATTTCGTTGAACTTCAATTAAATTTGGCATGTCAGCAACTTCATTTATTTTGCCAAATGTTCTTCTTATTCTTCTTCTGTTCAATAAAGTACTTTGTTGGAATGACATTTAAAATCCTTATAATTCTAGATAAATTTAGCCAAAATGACTATAAGTAACCATAGCTTAAACGGACAAGCTTATTAAATAAGCATGTCCATTTAATAAAGAGTTAATAAGCTCTATTTAATTTCAACCGTGGCACCAGCCTCTTCAAGCTTTGCTTTGATCTCATTAGCTTCGGCCTCAGGGACACCTTCTTTAACCATTGATGGTGCAGCCTCGACAAGGTCTTTAGCTTCTTTCAAGCCTAACCCTGTGATAGCTCTAACCTCTTTAATAACATTGATTTTCTTTTCACCAATAGCATTTAACATAACATTAAATTCTGTCTTTGCTTCTGCTGAAGGAGCAGCTTCTCCACCACCAGCACTTGCAGCAACAGCAACAGGTGCAGCAGCGGAAACGCCCCACTTTTCTTCAAGAAGCTTAGCAAGGTCTGCCGCTTCTAATACAGTTAAAGAACTTAACTCTTCTGCAATTTTTTCTAAATCTGCCATAATATACTCCTAATATTTAAAATTTTATTGTTGTGATTTTTGTGAAATAGTTCTTAAGACTTGAGATGCAGGTTCCAAAGTTAACCTGACAAGTTTTGAAGCAGGCGCCTGAAGAAGACCCACAATTTTGCCTCTCAAATCGTCTAAGCTTGGAAGTTTTGCTAAAGCTTCCACATCTGTTTTGGAAAGAGGTTTATCATCTAAACCACCACCAATAATAACTAATTTGTCATTATTTTTTGCAAAGTTAACCAAAACCTTTGCGGCCATTACAGGATCATTAGAAGAACCAATAGCTGTTGGTCCTCTAAACATATCTTCCATATAACGGTATTTTGTTTCTTTTAACGCCAAACGAGCAATTTTATTTTTTGTAACTTTGAAGTTACAATTTTCATTTCTCATTTTGTTACGAAGCTCTGTGCTTTCGGAAACTGTTAGACCATTACAATGAACGACTACGACTGACGCCGAACCTTCAAATGTACTATGCAAAGTTTTGACCAAATCGGATTTTTGTTCTCTATTCACCGAAAAGCCTCCACGTTATCATATAGACAAAATCATCTATATAGTTGTTGCATTCAAGGTAATTAAATTACCCACGGCCCGCCCTATCAAACCAGCAGTAAACTGCTCTTTTGTCTATGTAGGATATTAAGATATAAATCACCTACAGTCTTGGACAGGTTCAGTCTTAAAAAAGACTGATTGAGAGTAAAACCAATTCACTCTCATAGTAAATATATAGAAAAACTATATATTTACATTAATACCAACTCCCATAGTGGAGCTGATAGAAATTTTTTTAATAAAAGTACCCTTGGCACCTGACGGCCTCGCTTTCTGGACGGCATCTATAAAACTTTTAACATTTTCTGTTAATTTATCAGCCCCAAAGCTTAACTTACCAACACCAGCCTGAACTATACCATTTTTTTCTGCACGATATTGAACCTGTCCTGATTTAGCTGCCTCAACAGCAGACTTTATGTCAGATGTAACTGTACCAAGCTTAGGGTTAGGCATTAAACCTTTCGGTCCTAAAATTTTTCCTATTCGACCTACAACACCCATTAAATCTGGAGTGGCAATTATTCTATCATAATTTAAATTACCTTTTTGCATATCTTCAGCCAGATCTTCAGCCCCAACAACGTCTGCCCCCGCTTCAGATGCTTCTTTGCCCTTTTCATCTCTTGCAAATACAGCAACTCTCATTGTTTTTCCATTACCATTAGGAAGCGAAACAACTCCACGAACCATTTGATCAGCATGCCTTGGATCTATTCCAAGATTCATTGACACTTCTAGAGTCTCATCAAATTTTTCTCTTTTATTTTCAACAAAAAAATGTACAGCAGCTGTAACATCAAATGCCTGCTTTTGTAGTTTTTTGTTCGTATCAACAAAATATTTACTTTTTTTCATAATTTACTCCAAAACCTCAATACCCATAGATCTTGCAGATCCCTTTACCATTTCGATAGCACCTTCTATGTTGGCAGCATTTAAATCTTTCATTTTATTTTCTGCTATTTCTTTTATCTGGGCTATTTTGACAGATCCACCAACAGTTCTACCGGGCTCGCTAGAGCCCTTCTGTTTGCCTGCAGCCTTTTTAAGATAAAAAGAAACAGGCGGTGTTTTAGTAACAAAACTGAAACTTTTATCAGAAAAAACTGTTATTACAACCGGGATTGGCATATTTTTCTCTAAAGATTCTGTTGAAGCATTAAATGCTTTACAGAATTCCATAATGTTTACGCCTCTTTGACCTAATGCAGGCCCAACTGGTGGTGATGGGTTCGCAGCTCCAGCTGGTATATTTAATTTAATGTAGCCATCTATTTTTTTCGCCATTTGTACCTCCGCATCACATAAGATGCTTTAATTTTAAATTAAATCTTTTCTACTTGACTATATTCTAAATCTACCGGAGTTGATCTTCCAAAAATAGATACAGCTACCTTAAGTCTAGATTTGTCCTCATCTATTTCCTCAACCAGGCCATTAAAACTCTGGAAAGGACCTTCAGCCACTCTGACCTCTTCTCCGATTTCATAAATAACACTAGATCTTGGTTTATCAACACCTTCACTGATTTGTTCTATAAGCCTTTTGGCTTCCGAATCACTAATAGCTACAGGCCTACCTTTTCCACCTAGAAAACCAGTTACTTTTGGTTGAGCTTTAATCAAATGCCAACTTTCATCAGTCATTTCCATTTTAACTAGAATATAACCTGGAAAAAACTTCTTCTCAGTTTGAACTTTAGCCCCACGCCTTATTTCTATTACTTCTTCGGTAGGAACAAGAACCTCTTCAATTAGTGATTCCATATTTTTAGAAACTATTTGTTCTTCAATGCTCTGACAAACCTTTTTTTCTGATCCAGAAAAAACATGTACTACATACCACTTCTTGGCCATTATAATTGTCCAACATTAAAAGGATTGAAAAAAAACATTAGTAAAATCTTAACCACCAAAACCTAACAAAAATTGCACTATATTTGATAGCAATAGATCTACCAGAAAGAAAAATAGTGAAGCTATAAGGGCCATAACAAAGACACTCAAAGACGCATACATAGTTTCACGTCTACTAGCCCATGTTATTCTATTAATTTCTTGTCTAACCTGCCTAACAAATTGTGCGGGGTTTGTTTTAGCCATGAGGAGCCTTTCTTGCAAGAATAAAAATGATTATTTACATTTTTTTTTTTAATTAGTCAAAATGAATGATTTATTTACGAATAATTTTGGCAGGAGTGGAGGGACTCGAACCCCCAGCCCCCGGTTTTGGAGACCGGTGCTCTACCAGTTGAGCTACACTCCTAAATTATCCATTAAATCCTCATTATATCAACTGTTAACTTTTTCTTTTTTTAAGACTCAATACTTGAAACAACACCAGCACCAACAGTTCGACCACCTTCTCTAATGGCGAACCTTAAGCCCTCATCCATTGCTATAGGCGCAATTAACTCTACAGTAATGGCTATATTATCTCCAGGCATTACCATCTCTGTACCTGACGGCAGCTCAACAGCTCCTGTAACATCAGTTGTTCTAAAATAAAATTGTGGTCTATAGTTACTAAAGAATGGTGTATGCCTTCCACCTTCATCTTTAGTTAGAATATAAGCCTCACCTTTAAATTTAGAAAAAGGTTTAATTGAACCCGGTGCAGCCAAGACCTGACCACGCTCAACATCTTCTCTCTTTGTACCCCTTAAAAGAACACCAACATTGTCACCTGCTTCACCAGAATCTAGTAATTTACGGAACATTTCAACGCCTGTGCATGTTGTCTTAGTTGTTGCTTTTATTCCAACAATCTCTATTTCTTCACCAACTTTTACAACCCCTCTTTCAACACGGCCTGTGACAACGGTTCCTCTTCCAGATATTGAAAACACGTCTTCAATAGGCATCAAGAAAGGTTTGTCTTTATCACGAGCTGGTTGAGGTATATAACTATCAACAGCAGCCATAAGCTCTATAATCGAATTGACACCAATCGCCTCATCACGACCCTCTAAAGCTGCTAAAGCACTTCCTTTTACAATCGGAATGTCATCACCAGGAAAGTCATAACTACTTAAAAGTTCACGTATTTCTAATTCCACTAATTCTAATAATTCTTCATCATCAACCTGATCAACTTTGTTCATGTAAACAACCAACGATGGCACACCAACCTGACGTGCAAGCAAAATATGCTCTTTGGTTTGAGGCATAGGACCGTCAGCTGCGTTAACAACCAAAATGGCTCCATCCATTTGAGCTGCGCCAGTAATCATATTTTTAACATAATCAGCGTGACCGGGACAATCAACGTGAGCATAGTGACGATTCTCAGTTGAATACTCAACATGGGCAGTAGAAATGGTTATACCCCTTTCTCTTTCCTCAGGCGCTTTATCAATTTGGTCATAGGCAGAAAAATCAGCACGACCAGCATCAGCCATAACTTTTGTAATTGCTGCAGTTAATGTAGTTTTACCGTGATCAACGTGACCAATCGTTCCAATATTTACGTGCGGTTTACTACGATCAAATTTTTCTTTAGACATCTTATTATGACCTTTCTTTCTTTTGTTTTGATTTTTAAAAAATTATAAATATTTAAGTGGTGGTGGGGGTAGGATTCGAACCTACGTACGCTACGCGGGCAGATTTACAGTCTGCTGCCTTTAACCACTCGGCCACCCCACCAAATTATTTAATAGTAATTAATATAAATGCATCCTATAAGTTATAAATCTGTGGTTTGTTTATATACACAAGCATTGCCAAATAGAAAAGCTTTATTTAAATGTCAATAATAAATTAATCAAAATTAAATTACATACTGGTTTAAAAATCTCTAAAAAAGTAAAATTCTAAAATGATTAATAAAAAAAGATTTAAAAGTTATATTATTCATTCTTCAAAAAAATTTAATTTAAAACCTAACCAAATAATTTTGTCAGGAAAACACCCCGTACAAGCCGCATTAAATAACAAATCTAGAAAATTACATTATCTCCTTTCAAATCAAGATAATTTCCAATTTTGGGAAGAATATATTCAAAACTTAAACCTTAATATTGATATAAAGATTAAAACAAGGGAGGAGCTTGATTTAATAAATAATTATCAACCACATCAAAATTCTATATTGGTTACAGAACCTTTAGACAGAATTTCTTTAGATGAATTCTTATTTGCTAAACGACTAACAACCCATGTTCCGTTAAGAATTATTATTTTAGATCAGGTCACTGATCCTCAAAATGTTGGCGCAATTATAAGGTCTGCATACGCTTTCAAAATGGATGCAATTGCTTTGTCACAAACTAATAGTCCTGGTGAATCTAGTAGTATGGCTAAAGCATCATCAGGAGCTATTGAAAAAATTAAAATTATTGAATTATCAAATATGGCAAGAGAAATAAAGAAACTGCAATATGCAAACTTTAGCGTGTATGGGCTAGCATTTGGAGGAAACAAAACTATTTTAGATCTCGAAAATGAAAAAGGAAATATTGCAATAATAGTTGGATCTGAAGGTAAGGGATTAAGGAGATTAACAAAAGAAAAAGTAGATCAATTATTAGAAATCTCTATAAACGAAGATAGTGAATCCCTAAATGTAGCCAATGCTGCATCCATAACAATGTTTCAACTCCAAAAAAATATTATAAAAAACTAAATAAGTTCTTGTCTCCAAAATAAATTTCTATTATTGATTTCAGCAGTGCCGGCTTAGCTCAGTTGGTAGAGCAGTTGATTTGTAATCATCAGGTCGGGAGTTCGAGTCCCCCAGCCGGCACCATAATCCAGAAGCTTCTATATTATCTAATTTATAATTTTAGATTAGTTTTGTTTATTTTAATTTAACTTTTCTTAGATAAGGAAGAACCTTTTCAAAAGTTCCAAACTTTACTTTTGCATCCTCATCATTTACTGCAGCAGGAATAATGACATCTTGTCCAATTTGCCAATCTGCAGGTGTTGCAACTCCTTTATTACTGGATAGTTGCAAAGCATCTAAAGCCCTTATCACCTCGGCAAAATTTCTTCCAACTGTCATAGGATATGTCATTGAAAGTTTTAATTTCTTATCAGGACCAATAATAAAAACTGACCTTACTGTAGCAGTATCATTAGGAGTTCTTCCATCAGGAAGATAAGCTTCTGCTGGGAGCATATCAAAAGCTTTAGATACAGAAAGATTAGAGTCAGCTATAATAGGAAAATTGGGATTATGATTTCCGTATGACTTAATATCCTGTTTCCATTTTTTATGATCATCAATACTATCTACAGAAACACCTATGACCTTGGTTGCTCTTTTTTTCCATTCGCTTTCTAATTGAGCAACCGCACTAAACTCTGTGGTGCATACTGGTGTAAAATCTTTAGGATGAGAAAATAATATTGCCCAAGATTCTCCTATAAAATCATGAAGGGTGAATTTTCCTTGATCAGTTTCTACCTCGATATCTGGAATGGTATCATTAATACGTATAGCCATGCTTTAAATCTCTTTCTATATTAATATTTTAAATTTAATTTTGAATATTCATTGAATATTTTTGTAAACACTTAAAGTTTAAATAATCTAATTAAATAAATTTAAAAATTTAATTCTTAAATTAAAAAATTTTTTTTGTTTGATTGCTATTAATGAAAATTTATTTCTTATATTTCATTGCAATATGGGGAATACCATCTTCAAAAAACACTTCACCATATGAAACAAAATTAAGACTTTTATAAAAATTCTCCACAGAATGCTGACTATGCAAAATTATCTCAATATCCTCAACGTTTTTATAAATGTTAACAATTTCGTTGATCAGTAATGATCCAATTTTTAATCTTCTATATTCTTGTAAAACAGCAACTCTTTCTATTTTATAACTATTTTTATTTTTGAGACGAACTCTTCCAGTCGCTATTGCTTTTTTGCCGTCATATATTAAGTAATGATCACATAAGTGGTCAAGATTATCAAATTCAATTTTTTCTGAGATATTTTGCTCTTCACAAAAAACTTTTTTTCTTACTTTAAAGGATTTATTCAATTCATCTTGAATTTTGATTTTTTTAAATATAAATGATGTCATTTTTTTTATGCTTTAATTTTTTTAAGTAAGATAGTTAATTCATTTATAAAGGTAAAATATCACCATTATAATTAAAAAACTTACCCGTATCTGTAATATTTAAACTTAAAAAATGATTCAATAATCCATTTGCACTTTCCTCCGGAGATATATCTGCATGTAATCCACCCATATCTGTTCTAACCCAACCAGGATGGTATGAACAAACGACTATATTTTCACTTAAAAATTGGGCAGAAATAGACCTCATTAAATTATTAGCAGCAGCCTTGGAGGCTCTGTAAATTGGCGCATTGGATGATGAATGAGTTTGACTACCCATTAATGATGATATTATAGCTATTTTAGCTCCATTTTTCTTATTTAAATTATTATATAATTTTTGAATTGTAAGAAAAGGACCTCCTACATTAGCCATCATTACTTCATTTATAGAATTTTCATTGTGATCTTGACTAAAAAGGTCTCCTTTACCATTATTAACTCCGGCATTACAAACAAGAATATCGACATTTTTTTTTAAATTTTTAGATGCCTTAGTAATACTGTCAGAAAATGTTACATCCATCTCTGTGATATTTAAGTTATCATATTTCTTAGATAAGTTAATTAACTCGGTTGAGTTTTGTAAATTACGGCAACAAGCCTCAACGTTCAAATTTTTAACCAGAGAAATTTTTGTCAAGGCTAAGCCAATGCCACGATTGGCTCCAGTTATTAATATAGTTTTATTCATTATGTTACCTCTATTTTTTTTAGAAAAGCTTCAACCAATTAGTGTTTTCTTATTCTTCACATGATTTCTCCATGCTGCGAAGATGCCACTAAGAACAACAATACTCCCACCTACAAAAATTGATAAAGTAATTTTATCATTAAAAAAACATATTCCAATTATGGACGCAAAAAGCAGTTGGAAATAAGTAAAAGGTTGCAATATACTTGCTTCAGCATTTTCATAAGCCATTATTAATAAAAAATGCCCTACTGTACTTAAAACACAAAGCAAAGCCATCCATCCCCAGTCATTAAAAAGGATTGGTTCCCAGTGAAATGGGCCAAGGCAAGACATAATAAAGAACCCAATAATAGCAACCCAGAAAAAGCTAGTTTCAGATTTATCTGTTTCAGATACTTTCCTGGTTAATATAGTATAAAAACCTAATACAAATGCTCCGAGCAAGGGTAAAAGCCCATCAAAACTCAAAATAAAATTTACTGGATCTAAAATTATAATTATACCAATAAACCCAAATATTACAGCCAACCACCTTTGTATTCCAATTTTTTCATTAAGAATAGGACCAGAGAAAGCTACAACAATAAGAGGAAAAAATGACATAATTGAGTGTGTTTGTACAAGCCCAAGTTTTGTAAAAGAATAAACCCCTATTAATATTGCTAATGTAAGTAATACGCCTCTTATAAATTGAACAAATGGTTGTTTGGAGGACAAAACCTTTTTAATTCCATCCTTCTTTCTTAGGCTGATTAGTATTACAAACAATGCCAAAACCCAACTTCTGATCATATTAATGACAAAAACATTATATGTTTCTGCCAAATACCTTGAAACACCATCCATTATTGCAAAAAATAATGTTGCTATAATAATTATAAAAATCCCTTTTTTTGCATTATTAACCATAGACATCATGCCTCTATTGAAAGGTAAAGTTTTTGACAATGAGCTTAATATTTAGAGAACAAACACTTATAATTTAATTGTATATATTAATAAATTATTATTATAGTTATTAATCCAAATATTTTTAATCTAGAGAGTAAATTGTGAATAGTTATATAGGAAAAATAGGATTTATTGGGGTTGGGCTAATGGGATATTCTTTTATAAAAAGACTATCGCAGGCTAACTATCACGTTAATGCAAATGATAAGGATAAAAATAGATTAAAACTTTTAAACAATTTAAAAAATGTGTCACTATCAAAAACTCCTTCAGATATTGTAAATGAATGCGATTTAATATTTATATGTGTTGATAAGACAGAGAATGTTGAAAAAGTTGTTTTTGGAGACGATGGAATTCTTCAAAATGCCTCAAACAATACTATAATAGTTGATTTATCTACAACATCTGCTGACAAAACAATTGCTTTTTCAAAGGAAGTTAAATTCAAAAAAGGAGTTTCTTGGGTAGATGCTCCAGTGTCTGGTGGACCAACAAAAGCCTTAGATGGGTCCCTAGCTATTATGATTGGGGGAGATCAAAAAAATATTGAACTAATATCTCCTGTACTAAATATACTTTCGTCAAACTTTACACACTTTGGTCCAGTTGGTTCTGGTCAGATAGTCAAAATGATCAATCAAATATTAGTTCTTAATAATTACGCTGTTTTAGCTGAAGCTCTTTCGTTTGCCGAAGGTTATGGAGTTGATGCAAGAAAAATTCCAGAAGCACTCAGTGATGGTCACGCTGGATCAAATTTATTAACTCATTTATTTCCTAGAATGATTAATAAAGATTATGATCCACAAGGATATGCCACACAAATTCAGAAAGATTTGAAAATGGTATGTGATTTAGCAGACCAACAAAACATACCAACCCCAATATCAAGCCTTACAAAACAATTATTCTCTATACTAAATAATAAATCAAAACAAAAATTAGATGGAACCTCTATAGTCAAACTGTTTGACAAAAACAAAGAATTTTAAATAAATAAAAAAATGAAAAATTTACCAATTATTGACGCCCATCATCACTTTTGGGATTTATCCTTGAATAAAAACCCTTGGTTAGACCCAAACAATCAAATTCCATTTAGGTATGGCGATTACAAGTCAATTTGCAAAAATTTTTTAATTGAGGACTACAAGAATGTCAGTAAAAAACATAATATAGTAAAAACAGTCCATATGGAAACTGAATGGGATCCCAAAGACCCAGTTGGTGAAACAAAATGGCTTCAAAAATTATTTGATGAAACGGGTTGGCCCAATGCATTAGTAGGTCAGGCGTGGTTTGATAGAGAAGATATAGAAGAAGTTTTAAAAGGACATAAACAATTCCCATTAATTAGAAGCATAAGGCATAAACCAAAATCTTCGCAAACGCCTGAAAATAAAGAATTTAATCCCAAAGGAACACTTAACGACCCAAGTTTTAGAAAAGGTTATGCACTCCTAAAAAAATATAAACTCCATTTTGATCTTCAAACTCCCTGGTGGCACTTGATTGATGCAAGCTCATTAGCCAAAGATTTTCCAGAAACTATAATTATTTTAAATCATGGAGGATTACCATCAGATAGATCTGTCATTGGGTTAAAAAATTGGAAAGCCAATTTAGAAATATTTGCTGAGCAACCAAATGTAGCTATTAAAATATCTGGAATTTGTGTACCTAATAAAAAATGGACTATCGACTTAAATAAGAAAATTATTTTAGATATCATAGATATCTTTGGATACGAGAGGTGTATGTTCGCCTCAAATTTTCCTGTAGATAGTATATTAGCAAGCTTTGATGAAATTTATGACGGATTTAAAAATATAACTTCTGATATGAAGCAACATGAAATTAATTGCTTATTTCATGATAACGCTATCAAGTATTACAAACCCCAGTGAATTATAGTCCTTTAAAATTCGGTTTCCTTTTTTCCATGAAAGCTTTTCTACCCTCTTTGTAATCTTCGCTATCAAAACATGCAGACGCTAGTTTTTCACATAACAAAAGGTCTCTTTCATCAGGGTTTTTTAAAATTTCAATGCCAATTTGTTTCATAGCTTTAATTGTTAGAGGTGCATTGTTTGCAATAGTTAAGGCATAATCTTTAACATAACTATCTATACTGTCTTCACTTATAAGCTTTTGAACTAAGCCACAAGCAAGAGCTTCCGTTGCAGATATTTTTTCAGCTGTAAACATAAAATGTTTTGCCATCCCAGGCCCCATAACATCAAAGAGTCTTTTTATTGAGGAGAAAGGATACCCAAGTGATAGTTTTGCTGCTGGCATTGCAAATTTAGATTTTTCAGAACATATTCTAATGTCACAACATACAGCCAAGTTAAGCCCACCACCTATACAATAACCATCAATCATTGCTATTGTAGGTTTCGGAAAAGATTCAAGTAATTCATAAACTTTTTGAGTTCTTTTATTATAGCTCAAAACTGCTTCTTTAGAACTTCTTTCCTTATCAAATTTTGAAATATCAGCTCCAGATACGAACGATTTTCCGCCGGCACCGTTAAGAACAATAACTCTTATTTTATTACTATTTCTAAAATTATCGAGAATTTTTTCTAGAGCATCCCACATCTCAATGGAAACTGCATTATGTTTATCGGGGTTGTTGAATGTAATGTATCCAACCCCTTCTTCTATTCTTGATAACATTTTTTCTGTTGTCATAATAAATCCTTATATTTAGATAATGCTCTTTGCTTTTAAATCATTTAACTCATCTATACTAAAACCTAGATCAAGTAAAACATCCTCATTATGCTCACCTTTTTCAGGAGGCCTTTGCTTCATTAAACTTGGTGAACGAGACAAATTAAAGGGTTGCCCTACTAATTCTGTATCTCCAAATGGGATGGTTTCTATTGGTTGAGCAATGCCCAAGTGTTTCACTTGAGGATCATCAAAGACCTTATCTATAGAATTTATAGGTCCGCAAGGCACCCCTACCTTTTCTAACATTTCAACCCATTCATTAGACGTTTTAGAAACAGTTACCTCTTCAATAAGTTTATTCAAATAATCACGATTTTTTAACCTATTCTTAGCGTCTTGGAATTCTTCCATTTGAAGCCATTCTTTTTTTTCTATAGCCTCTACAAATCTTTTCCAGATTGTTTCTCCGGCTACGGCCAGATTAATAGATCCATCCGATGTTTTGAAAACACCAGTAGGAACACTTGTTGGATGATTATTTCCAGCTTGACCAGCTATTTGTTTTTCGCTTAACCACCTTGCTGCTTGAAAATCAAGCATAAAAATCTGAGCTTGAAGTAATGAAGTATTTACCCATTGCCCAATACCAGACTTTTGTCTTTCTAGAAGTGCAGTTTGAATGCCCATGGCACAAAAAAGGCCAGCAGTAAGGTCGGCAACTGGGATTCCAACTCTCATAGGCCCCTCACCTGGTGCACCAGTTATACTCATCAAACCTCCCATACCCTGAGCTATTTGATCAAATCCTGGCCTTTTAGCATATGGTCCATTTTGACCAAAACCAGATATACTTGCTAAAATTATTTTAGGATTTCTTTTTTTAAGAGATTCATAATCTATTCCCAACCTATCTTTAACATCAGGACGAAAATTCTCAACAACAACGTCAGAAATTTCAACCAACCTCATTAGTATTTCAATAGCTTCAGGCTTTTTTAAGTTTAAAGTAATACTCCTTTTGTTACGATGCAAATTTTGAAAATCAGAGGTATGCCTTGATGCACCAAGGGCACCATCTGGCTCAACACTCTCTGGTGCTTCTACTTTAATAACATCTGCTCCCCAATCTGCCAGTTGTCTAACTGCTGTTGGGCCCGATCTAACCCTGGTCAAATCAATTACTCTTATGTGAGACAAGGCTTCAGATGCTGGTATATGTGGCATATTAATATCTCTTTGCTTTTACATTAATGAAAATAATAATTTATAACTTATAATTTAATTTATAACTTATAAATTCATATAAGATCAATTAAATGCTTGTTTATCTAATAAAAAATATTAATAGTTTTCAAAAATATATTTTTGGACAGCATTAATGAATAAAAAAAAATTTAATTTTGAAGAATTCTCCAACTACCTTTCTATTATAGAAAAAGATTCAAAAAAAACCTTTATTAAATCAGAAAATTGTAGCGTTTGCTGGAGATCATGGGGTGAAGGTCAACCTTTAATATTGCTTCATGGGGGCTATGGAAGTTGGGCGCATTGGATCAAACAAGCAATACCATTTTCAAAGAAATATAAGGTGTTAATTCCAGATATGCCAGGTTTTGGAGAATCAGATGACTTGCCGCTTCCACATACTCCTGAGAAAATTGCGTCTAACATCGCAGATACACTCCCTGAACTAATTTCAAACGATGCATCTCCAATAATATGTGGTTTTTCTTTTGGAGGGCTAATTGCAGGTCATTTATCTTATACTCTTATTCAAAGAGGAACTCGTCCCGAAAAATTAATTTTAGTTGGTCCAGGTGGGCTAGGGGCAAAACGTGGTGAAATGCGAAATATGATTGCAAGACACTCTAAAATGACAGAAGAAGAAATATATAATGCCCATAAAATTAACCTTGAAATTTTAATGATGTATGATGCAAAAAAAGTGGACGATTGGTCTGTCCATATCCAAAAACAAAATACTGACGCTCATAGGATTAAAAGTAGACCTATTTCTGCAACAGATACCCTGGCTAAAATTTTAAAAAAACAAGATGTTCCACTGTTCCTTTTATGGGGTGAAAAAGATGCAAGTGTTGGTGTTTATTTAGAGGATAGAATGGCAATTCTAAGAGAAGTTAATAATAAAGTTAGGTTTCACGTAGAGTACAATTTAGGTCATTGGATAATGTACGAAAATGAAATTATATTTAACAAAATACTAGAAAATTTTATTCAAGATTAAATCCATTAGCTTTAAGCCAATCTTTAAAGTTGGCCCTCTCAGGAATTGATAACTGCCTACTTATGTTTTCTGACCACGTACCTTTTTCTGAAACACCATAACGGTCAACATGCCTTTGTTGATCTGCTAAAATAGGAGCAACTCTATAAACTCGCTCATCATATTCTTCTATTTTGTCAATTAAGTTCTTATCATCATAAATATCATGGTGAATGACTACTTCTTGCGGTAGCCTGTATGAAACTCTTGGCTTCTCAGTTGGCCAACCCATAGCTAATCCAGCAATAGGAAATACTCCCTTTGGTAATTCACATATATTTTTTACTTCATCAATTATGTTTCTAATCATACTTATAGGACAAACCCCTAATCCTATTGACTCAGAAGCAGTAATCATTGATTGCATTGATAATGCAGCATCTATAACACTATTCATAAATGTATCTAAATTATTATTTTTATGGGTATAACCTCTATCATTAGTAATCTTAATATTTCTTCTAATATCTGCTAGAAACAAAAAAAACAACGGTGCTTCCAGTGCCCATTTTGTTTTTCCTATTATATTTCCAATTTTATTTTTTATTATGTCATTTTTAATAATTAATATTGAGTATTGTTGAAGATTTGATTTTGAAGGCGCTGACTGAGCGGCCATTAAAAGTAAACTTAACAACTCTTCAGATATATTTTTTTTTGAAAATTTTCTTATACTTCCTCTTGATAAAATAGTTTCAAAAAGTGGAGATAAATCAATATTTGTAAGGTCATGACTACTTTTTTTACCATATCTATTTTCGTATAATTGGTCATTATTTAACATTCAGTATACTTTCATAATAAATTTATTTAATTTAATTATATTATTTAATTAATTTTAAGGAATTTTTTTATGCTGAATTTAAAAGGAAAAGTTGCAGTCGTTACAGGTTGTGGCTCTCATGGAAATGATTTTGGCAATGGAAGAGCAATTGCAACAACTCTTGCTCGCCAAGGAGCAAAAATAATTGGAACAGATATAGATGAAACTGCAGGACAAAATACAAGAGATTTTATTATAAAAGAAGGTCATGCATGTGAATTTTACAAGGTAGATATGACAAATGAAAATGAAGTTCAAAATTTATTTGAAATTATAAAGTTAAAGAATAGTTCTTTAGATATACTTGTAAATAATGTAGGTCAATCAGAGCCAGGTGGACCAGTTGAAATTCAAACAGAAATTTGGGACAAACAATTTAGAATAAACTTAGATTCAGCATACTTTTGTATAAAACAAATTATACCTATAATGAAAAAAAACAATGGTGGTTCAATTGTCAATATATCTTCTGTAGCAGGACTAAGGTATGTAGGAAAACCACAGGTTGCATATAGTGCCTCTAAGGCAGCCCTTATTCAAATGACCAAAACAACTGCAGTTATTGAAGCTAAAAATAATATAAGGTTGAATTGCGTGGTTCCAGGGTTAATGCATACCCCACTTGTTGAGAGACTAGCCAAAAAATATGCAAATGGAGATTATGAAGGATTCGTAAATCATAGAAATAACCAAGTGCCTATGGGGAAAATGGGTGAATCTTGGGATGTAGCAAATGCAGTTCTTTTTTTATGTTCTAATGAAGCAAAATACATTACTGGCACAGAAATCATTGTTGATGGAGGACTAACAGCCTCAACACCATAAAATTTTATTACTTAATAGAATTATTCTAAACTATTGTTATTCTTTATATTAAAAAAAATAAATAGGCTTAATAATGTACGAAAAAATTAAAAAACGTACTAGTGAACTTTTATCTAAAGGAAATGTCACAGATAAACCTAGTCAATATGTAGACATGACTTTGTTCATTCTAATTCTTTTGAATATTACAGCTGTCTGTTTGGAGTCTGTTCAGAGTATTGGTGTTAAGTATGAGAAAATATTTAATGTTTTCGAAATATTTTCAGTAATTGTTTTTGGGGTAGAGTATTTTCTTAGAGTTTGGTCAGCACCTGCAAGAGAAGATTTAGGGGAATGTTCAAGTATAATAAAAAGACTCAAGTATATCTTTAGCTTTACAGGTTTAGTTGATTTTCTAGCAATAATTCCCTCTATCTTACCTTATTTTTTTGGAGGTTTAGATTTAAGATGGCTTAGAGTATTAAGATTATTAAGATTACTAAAAATTTCAAATTACAGCTCTGCTATTGAGGATTTTTTTTCGGCTATAAAAGCAGATTGGAGGTCTTTTAGTGCAGCGTTATATCTTGTTTTGGTTGCTTTGTTTTTATCAAGTGCCTTGATGTATATTGCTGAGCATGAAAGTCAACCTGAAAAATTTAGCTCCATACCTGAAACAATGTGGTGGGGGTTAATCACATTAACAACAGTTGGTTATGGAGATGTTTCACCAATTACACCTCTTGGTAAAATAATCGGAGCATTTACTGCTATTATGGGTGTTTGTACAGTCGCACTTTTAACTGGTATAGTAGCCTCTGCTTTTGCAAATCAAAGAGCCCAAAGAACAGCCATTTTAGAAGCTGAAATTAACCAAGCTTTAAGTGATGGAGTAATTAGTGACGATGAGGCAAAGAAAATTGAAAAATTAAGAAAAGAACTTAATCTTTCACCTGAACATTCAAGATCTCTAATAAACATTCTTTCAGAAAAAAAATAATTTATAAACTATAATCTTCTGGCATATTGAGGCGGCACGGGTATATCATATTGTAAAACTTTTGCGGCGTCCCACACCCATCTTGGATTTGATAAAAAGGCTCTAGCCATAGCAATCATATCAGCTTCTTGTCTTAAAAGCAGCTTGTCTGCATTAACAGGATCGGTAATCATTCCAACAGCTCTTATAACCATATCGGTATTTTTTTTCATTATCGTAGCTAAATGTACCTGATAATGCGGGCCAATAGGAATTTTAGGATTTGGGGTGTTACCACCACTAGAAACACATAAATAATGACAACCTATTTTTTGTAAATTTTGAGCAAAAATAAGAGCTTCACTTTCATTTATTCCATCTTGTTCCCATTCAGTTCCTGTAATTCTCATTCCTAAGGGAAAACCTTCTGGAAGTGCTGCCTTTACATCGGAAAAAACTTCTAAAGGAAATCTCATTCTGTTTTCAAGACTTCCACCGTATTCATCAGTACGCTTATTTGAAATTGAGGATAAAAATTGATGTAGAAGGTAACCATGTGTTCCATGTATTTCTATTAAATCGAAACCAATTTCCATTGACATAATTGCAGCCTGCACAAATTTCGTCTTAACACGCTCAATATCTTTCTTTGTCATAGACTGAGGTATATGCCAATTATCATCAAACGGAATTGAAGAAGCACTAATTGTAGACCAGGGATCTTGCTCTTCTGTTAAACTTTTTCTACCTTCCCAAGGCCTTTGTGTAGAAGCTTTTCTTCCAGCATGAGCTAATTGTATACCAAAAGTAGTAGTTGACGTAGCTACAGACTTTGCTTTTTGGAGAGTTTCTTTAAGAGACTTTTTACAAAAATCATTATATAATCCAACACAATGATGTGTAATTCTTCCTATTCTCTCAACTGCTGTTGCTTCAATCATAACCAAGCCAGCGCCTGAATAACCAAGTTGCATTAAATGCTGGGTATGCCAATCAGTCATCACCCCGTCTACTGCTGAATATTGACACATTGGTGCTACTACAATTCTATTAGGAATCTCTAAGTTACTAATTTTTATGGGAGAAAATAACATGATTATCTTTCTTATGTTGGGCTAATTAAAATTGTTCATCCAAGTATCAACTAATCTACGTGCAATAGAGTCAACTCTTGGCAACTTAAACGAACCATTTATGGACGGATGATTTAGTGATTTCAACTCTTCGATTGAAAACCAATGAGCATCTTCTATTTCGCTATAATCAATTTTCATTTCAGGATCCTCAGCTTCTGCAAAAAAACCTAACATTAGTGAAGCTGGGAATGGCCAAGGCTGTGAATGAAAATATTTTATATTTTTTACTTTAATACCAACTTCTTCAAACACCTCTCTTTCGAGTGCTTGTTCTAAACTTTCACCTGGTTCAACAAAACCAGCTAGAGTACTATACATTCCCTCAGGAAACCTATGAGATCTTCCTAATAAAACTTTATCCTTAAAACTAATGAGGGTTATAATAGCAGGATCAGTTCTCGGAAAATGACTTTTCCCACAATTTTGGTTAGAGCAAACTCTTACAAAACCTCCTTCTATAGAATAATTTTCATGCCCACATGATCCACAAAATTTATGTGTTTTATGCCAATAATTCATACCATTTGTAAGAGCTAAAAAGGATGCATCTATATCATTTAAACTTGGCCCATACTTTCTTAAATCGTCAATTATAATATCATTTTCAACTATCCAGTTTTTTGTCTTAGGGTTTTCACTATTTAATTCAAAGCCTACATAATGAGTATTGTTTGCAACCCCTAAAAAAATTGGATCATTAATACCATTTGGATAAAAATTATTTAATAATTCTGAATCAAATTTAATAGCATCAATATTTTCATCAATTTTTCTGAAAAAATTTTTACCATTATGAACAGGAATATACTTAGTATTTTTATCCTGCATTATTTTTTTTAACAAATCCTCATTATTTCTATAATCACCATGTCGGTTTATTTCAGAACTAGCATAAAATGGTTGCATAATATTTATTTCCAAGAATTTAATTAATATTAACTTATAAACTGATTCTTTAAATTAAAAATATAAAAAAATTCTTATTATTAATAAGTATTAAAAGATCAATGTTTTTCAGTCATTTAAATTTTTTTGTTGCTGTAACTTTTTTGAAAAGCAATTATATCAATAACCTTACTAGGATTTATCATGATCAAAATCAGTAGAATATCTTCACCCCTTAAAGATAAATTAAAAAACCTTGAGACCTGCTCTCAACTCGATGGAGACGGTGTTTTTGAGGGTAAATATAACACTTCAGGATCTGTTTTAATTAGAAATAGGTTTGTGGGTGAAATTGCAGCGGATCAAATTATTGTTGATGAAAATGGTAATCTAGAAGGTGAAGTCAATTCTTCTGAATTAATTGTTAGCGGTAATGTTAATGGTAATATTAATTCAGATAGTATTGTTATAATGGAAACAGGTATTTTGTCTGGTAAAATTTCTTATAAACAAATTGCAGTTTTTGAAGGTGGGATAATTAATGTTGAAGGAATGAAACAAAATTTAGAGAATAAAGATAAGATTATTGAAATAGCTACTAAGGTAGTTAGATAATTTAAGTTTTTACTACAAATTCTAGACCAGCCATTGTTCCAACATAAAAATTTGGTTTTATTTTTTTAAATTTGATTATTGCTTCTGAAACCTGAATATCAATACCACTAGAGTATATCCTTATTATTTTACCCTCTTTTTTTGTATCATGGTCTGTACATAAAACAGTTATTTTTTGATCTAAATACATTAATTTTTATCCTTTGATTAACTTTAAATAGCATTTTTTTTTAAATCTTCTAATTTTACTACTGAAAGGGTTGCTATATTAGTTGATTTTAGAATAACCTTTGGTGCTTTACCTGAATTTAGGGCTTCTAGCCATCTTAAAGCACATAGACACCAATTGTCACCTTCAGACAACCCTGGAAAATTATATTCAGGAATTGGAGTGCTTAAATCATTACCTACCATTTTTGAAAAATTTAAAAATTCATTTGTCATAACACAACAAACAGTGTGCAAACCTAAATCATCCAAGCCAGTATTACAACAATTATCCCTGTAAAAACCAGTAACAATAGTAGATTTATTGTCCATTGAATTACAGGGTAAAAGTTGATTTCCTAATACGTTTAATTGCCTTTTATTCCTTCTACCTGGTAAAAAACCATCCATCTTTATTTCTCCCATTCAATTAACTGGTTAGAATGCATCTCGATATCAGTTTCTAGTTTTTTTAAAAAATCAATTTTTGATAATCCTGGATTTATTTCAGGAAGAATTTTTATAGTTACTGTTTTTGATTTAAGCCTGTTGGGATACTTCATGAAACTATTCTTTGGCCATAATAAACCTGCATTATGAGCAACAGGTATCACAGGAACTTTAGTCTGGGAATAGAGAAAAAAAACTCCAGGTAAATAAGGTTTCTCTTCGGAAGTTACTCCAGGATTAACTCTTGTTCCTTGAGGAAAAATCATCATTGACCTATTTTCTTTAACTGCTTTTTTTGCGTTTCTACCCATTTTTTTTAACGCATTTATCCCTTGGTCTCTGGTTATTGGAATAGCACCTGATCTTAAAAAATATAAACCAATTACCGGCAAATAAACTAAATTTTTTTTCAGAACTATTGAGGGCATGGAGAAAAGATCAGTACAAAAAACAGTTTCCCAAGCAGATTGGTGTTTGATTGCATAAATAACGACTTTATCTCTAGGTGGAACTGCGCCAATAATTTTTACATCAGTCTTTAACCACCATTTCATTCCTTTAATCATTAACAAACACCAAATTCGATTAACAACCATAACGACATTTCTTGGAAATAAAAGACAAGGAAGACAAATAGTAACTAGAAGACTAGTCCCCAGATAAAATTGAATATTAAAAAAAAGAGATCTGATGAAATTCATATTACCTTCTTTAGACCTCTATACAAAATTTTTAAAGAGAGTAAAATAATGTTTACCTGATTCACTGGTTTTTATAGAAATCTTATATCCCTCATTTTCTGAAAGATGTTTGAAATCAATAGGACTTGCCGGATCATCAGAGATAAACGTTACTTTACAGCCTATTTCTAAATTTTTTAAAACTCTTTTAGCCTTTAAAACTGGCAATGGACATTTTAACCCTGTAAAGTCATGTTGTTCCGTCAAACTAAACTCCTTAATTAATCTTAAATACTATATATAAACTATGCTTACCAAAATTAATTTTACTTGTAAGCCTATAATCTTAATTGTATTAGGTAAATAATGAATATATGGGGGAAAATAATAGGCAGTACAACAGGATTTGCTATTGGAGGACCTATCGGTGCGTTATTAGGGGGAGCAGCTGGACACGCTATAGATAAGATAAAAACTAAAAAGCAAATGCCAGAGGAACTAGCATTAAAACAAATTGGGTTCACAATTGGTATCATAGTTTTATCGGCAAAGATGGCTAAAGCTGATGGGAAAGTCACAAAAAAAGAAATTTTGGCTTTTAAAGAAAAAATAAATGTACCAGATAATGAAATAAAGAACGTTGCTTTTTTGTGGGACCAAGCGAAGAAATCTTCTGATGGATTTGAAGTCTATGCTATACAAGTTGCAGACCTTCTCAAAAAAAAATCGCCTGTTTTAGAAGAATTATTGAATCTACTATTAGATATTGCTAAAGCAGATGGAGAGATAACAAAGCCAGAAATTACTTATTTAAAAAAAGTAAGTCAAATTTTTGGATTCTCAAATGATGATTTTGAAAGAATTGTTTCATACAAAACTGAAGGGTTGACTGATCCCTACAAGGTTTTGGGGGTTTCTCAAGATACTTCATTCAATGAAATTAAAAAAAAATGGAAAAACTTAGTTATTAATCATCACCCTGACCTTTTGATATCTCAAGGAATGCCAGAAGAACTAGTTAAAAAAAGCCTTCAAAGAATTAAAGAAGTAAATAATGCTTGGGACATTATAAAGAATAAGAAAATGTTTTAACAAAATGCCCAAACCGCTCATTACTATTAAAAATTTAAAAATAATAAAATCTGGGAAAACACTCCTGAACAATGTTGATTTTACCATTCATGAGGATGAACGAATAATATTAGTAGGAGACAATGGATCTGGAAAAAGCTCCTTAATGAGTATTATAAAAGGGAATCAAGAATATGATGAAGGTATTATTTGGAAGGCACCAAATTTAAGAATCAATTATCTTGAACAAAACCCTCCATATCCTGACAAGCATAATCTTACTGATTTTTTATCACAAGGTATAGAATATCCAGATTTATCCAAAATAAAGGAAATTATTGACGAACTTGAGTTATCAAATATTAATCTAAAAAATAAATTATCAGGTGGAGAAGTAAGAAAAATTTATTTAGCAAAATCTCTTTTAAATGACTGTAATTTATTGCTTTTTGATGAACCAACAAATCATATTGATCTTCCAACAATTAGTTGGCTAGAGGATAAAATTTTATCTTTAAATAAAGCAATGCTTATAGTTAGCCATGATCAAGAATTTTTAAAAAAAGTAGGAAATAAAACATTCTGGTTATACCAAAATAAGCTAATAACTAGAGAAGGCCCCTATGAAGGTTTTTATGAATGGTCTCAAACACAAATACAATCACTAAAAACTCAATCTTCAAAAATCAAACAAAAAATTAAAAGTGAAACAAAGTGGTCAATAGAAGGTATTTCTGCAAGAAGAAAAAGAAATATGGGTAGAGTTAGGGAACTAGAAAAACTAACCGAATATTATAATAAAACTAAGATTATTGACACAAAATCAATGGATTTCTTGCTCAAAAAAACCGCTGAATCTGGTTCCAATATCATTGAATTAATAGACATTTCTCATTCATATGATTCAGATCTAAACAATGAAATAATCTCAAAATTTAATCTTAAAATCAAAAAGAAAGACAGAATTGGGATAATTGGGGCGAATGGCTCCGGAAAAACAACACTAATTAAAATTATACAAAGGATAATTTTGCCTACAAAAGGCAAAATCAAAACTGGTGAAAATATCAACATTAAATATTTTGATCAAAATAAAGAAGCTATTGATTTAAGTTTGTCTCCATGGACAACATTAACTTCAGATGGAGAGTATGTAAATTTTTTAGATCAAAAAATTCATGTGTTATCTTACCTGAAAATGTTTCTTTTTGATGAAAAAAAATCATTGCAAAAAAATTCAGCCCTATCTGGTGGAGAAAAAGTTAGACTACTTCTGGCAAAATTATTTTTAAATGATCATAATTTTTTAATATTAGACGAGCCTACCAATGACCTTGATTTTTATACACTAAATATTTTAAAAAATATTATAAAAAAATATGATGGGACTGTTTTAATAATTAGTCATGATAGATACTTTTTAGACAATACGATTGATAAACTTTTAGTTTTTGAAAATAATTATAAAATCTTAAAACATGAGGGTAACTTTTCATCATATCAGCAGAAATTTGGATTAAGTAAACTGAAAAGCAAAATTACTAACAAACCAAGAAAACTTTCTGTTTCCAAGTCAAATAATTTTATCCCTAAAAACAATAATTCAAAAAAGTTAAGTTATAAGGATGGTTATGAATTAAGTATTTTACCTGAAAAAATATCCAAATTAGAAAAAAGACTTCACCTTTTAGAAGAAGATTTAAAAGATACAGATTTATACCACAAAGATGTTAAAAAATTTAATGCAATAACAACTGAAATTACAACAATTAAACAAGATTTATCTATAAAAGAAGAAAGATGGCTTCAACTTCAAATTTTAAATGAAGAAATAAATAGTTAAATAAATTAATTTAAGTATTGACCTAATACATAAAGGTTATATTTTCAAACTGTCAGAAGGCAAAGTAGTTGCTTTTTAAAGAGGAAAGTCCGGGCTCTATAGAAATAAGGTGCTGGATAACTTCCAGCAGGGGTAACCCTAGGGAAAGTGCCACAGAAAATATACCGCCAATAATTGGTAAGGGTGAAAAGGTGTGGTAAAAGCGCACCGCATTTTTAGTAATAAAAATGGCATGGTAAACCCCACCTAGAGCAAGACCAAATAGAAGAAACAAATTTTGAATTTCTACAAAGTTTCTTGGGTAGGTCGCTAGAAGAATTTGGTAACAAATTTTCAAGATTAATAACTACAATCATTATTTGATACAAAACCCGGCTTATTGCCTTCTGGCACTTTAAATAAGTTAAAAGCTTAACAAAATACCATATAACATAAATAAATTCCCATTGACTCCCATGTAATCCCATGATATCCCTTAACTTAACAATGTTAACTGCTTAGGTAACCGTTCTGATTTAACTTTTATTAAAATGCTAGGCATTTCATTTTAAATAGGGCCTTTAAGATCAATGTTTTTATCAACCTCTCATAATAAGATTGATTTAAAAAGTAGGGTTTCAATTCCTGCCTCATATAGACTTTTTCTTGAAAAATCGTCTGAACCTTTAATTTTATTTAAGAGTCTTCAGTTCAAATGCTTAGAAGGTACTTCTTTTACAAGAATGCAAAGATATATAGACGCTATAGATGAAATGGATGCTATGTCAGATGACGCTTTTGTTTTGAGAATGATGATGGCTGATTCTTTTGAAACTAAATTTGATGCCAGTGGTAGAATTGTGATTCCAGAGACACTTATGAATTTTGCAGAACTTTCTGACAAAGCAGTATTTATGGGAATCGGAGAGTCTTTTTATATTTGGAACCTAACAGAATATAAAAAACAATATCAAAAATCTCTAAAGATCTTAGAAGAAAAAGGACCTCCAAAATTATTCCTTAAAAAGAAAATTGAGTAGAAATTTCATTATGCTAAATCAGTATCACCATACTCCTGTATTACTTAATGAAGCTATCAATGCATTGTCGTTAAAAGAAGAAGAGTTCTATGTGGATGCAACATTTGGCTTAGGTGGTTACTCAAAGGCAATCCTAAATAAAACTAATTGTAACCTTCTTGCAATAGATAGAGACCCAAAAGCCAAAATGTATGCGGAAGTTATAAAATCTGATTTTAGAGATAGATTTACGTTTAAAAATGGAAAATTTTCTGAGTTGATTAGATTTTTAAAAGAAATAAATATAGAAAAAGTTGCTGGCATAGTTTTTGATCTGGGAGTTTCAAGTCCTCAACTTGATGATAAAGAAAGGGGTTTTTCTTTTAAATCAGATGGCCCTTTAGACATGAGGATGTCTCTTGAAGGTCCAACAGCAGAAGAATTCATTAACAAAGTTGAAGAAAATACACTTGCTAACATTATATATGAGTATGGCGATGAGGTGTTTTCTAGAAGAATAGCCAAAAATATTGCTCGTGAAAGATCAATAAAAAAAATAAATAGTACCAGTCAGTTGGCTACCATTATTAGAAAATCTATTCCATACTCAAAAAAGAAAATTGACCCTGCCACCAAAACTTTTCAAGCAATTAGAATATATCTTAATAATGAAATATATGAATTAGAAAAAGGATTAATTGCTGCGGAGAAGTCACTGAAACCAGATGGTATCTTAGCCGTGATATCTTTTCATTCAATTGAGGACAGGATAATAAAAAAATTCTTAGTTAATTGTTCTAAAAGCCAAGCTGATTCAAGATTTTTGCCCGAAAAATCAAAAAAAAATAATAGTTTTGAGATATTAACTAGAAAGCCAATATCCCCGTCTGAAAAAGAAATTGCAATAAACAATCGCTCAAGATCTGCTAAATTGCGTGTTGCTAAAAGAACAAATTCTCCATCATGTTTTGGAGAAGAAGAATGATTAAATATCCTTCATTTGTGATTGTTTTTTTAATTATTATTGTTGGTATATCATTATATCAAATTAAATATTTTATTACAAAAAATGAAGTAATACTTCAGTCAATCAATACAAAGATTTCAAAAACCCGTTCAGATTTAGAAATTTTAAAGGCTGAACTTAGTTATCTCAAACGCCCAGATAGAATTGAAAGGATTGCTCTAAATAAATTAGAACTTAGAGAAATTCTACCTACTGATATTTGGAATTTAAAGGATTTATTAGATGCAACAGATTCTATCAATCAGAGACAGCTAAAATGAGAGCTTTTATAGATTTCAAAGATAACTTTGGTGACAGAAGAAATACTAAATTTAGAAAATTTAAATTATTAGCTTGTGGCATTTTCTTTCTGTTTTCATTTTCTTCAATTGGTTACAGAACTGTATCTTTAGCTGGTGTTAATAAATCTTCTTCTCAGAATTTTTCTTTTAAACCTGAAAATAGTGGGTTTTATGAACCTCTATCTAGGGGTAATATTTACGATAGAAACAAAGAGTTGCTTGCAACAACAATCATTACGTCAAGCTTAAATATAAACCCTCAAGAAGTTCTAGACAAAGAAAATACTATTTTAAAATTAAGCAAATTATTTCCCCAACTAAACCAGGTCACAGTTACTGAAAAATTAAATACGGATAAAAAGTTTGTGAATTTACTTAGGGAAATCTCACCTAAAGAGCATGTAATGCTATTGAATGAGGGTATAGAGGGTTTAAAAATAAGAACAACAAATAAAAGAGTATACCCCAATAATAACCTAGCGGCACATTTGTTAGGAAGCACTGATATTGATGGCATAGGAATAGCTGGAATAGAAAAATCATTTAATAATCAATTAAAAAATGGTGAAAATATTACAATCTCTATTCATAGTGGAATACAACACATCACTGAGAAAATTTTGTTAGAGCAGATCAATAATTTCGAAGCTGAAGGTGGTGCAGGAATAGTGATGAACTCCAAAACCGGGGAAGTTTATGCTATGACTTCTTTGCCCGATTATAATGTAAATAACTATAATGAAACTTCGGATGAATTTTTGTTTAATAAAGCAACAAAAGGTATTTACGAACTGGGTTCAACTCTGAAGCTTTTAACGGCTGCTATTGCCTTCGATAGTGGGCTAGTAAAAGAAAACGAGGTTTTTGATGTTTCAAGACCTTTAAGGGTATCGTCACGAACCATAAGAGATTTCCACCCATTAAACTATTCGATTAATATTCCGGAGGTCATTGTACATTCAAGTAATATTGGGTCTGCTAAAATTGCAGAAAAATTTGGCTCTTCGACGCAGTTAAAATATCTTAAGTCACTTGGATTTATGGAAAAAGTGAATCTGGAAATACCAGAAAATGGAATGCCTCAAGTGCTTATGGATAGGAAACTACTTACAACAATGACTATTTCTTATGGGCACGGGATAGCAATAACCCCAATGCATCTTGCTTCATCTACAGCAACGATTGTTAATAATGGAGTTAAGGTGAACCCAACCCTACTCATATCAGAAAAAAAATTAAACAATAGACGTGTTTTTTCTCAAAATACTTCAAAAAAAATTAAAAGTATAATGAGACTTGTTGTTAAAAGCGAGCACGGCACTGCTAAAAAAGCAGAGGCTAAAGGTTACTTGGTAGGAGGGAAAACAGGAACAGCTGAAAAACTAAGTAAAAATGGAGGTTACTTAAAAAAACAAAATATAGTTGCTTTAACTGCAGCCTTTCCAATGAATGACCCTCATTATGTTATTACTGTAATGATTGATAACCCCAAAGGACAAAAATTTTCTTATGGTTATAGAACTGCAGGGTGGGTTGTAGCCCCAGTAGTAAAAAAATTGGTTACAAGAATTGCCCCAATTTTAGGTATAAAGCCACAAAATGAAGATGCATTAGATTTCTCTGAGAGACTTATTCAATACGAAATAAGGGGAAAAAATAAAGGAGAAAATCTATAAATATGCTTTTAAAAGAATTAATTTCTAAAAATAAAATTTTAAACACTTTAATGAGTCAGCTAACTAATGAAGTACTAAATACAGAAGTAAAAGGAATTTCATCAGATAGTAGGAACATAAAATCGGGATATATTTTTGTAGCTATAAAGGGACAAAAATTTGATGGTAATAATTTTATAAATGAGGCCCAAAGTAATGGGGCTTTTTTGATTGTTTCAGAAAGCATTAGCAAACAAAATTGTATATTAATAAAAAATGGATCATCAAGACTAATTTATTCAATTCTACTTTCATGTTTTCTTAAAAATCAACCAAATGTAATCATAGGCGTCACGGGAACTAATGGTAAAACCTCAACCGTTGATTTTTGTAGACAAATATGGACTCATGCTGGATGGAAAGCAGCTTCCATGGGAACACTTGGGATAAAAATTGATTCAAACCAACCTTCATATTTAGCTAAAGGTTTTATTAATACACCTAAAATATCTTTAACTACATTTGAACCAAATGATTTATATAAAAATTTAAACTATTTAGTCGAACAAGATGTTTCCCATCTAGCTATTGAAGCCTCTTCTCACGGATTAGATCAATTTAGATTAGACGGTATAAATTTTTCAGGTGGTATTTTTACTAATCTTTCTCATGACCATCTAGACTATCACAAAAATATGGATGATTATTTTTCTGCAAAGAAAAGGTTGTTTACTGATGTTCTAAAAAATCACTCTTCAGTAGCAATAAACATTGATGATAATTTTGGAAAAGTTTTGTTTGAAGAGTTAAAATTTAAAAAACATCTAATTTTAACTTTTGGTCAAGATGAAAAAGCTGATGTTCAAATTAAATCTTTAATGCAGAATAATAATACAATCGACCTTACTATTAAATTCAAAAATGCAATTTATAATTCAACTCTTGGGATGGTTGGAAAGTTTCAAGCCTATAACGTAATAGCATCAGCCACTATATGTGTTGCGCTAGGCATGGATCCTAACTTTGTTTTCAAATCACTTAGTTACCTAAAACCTGCTCGTGGAAGAATGGAGATAATAAGAACAGAAAAATATAATACATCTGTAATAATTGACTACGCTCATTCTCCTGGAGCTTTGAAATCTGTTCTTTTATGTATTAAGGAGATGATATCAAATAATGGAAAAGTTATAACTCTATTTGGTTGTGGTGGAGACAGGGATAAAGAAAAAAGAAAACCTATGGGTATGATAGCCCATGAATATTCTGATCTAGTAATAATAACAGACGATAACCCTAGAACAGAAAACCCTGCTTCTATTAGGAGCGATATATTAATTGGATGCCCTACTGCAACAGAAATACCAGATAGGAACAAAGCCATCAAATTTGCTGTTTCAATGTTAAAAGATAACGATTTTTTGCTTATAGCCGGCAAAGGACATGAAACGTCACAAACTATTGGAACTGAAACTCTACCTTTTGATGATTACGCCGTAGCAAAAGAAGCTTTAAAAAATATAAACTTAGCAGAGGCTTTAGTTTGAAAGCATTGTGGAAAAAAGAAGAGTTGTTAACAGCCACTAAGGGCTTAGACCCTTCATCTAATTTTCTTAAGAA
>Ga0255765_1001125_pt1 | contig 33916 bp, 27 predicted proteins | sample 041ome_8_FD_179965 | JGI IMG/M metagenome (GOLD analysis project Ga0255765, IMG submission 179965) | Coastal salt marsh microbial communities from the Groves Creek Marsh, Skidaway Island, Georgia - 041407BS metaG (version 2) | ecosystem: Environmental > Aquatic > Marine > Intertidal zone > Salt...
CTGGTGGCGCTGTGGGTTGTCAGTGTTGAGGATAACGCGCGCGGTAACTGCTGGTTTTGCTTTCAAAGTTTTCATAATTAAATTCTCTAAAGTTGTGGTTGGTTAAAAATATTTTGTTAAGTGTTGATTGTCCATCAAGCCGAGGATCTTAGGTTTCTTTATCGGGGTTTACCCCTGCCTCTCTAGTTGTCCATTGGATCAAGTCCTCCTTATGGTCTTAATTTTACCAAGGCATTGGCTGGTTGTCAAAGTGTTCTTCGGAAATTTTACAAAAAATATCGTCCCAATAAGCGTCGATTCCGTCTTGCTCTGCCCAATCGCTTGCATGAGCTTCCATCGCTTCGACCCACATCATGTGGTCGTATGCGTCGATTTGGTTTAGTTCTTCGCATTGAATTTCGTCGTAACTGTTCATTTGAAAATCCTCAAAAGGTGTTGTTGGTTGTATGCCCCAATTTTAGCGTATGGGAACCGCTTGTCAAACCCTAATCCCAAATTTCTGAGATTATTTTGCCGGATTTTTCCAGACGACGCATCTGGAGTACCGGTACGCCGCCATACCCTTCGGGATGACCGCCCGAAACGGTATGCTCACCGTTGTAACGGTAGAGCTTTGCCCACGCTTGCTTCGGGGACTTGCCGAAGGCTACGCGGGTTGTGGTGAAGTATTCGCGACCAAAAGACTCGACATCGGAAACGGTAACTTTGAACATCTGAAAATCCTAAAAGTGTTGTGTTGAAGTGTTGAGTATAACTAATATCGGCAAGGGTGCAACCCGTACTACCGTCTAAAATCCATTTTTATTGAAATTTCTTGTGCGGGGGTTTCGTCCCAAATGTCGGGGCATCTTGTTTGAAGCGTATAATTGGCAACCGGCATCCGGCATCCAAGGACGCAACAACCCGCAAGAAAAGATAAAATCAAGATAATTACGTTTTTCATTATAGTCCCTCTTGCCATACGATTAGAGTTGAGAAAATTACCGTGTGAATTACTGCGATCCACATTATGATTTCTAACATGTTATCCCCTTTCTAATATATTTATCGACCATAATACAATAGAAGTTTAGTGGGAAAAATTTATTTTGTTTATTTTATTGTCGGCGCATCCCATGCGCTTACATTGGCAAGGACAATCGTCGTAAGTTGTTTACTGGTAAGGACTTAGGCCAGCGTGGGTGCCGGCCTTGACGTAAACCCTTGCCACCAAAGGACTTAGTAATAAAACCTAAGCGCTCGAAGGTCAGTGATTGCGATGATGGTCGCGCCATAATCCTCCACGATACTTGCGGCGTACAATTCCGCATCACGTAGGGTTTCAAAGAACTTCACTTCCGGCAGGGCATCCCGCCGGTATGCTAGTTGGAAATTCATGTTACGCTCCAATCTTGTTTGCGGGGTGTGATTTGACGACTACCGTACCACGTAGGTTCCAGTCGCCTTGCCGCACCTTGCCGGTCTTGGGATTTTCTAGCATGACGATCATGCGACCGTTGGCGGGTCGGGTGTGCTTGACTACTTCGCCGCTGGACATAATGGTTCCGATAACTAGGTCGCGGGTGTGAACTTTCATGATGATCCTTTCAGAATCGGGTGTTGTTGTTATGTTAGTAGTATCGGGTAGGGTCGTGACACGTTAGGTCACTAGTTGGTAGGAATCTCAAAAGAAACGTCACATTCGTTTGGGTTATTGTATAGGCAGGTAACTTTGTTACCGTTGATGATTAACTCATCTGCCCAGATAGCAATGTGAAGAAGATGCTGTGAAACGCCTGCCATACGAGCTTTGAAGATGATTTGATGCTTAGTCATGTTGTTTACCTTAGTGTTGTTGTTTGTCATGTTATTATTATCGGGTAAGGGTGTGACACGTTAGGTCAATTCTACTCAGCAATCTCAAAAGATTTTAGATCTTTTTGTTGGGTGTGAATCCAACGTTTGATTTTGTGGTCATAAAACATAACCCTTTCGCCGTTGGTCGAAACATTGTTGGCGGTTGTGGTATGAACCCAATTAGACTTGCAAGCGAACCCGCTGATTTTTAGTTCGGTAGTGCAATCCACGGAAGCGATGAATTTTTCAAATTTAGTCATAATGTTACTTTCGTTAGTGTTGTTGTTTGTCATATCAGTAGTATAGGGTAGGTTGGTGACACGTTAGGTCACTTTCTCAGGTATTCTTAAAAGTTTTCCATTTTGCTAGAACGTAGTCTCGTTTGCCTTCGCAGAGGATTGATCCCGCTTTGGTTGTGATTCGTAAAGACGGGTTGAATTTTTTTGGTTGAACCAGAAGATAGTCGCCGGTCTTGTTTGTATCTACGATTTTCATTGTTGATTCCTTGAAGAGTGTTGTGTGATAGGGTTATGGTAAGGGTTATCGGGTAGGTTGTCAACACCGCATTAGAGCGATTTTAGAATTTTCTGGATTTTTCCATCGGTTGTCAATTTTGCTAGGCGTTTTTTGATATAAATTTTCTTCATGCCACCGGCGAACAACTCGGTTGCCAGTGTCGTTAGATCCGCTTGAGTGTCGGTCTTGATGGTCTTGACCATTGCGGTCAGTTCGTCACGTTTACGCTCTACACTAGCGAAGTTGCCGAAACCCTTGATTGCATCCTTGATTGCCATAGGTGGCAACTCGGTCACACCCTTGATTTTGTTGCAGGCAGAGCATAGGCATTGAAGGTTGGCAAGCGTAGTCTCGCCGCCCTTGCTTTCGGGTACGATATGATCCGCTTCGAGTTGGCGGGTGGCGTTGGCGAATCCGCACCAACGGCATCGGTTATTGTCGCGGTCGATCACTTTGGCGGTCAGTATTGGGTTAATTGTGCGTTTCATTGTGTTACCTTTGGTTGGTTGGTTGTTAGTAGTATCGGGTAGACCAGTGACACGTTTGGTCACTGGTCATAATAATTCTGCGAATTAGGCAGAGTAGTAGTCGAAGGCGATACAGTGACCGTCAATGTCACACTCGATTTTCGCTACTTCCATGTCATCCGAGACAATCTCGATTGTACCACTGGCAGGGACAATGGCAGGATCAATGGTGCATCCTACCGGATCGTATTCGCAACCGAATACTGCGTCGAATAGTGCGTCGATGGTGTTGAAATCGTATTGCATTGTGCAAACTCCAAAAAAGTGAAAAGTGAAAAAGTTGTCGCTCTACCCTTTATACGCGAGAGGAGTGACAAGTTAGGTCACAAACTAATTTTTTGCAAGGTTAAAAATGCAAAAAAACACCGTAAATTACGGCGAAAAAAAACTTTTCAGAAAAAATCGAAAACGCCTCGCGCCTACGTGTGTGGATGTGTGCGCGTGTGTGTGTGGGTGTGTGTGGGTGTGGGTGTGTGTGTTTGTGTGTGTGCGGGTGTGTTTGTGGGCGTGCGGGTGTCATTGTGGCAGGCAGGCCTGTCATTTTGGCATGTCATTCTGGCAGATTTGTGTCATTTTGGCAGGATTTTCTGTCATTTTGGCAGACCACTGACCATTTTGGCATGTCATTATGGCAGGGGGGTTTTATCTTCACTGTCATTTTGGCAGTCGCCGCCCATTTTTGCCGGGGTGGTTCAAACATAATCTCCTAAATATAAATATATGTATTACCTAATCCACCCCTATTGACGCTTCTCGGTCCTAACCGATCTGCATAGAACACATTTGAATTTAGTTTTCGTCATCATCAGAAACACCTTTGTCCCGCACTGCTTGCACACTTGATCGTCTATTACATATCTTGAAACAAACTTCTCTTTTTTCTTGCTCACTCATATTCCTCCAGTTAGATATTTCTTCTATAGTTCTATAACAGCCCGTACAATGCCCCTCATGGACTCTACAGTGCTTCGTACACGGCGATTTGATCATTTATATGTATCCTTATTTTCACGCTCTGTATAAACCCCTAGCTTTTATCCCACCAAGCAAGTACGCGAGAGGGGATATGAAACATTTATTAGTGAACCACCAACCAGACTCTTGCTTGGATTTGATCCTGTGGGTGAGAGCTAACAACTCACAACTTATAAATTATTATAAATTTTCTATTACTAGAACCGATAGTCTGCCAAATGTGTCAGGCGCGGGTAACACCTGATTCCAATTCCTAACCATCCTTGATAAATTTTATATCTGGCTTTCGCCGTCCAAGCGCCACGGACAGGACAATTTTTTACGTGACTGCGTTATATAAATTTAATCAATTCTAAATATTCCGGTATTGTCTACCACTATATAGTACTCACCAATCCAATTTATGTCCAATTTATTCATAAAATATTCTATTTTCTTGAAAAACCCCGTAAATCAGTGTATTATAAGTAAAGGAGAATTAATTATGAAAAAAATGGCATCATTTATTGTTTGTAAAGCAGACGCTACCGTGGTGAAATCGGTACACGAAGATCTCAAAAAAGAGGACAAATCATTAGGAAATTTAATAAATGAAAAAACAGAAGCTAACGACATCGACGAACGCGACAAGTCTAGCGAAGATTCAGGCGACTAGTAAGGATTTGATTCTTACTGACGGGCTTCTACCGGGAGTTGGAGAAATCCCAAAGGAATATGACCTAAAACACGCTATCCCAAAACGTCAAAAATTCTTTTATACCGCATACACCACTATTGACGGCAGGGACAGAATATATCAGGAGTTTGGTGTAGGTGTAGTTTTTAAAAAGAACAACCAGTTCTTTCTTGAGCGAGAATACGTATTTCTGACTGCCACGCAGAGTCACGGTCCAGAAGCGCAGAATGGTACTGTGGGACGTATTAAGCAACCAGATGGTGTCTTGCTAGTAGTTACCACGGCGACCCCTAATAACTACAAAAATTTATTTGCTATAGAGAATAGCGTTATGTGCTGTAGTGATAGATTTACACCTATGCCAGTAGAACTACAAAACAAAACATTATTAGGTAGACTAAATAATATCATACAATCCATAGACCAAAATGAACTATGGACAATATTACTAGATAATAACAAAAAGCCCGTTAAAGGCAGTATCAGATATAACAATACAGACGAATGTTTCGAGGGATACGACGGAGAACGATGGCGCGCGTTAATGTGGGGTGAGGAATGAAAGTACCATCCAATCTAACAGAACAAGAAACACTAGATATTATCAAAAAAGTTATTGATAGGATTGCACCTAAATATACATTTTATGGATACCCCGCTGACGACATGAAACAGGAAGCATATATAATTTGCCACGAAGCGCTTGAACGATACGACGAAGAACGACCACTGGAAAATTTCCTGAGTGTTAATTTATCTAATCGCCTAAAAAACTTTGTCAGAGATAATTTCTATATTGCAGACGCGAATGACGACAGGATAAGGGTCTTACAACCCGCACAACTTGACTATGAAGAAAACATAATAGACGATAAAGAAAAATACTCCATAGATGATGAGAGAATAGATAAAGAAGAATTCAATAACTTCATAGATATGTATTTACCTTCTGACATGAGACTTGAATACTTAAAAATTATCCACGACGTATATATCCCTAAAACCCGTAAAACAGAGGTTCTAGCAGTAATAGAGGAACTTCGTCAGGAGTTTGGACTATGAAAAAAGGAAGATTGTCTAAGGACGAGATAAAATACGTAGAAGACAACGTTAAGACAGCATCTCACATCGAGATTGCTCAGTATTTAGATAGAGACCCCGACAGCATAGAGAAATTCATAAAGAAAAGGTTTGGCAAGGGTGCTTCAGCAGAAGAGATTGCAGCATTTGACTTGGAGAACAGACCATACTGGATAGAGATAAAAAACCAATTTACGGACGATGAACTTAAATTATTCAGATATCACTGGGCTAGGATTATTTCACAGTTTCGCGACGACGTTATACCAACAGAAGAACTACAAGTTGTTGACCTTATAAAATTAGAATTATTAATGAATAGGTCTCTCAAGAGTAATAAGTCTAACATAGAGCAGATAACTGTCATGGAGGCACTGATTCAGGAGGAGAGAGCGCGCGATCCAGACCAGCAAAATGTAGACATGGTATTCAACATGGAGCGTCAGGTAGCGTCCTTACGCGCCTCTCAGGAGTCTTTAAACAAGGACTATCGGGAACTACAGACAAAAAAGAATTCTATGTTGAAGGAAATGAAGGCAACTAGAGAACAAAGGGTGAAAAGAATTGAGGATAGCAAGCAGAGTCTTACTGGATGGATTGCTTTCTTAATGTCTAACCCAGATGTTACAACTAAGTATGGCATAGAAATGGAAAAGATGCGCCTAGCAATGGGCAAAGAAAGAGAAAGATTATCAAAATTCCATAAGTACCAAGATGGGATAGTAGATCAACCGTTTTTAAACTCAGATACAATCAAGGATTAAAATGAAGACAGCTATAATTTTCGGAGTTACAGGACAAGACGGTAGTCATTTGGCAGATATTCTGCTTGAAAAAGATTACTTTGTGTATGGCGTTTCTAGGCGAACAAGCACAGATAACACGACACGTATTTCGCACCTAGATAGTAACGATAAATTTAAGTTGCTTGAAGGCGATATTACAGATTCATCAAGTGTTATTAATGTTTTATCATATCACGGACATGTAGATGAAGTCTATAACCTCGCTGCTCAATCCCATGTTGCTGTCTCGTTTAACCAACCGGGTCTAACTTGGGACATAACTGGTAAAGGTTGTCTCAATATTCTTCAAGGTATTGTAGATTTAAGAATGGTAAACACTAGATTTTATCAAGCAAGTAGTAGTGAGATGTTTGGTAGCAACTACGACATAGAGGTTGGTATGACATCTGAAAGCAAATACCAAAACGAAGAAACTAAATTCCTCCCTCAAAGTCCATATGCTATTGCTAAATGTGCCGCTCACTACATGACTAGGTTATATAGAGAGGGTTATGGTCTACATGCTAGTGCCGGTATTCTATTTAATCATGAGGGACCACGAAGAGGAGAAAAATTTGTAACGAGAAAGATTACAAAATGGATCGGAGAATTTGTAAAAAGTGGAAAAAGTGCTGACTTCCCAAAACTTAGATTAGGTAATCTTGACGCATATAGAGATTGGGGATACGCAGGAGACTATTGTGAAGCGATGTGGATGATGCTACAGCAAGACTGTCCCGATGATTATGTAATATGCACAGGACGCACATATACTATTAGAGAATTTTTAGATGTTGCATTTAAAGAGGTTGGTATTGACGATTGGTCTGACTATGTAGTTCAAGACCCAGAGTTTTATAGACCAGCAGAAGTTGACTATCTACGAGGAGATTGCAGTAAAGCTAATAACAAACTAGGATGGACACCTAAACATTCATTCGAGGACTTAGTTAAAATGATGGTACAACATGACATACAATGAAAATTTACAAAATATATTTAGACATGAGTCTAGTTATATCTAGACTCAAAAAATACTCACTAGAGGAATATAACAATAAAACACCTATAGTATTTATAGAAGCAGAAGATCCAGACGGTGCCTGTTATTACGCTACCTATAAATTACTTAGGAAAATACTAAAAAAAGACCACTCAATAGAAACAATTGAATTTTCTAAAGAAATAATGAACGACGTTAGAATATTAAAAATAGAATTAGCAAATGAAAAGAAATTATGACGATCCAGTATATAAAAAATGGCGTATAGATATATACAAAAGAGATAATTTTACATGCCAAATGCCGGGTTGCAGAAATAAAACACAGTTACAAGCACACCATATACAAAAATGGTCTTCTGCGTCTATGTTGAGATATGATATTGATAATGGCATTACCCTCTGTAGAAAGTGCCACAAAGAGGTTACGGGGAATGAGCAACATTATCAGAATTTATTTCATAATATGGTGAGAAAAAAGAATGGCTGAATACAAAAAAGCACCTCAATATACTGTTGTTAGAGATAGTAGAGAGCAACAGGGATACTTCTTTAAGAAATTCAATACATGCAATGGGACTGTGCAAAAGAAGTTAGACACCGGAGACTATTCTATATTAGGAATGGAGGATAAAGTATGTATAGAAAGAAAAGCAAGTGTATCAGAGATCGCATTAAACCTCGGAAAAGGCAAATATGCTTTCTACAACGAAGTAGAAAGAATGAGAGACTACGAACACAAATATATAGTGTGCGAGTTTTCAATGGAAGACGTTATGAAATTTCCAGAAGGCGCAAAAATCCCCGCAGCATTAAGAGGTAAAGTCAAAATAACTGGAAAATATATACTTAGGTGCTTAATGGAGTTTTCTGTTTTCAATGGTGTACACGTTATATTTGCAGGCAGCGAAAGAGGTGCTTTCGATTTAATCAGCAGTCTTCTTAAAAGAATAAACGAGAAACACACAATAGGGCGAAAATCATGACCATGAATAGAGATGTAATATCTGAGATACATTCATATGGAATTGACGTAAAGAATAGGGAGATATATATAAATGAATTCGACGACTCAGGAGAAAGTGCTGGTGTAGAACACCGAATGTTACAAAACTTCTATAAAAATATAAACTTTTTAAAAAACCAAAGTAAAGAACCTATAACGATTTATTTACAAACAGTAGGTGGTTGCTGGTATGCTGGTATGGGAATTTACGACGCCATCAATAACTGTAAATGCAAAACCACAATGATTGGATACTCACAATTATGCTCTATGGGTTCTATCATAATACAGTCGGCAAACAGGAGGTTACTGACTCCTAATGCTGTATTTATGTGTCATTATGGTTCTAGTGACTTAACAGGAGACTATCTTAGCGCTCAGAACTATTCAATAGTAGACAAGAAAAACGCAGAAACTATGGTTTCTATATACGCGGAGAAATGCCATAAACACGGAGATTATTTCAAAGAAAGAGAATACAACTTATCTAAAACGAAATCATTCATAAAAAGGAAGATGAAAGACGGAGACTGGTATATGAGTGCTGAAGAAGCAGTATACTACGGATTCGTAGACGGTATATATAAATGAATAAAAAATTAAAACAAATAGACGAAGCGTGGTTAAAAATAGACGTTAATGAGTCTGAGTTATTTAACCCAATGTCACTACTAAAGACATCAGACGAAGATTATCATTTAAAACTAACATGGTTAATGACTAGACCAGAGTATTTCTCTTTCTTAGTTAAACATATATTCAACATTAATTTACTTCCATCTCAAGCACTAATATTGTCAGAGCTGTGGAATAGAAAATTTCCAATGCTAATCGCAAGTCGCGGTTTTGGTAAATCATTTATGCTATCGCTTTACTCAATGTTAAGAGCAGTATTATTACCACAAAGAAAGGTGGTTGTAGTTGGCGCTGCTTTTAGACAATCCAAAGTTTTGTTTGAATACATGGAGACAATATGGAACAATTCTCCAATTCTAAGGGATATTTGCGATGCGAACAGTGGACCTCGTAGGGATGTTGACCGTTGTGTTATGCGGATTAACGATTCCCGTGTTACTTGCTTACCATTGGGTGATGGACAGAAGATTAGAGGTCAGCGTGCTAACGATATTGTATCTGACGAATTTGCATCTATCCCGCGAGATATATTCGAGACTGTTGTTGCAGGTTTTGCCGCAGTTAGTTCAGACCCAATTGAAAATGTTAAACGACTTGCTAGAGAGAAAAAAGCGAAAGAACTTGGAATAGAAATAGATAATCAAGACGGGAGTCAAATAGAGAAAAAAGATAACCAAATTATTCTAAGTGGGACAGCTTACTATGATTTCAATCATTTTGCAGACTACTGGAAGAGATGGAAATCTATCATTAAAAGCAACGGAAGAAAAGACAGACTAAGAGATGTTTTTGGAGGTGAAGACCCTCCAGAAAACTTTGACTGGAAAGAGTACTCAATTATACGTATTCCTTACGAACTTCTACCAGATGGGTTTATGGACGCCTCACAGGTTGCTAGATCGAAAGCAACAGTTCATGCTGGTATTTATCAGATGGAGTTCGGTGCGGTGTTTACACGCGACTCAGAGGGTTTCTTTAAGAGATCCTTAATAGAGTCATGCGTTTCAAATGACAAAGAACCAATAAAAACAAGTAATGGCAAAGAAATTAAATTTGAAGCAAAATTAATAGGAGACCCAAACAAGCAATATGTATTCGGTGTTGACCCTGCTTCTGAGGTTGATAATTTTAGTATAATAATCTTAGAATTAAACGAAGACCACAGAAGAATTGTACACTGCTGGACAACTACAAGATCAGAACATAAAGAAAAAGTCAAAAAAGGTTACTCTACAGAGAAAGACTTTTATGCATACTGCGCTAGAAAAATCAGAGATCTAATGAAGTTATTCCCATGTGTGCATATTGCTATGGACGCTCAGGGCGGTGGTATTGCAGTGATGGAATCGCTTCACGATGATGACAAAATAAGAGATGGCGAGATGCCAATCTGGCCAACTATTGACCAAGATAAAGAAAAAGACACAGACGACGAAAGGGGTCTACATATACTAGAAATGTGCCAGTTCGCTAAATACGATTGGTTAGCAGAAGCAAATCATGGTATGAGAAAGGATTTTGAAGACAAAGCTTTGCTGTTCCCAATGTTCGACTCTATTACTTTAGGTATTTCAAATGTTGATGATGGAATGAAAGGTAGAATGTACGATACTCTAGAAGAATGTGTGATGGACATTGAAGAACTCAAGGATGAATTAGCAATGATCCAGATGACACAGACATCTGCGGGTAGAGATAGGTGGGATACTCCAGAAGTCATAGTCGGCGCTGGAAAAAAATCTAAGATGAGAAAAGATAGGTATTCCGCTCTGCTTATGGCAAATATGGCAGCAAGGATAATATCAAGAACAAGAACGCCTGAAGAGTACCAATTCTTTGGTGGATTTGCTTCCGCTTTACCGAAAGATTCAAAACAAAATAAAAGTCAAGACCTATTTATTGGACCTAACTGGTTTACTCAAAATATGAACGATATATATTAATTTGTGTATAATATAATACCATTTGAATTACAGTTCAATTACTTAAAAGGTTAGAGATGAAACCAGAAAATTCTATGATAACATGGGTAGACGATTCTTCTAAAGCTGCCGCTATGCATCAGTTCTCAGAGTCTATGGATAGTTATGCGGGTGTCACAAAAGGCAACCATTACAGAGATTTCAAAGACATTGAACCTAACAGAACAGTTAGACCCGGTTTTACTTCTAATGACTATTATGCATTTAGACCTAGTGAGCAGGTTCCACAAAGACAAAAGCGGGCAATCAAAATGTGTATGGATGCCTACGAAAAGGTAGGTATCATTAGAAATGTCATAGACTTGATGGGTGATTTTGGTTGCCAAGGTATAAACATCGTACACGAAAATAAAAGTGTAGAAAAATTCTACCAACAATGGTTTAAAAAAATAAACGGAAAAGAAAGATCAGAAAGATTCCTTAACCTCCTGTATAGAGCAGGTCAGGTCTTCTCTTATAGAAGTTATGCAAATATCACACCAGAAGTTTCTAAGTACATAAAATCTATAGGTAAAGATATAACAGTAGAGGTTCCGAATTTTGAAAAATCTCAAATACCTTGGAGATATAATTTCTTCAACCCTCTAACAATAGATATTAAAGATAGTGAGATAAGTCTATTTGTAGGAAGAAAAAACTTTCAAATTAGCACTAACACACTTCTGGATAACTTTAAAAATGGCGACATCCCCGCTCACGTCTTAGACACACTTCCCCCAGAAGTAAGAAATAGAATTAAAAATGGCGAAAGAAAAATAGACCTTGACCCAGAAAGATTATGTATACATTACTACAAAAAAGACGATTGGTCACATTGGGCGAATCCCCTGATTTATGCAATCTTAGATGATGTTATCATGCTTGAAAAAATGCGTCTCGCTGACTTATCTGCACTTGATGGCGCTATATCCAACATCAGATTATGGACACTTGGTAATCTAGACCATAAAATTCTTCCAAATAAAAACGCAATTAATAAACTAAGAGATATCTTAGCTAGTAATGTTGGTGGCGGTACTATGGAACTTGTTTGGGGTCCAGAACTTTCTTACACTGAGTCTAACAGTCAAGTCTATAAATTTCTAGGTTCAGAAAAATATACCTCAGTGTTAAATAGTATTTATGCAGGATTAGGAGTTCCCCCAACTTTAACGGGTATCGCTGGAAATGGTGGCGGATTCACCAATAATTTTATCTCTTTAAAAACTCTTGTAGAAAGATTACAGTACGGAAGAGACCAACTCACCGCTTTCTGGGAAAAAGAGTGTGAAATTGTAAGGAAGGCAATGGGATTCAGGAAATCTCCTCACATTGTTTACGATCAAATGAGTCTATCAGACGAGGCATCTGAAAAAAATCTATTAATCCAACTCGCTGATAGAGATATCATTTCGCACGAAACGATTCTTGAAAGATTTAAAGAAGTCCCATCCGTAGAAAAAATGAGACTTAAAAGAGAAGACAAGGATAGATCTAAAGAAATCCTACCTGAAAAAGCAAGTCCATTCCATAACCCTAACAAGCAGTTCGAGATGGATAAAATGGAAAAGCAAGGTGAAATCACCGAGCGAATTACTGACACCAAGGAGAAAAATAAACCAGTCAATCCTAACGGTAGACCTCAAAGCAAAATAGATCAAGGACCAAGAAAAAAGAGAACAGAAACCCCTAGATCTAAACCGGGAGTTGCTGAGATAATTGTGTGGGCTAATGATAAATATGACATCATATCCAAAAAAGTTAACTATGCTTATATGTCTGCAAACAACAAGAAAAATATGAGGCAACTAACAAAAGCAGAAATAAAAGACATTGAAACCGTTAAGCTAGATATCTTATCAAATATAGAATTCATGGGAACATGCTCTGACGAAGAAATAATTAACTGCCTAAACCAAGCAAAAAGACTCCCAATGAGTCTTAAAAATTCTCTAATATCTCAAAATATTAATCCTGAATCTATGAACCTAGAAGATTATAAAAGACGTGCTATTTCCGCGTTTATAGAGTACTCTTTAGAGAGTTAATTTCACTTTTTAATAAAAAAAATAATTTTTTGTGTATATTATCTTTAGAGGTGAACCATGACAATAAAAATATATCAACACGAAATAAACGACGGTATTGGCGAACTCGTTAAGAGTACGGCTAGCGTTGCGTATTGCTCTGAAGCTATTAGGTCTGATTCTTTTAAGGTTCCGACTAGTATTGCTGAAAGAGCTTTCGCGGAGAATAAAGACCAAATAGACCTATACTACCTAGAGTCTGTATTGGTTTCTTGTGGTTGGAATAAAAATGACGATGTTTTTATGCCAGAGTCAACTTGGGCAGCAAGAAACACACCTGAAGATAAGCAATTCAATTTTATGCACGATGAGAATGACATCATCGGTCATATTACCGGTAGTTATGTTCTAACGAAAGATGGAAAGGCTGTTGCTGATGATGCTGAAATGCCTGAAGATTTTGACATCATTACTCAAGCTGTACTCTATAATAGTTGGACTAACGAAGAAAATAAGGAAAGAATGGAGAAAATAATCTCCGAAATAGAGGAAGGCAAGTGGTACGTTTCGATGGAGTGCTTGTTTGCTGGATTCGATTATGCTCTAACAGATCCCAATGGATCTAAAAAAATATTAGCTAGAGACGAAGACTCCGCATTTTTGACTAAACACCTTAGATCATACGGTGGAAGCGGAGAGTATGAAGGTTATAAAATAGGAAGGGCATTAAAAAATATAGCATTTTCTGGCAAAGGGTTGGTGTCTAAACCAGCAAATCCTAGAAGTGTTATACTTAAATCAGTTGCATTTAATTTAGACGACAATTCTAATTTCAATATAGGAGAATTTATAATGTCAGATAACTTGCTAGAGAAGCAGTTAGAAGAAGTTCGCGCTGAACTTGTTACTGCTAAAGCAGAGAATGAGGCAATCAAAGCACAAATTGTAGAAAAAACTACTAAAGAGTTTGCTGCAAAGATTGAAGCTTTTGAGTCAACAATAGTGGAAAAAGATTCAAGCATCGCTGAACTTGAGGAGAGTATCAAAAGTACTCAAGCTCGTGTTGCTGAACTAGAAGACGCTCTCGCTAAATCCCAAGAAGATTTAGCATCTGCTAAAGAGCATATGGAAGAAATGAAAAAGAAAGAGAAAATGGAAAAGCGTAAAGCTGCTCTTGTAGAAGCAGGCTTTGAAGCAGACGACTTAGACGCTGCTCTAGCCGCATTTGACGGACTTGCTGACGAAGCATTTGACTTTGTTGTTGCTATGTATGGTAAAAAGCCAGGCGACATGAAGAAAAAAGAAAAAGAAGCAGAAGCCGGTATGCCTCCTGCACTAAAGGAAGCAATTGAAAAGAAAAAAGAAAAAGACGCTAAAGCCGATGAAGAAGAAGCAGAAGCGGAAGTTACCCCAGAATTGCTTGAAGATGTAGAGACTACCGAAGCTACTTTGGTCGATGCTACTCCACAGCAAGATGAAATTGAAACAACAAGAGCTAGTATCGCAGACTGGCTTTCTAATAACGTACTCTCAACTAAATAATTTCAATAGGAGATTAAACTATGGCTCTTAAAGCAGATAGATATGAAGAATCAACAGATATCAGCTTTTTTTATAATGCTGGTACTGCTACTCGCGGCGGTGTTGTCGTTTTGGACGGAAGTCCAGTCAATGCTTCTGGCGCAGCAATGGATCAGGGCGCAAACCTTGTAGCATACGCACAAGCAGATTCCTCCAGTGTTCCTGTTGGAATCCTTCTTAATGACGTTGTTAATAAAGACCTAACAAGAACCCATCTTAATCAATATAAAGATGAAGTTCAAAAGGGCGGTAAAGTTACTGTCTTGACTCGCGGTTGGGTTGTAACAAGTAATATCACTGGCACACCAAGTGCTGGAGACGTAGCTTACTTGGACGAAACAGCAGCTGGTAATGTCGGTAATGCATCAGACCTGAGTTATAGTTCCGGTGTGATGGCAGTCGGTCGTTTCATGTCAGCTAAAGATGCTGATGGTTACGCTAAACTTTACGTCAACCTTCCAAACCTTGGTTAATAAATAACAGGAGATAAAAACAATGTCATATACAGAAAGACCTAGCGAAGAATTTATTTCATTGCTTCGCAATTGTGGCGATAGCAATATGGACGTTGCTTTAGCGGCTCAAAGAGAGTTCGCTCAAGCATTGGAACTCCCTCTTCGTAAGGGTGTTTTAATCGGCAATATTCTCGGAAATATTTTCGAGACAATCAATGTAGAACCGGGCGGAAGCACTGAATATCCTTTGGATTTGCTTTCTCCGGGAACTGAGGGTGAGCATGTTGCTTACACGAATCCGGGTCACGGTCGTATTCCTGAGCGTGCGGTCGAGAGCGATTACGTCATGATCCCAACCTATTCAATCGCTAGTTCGATTGACTTCTTGCTTCGCTATGCTCGTGAAGCACGTTGGGACATTACTGCTCGCGCTATGCAAGTTTTGGAAGCTGGTTTCGTCAAAAAGATGAATGACGATGGTTGGCACACACTTCTTGCTGCTGGTGTTGATCGTAACATCTTGGTCTATGACGGAGACGCAACTGCTGGCATGTTCTCCAAGAGACTTGTTAGTTTGATGCAAACCGTTATGCGTCGTAACGCAGGTGGTAACACAGCTAGTGGAAACCGTGGTCGCTTGACCGACCTTTACGTTTCTCCAGAAGCGCTCGAAGACGTTCGCAACTGGGGTCTAGATCAAGTTTCTGATGCTATCAGAACTCAGATCTACAACGCAGGTGAGGGCGGCGCTCCAATTACCAATATCTTTGGTGTAGCACTTCACGATCTTGATGAACTTGGCGAAGGTCAAGAATATCAATCGTTCTTCGAGGAAGGTCTTGGCGGTGCTGTTCAAGGAAGTGACCTTGAGTTGGTTATCGGTCTAGATCAAGGCGCTAACGACAGTTTCGTTATGCCAATGAAGCAACAAGTTTCTATCCACGAAGATCCTACTCTTCACCGTCAACAGAGAGTTGGTTGGTACGGATTTGCTGAACTTGGTTTCGGTGTTCTTGATAACCGTAGAATTATCCTCGGAAGCTTCTAGTTTTCGGTTTAATAAGAAAATACAAATTGAAAGGCAGTCCAATTGGATTGCCTTTCTTTTTTTATAGATACAGCATTTAAATGTGTATAATACTCTATACATGTATACTAGGATTCTTACAGGAGTAATCTTTAATGGCTGATTTATCACATTATTTAGAATCTGGATTGATTAATCATGTCTTCAGGGGTGAGACTTTCGCTAAAGTCCCAAACATCTGCATCGCTCTATGTAGTGGCGTTCCAGCAAATGATAATGATGGCTCAACAATACCAGAACTAGAAGAAATTTACACAGACGGCGGAAGGTCTAGTGGATACAAGAGAATAGACCTTAATGATCCCGCCCTATCTGGGAACGTTAACTGGAAGTTTGATCAAGAGACTTTTGAAGCAAGCGGTGGTGTAATCAAGAATTGTTTTGTAATAGACTGGCCTACGGCACAGTTCAAAAGCGATGATACGGATGAAAACTATGGTTGGGGATGGGTTTCTGGTCTAGCAATCTTAGACAGCAACCAAGTTGGTGAAGGTAATTTATTAATGCAGGCTCAGTTAGACAATCCAAGGGAGGTATTTGGAGGCGACACTTTAAGGTTTGACGCAGAAGCACTCATTATAAGATTTAATTAATTATCATGACCATTAGAAGTAAAACAGAATACTTACAGTATATAGAAACCATTCTACCCGACAATTCTAGTAGGTTAATATCTCCGGCGGATATTAGAGTTGCTTTCAGAGATCTTTCAGATTCTGTTGGTAGATTTCTTGAAGATACATCTATAGTTGCTACTAATTTTTCCACAAACGAGGAAAGAACAACTAGGGGTGGTGATTCTTCACTTTCTAATATAGGATTAGAAGGCAGAACCTCTGTAGATAATACTGCCTACGGGTTTGAATCTTTAACAATTAATTATAACGGTGCTAGAAACACCGCCATTGGTTCTAGAACATTAGCATGTAACTCATTTGGTAGCGATAACGTTGCCTTGGGTTTCAATGCGTTAGGGTCCAACACGACTGGTTCCGGTAATGTTTCCATAGGTTCTTACTCTTTAGTAAAGAATACCAGAGGTAATCATAATATAGCTATAGGTCATGGTGCAGCATATTATGTGAAAAATAATTCTAATCAAAAGTTTTACTTAGGTACTTACCCAAACGCTTCCGGTGATTGTGATACAGATATAAATGATTCTGGAAGACCGCCCCTTCTCTATGGCGATTTATCAACAAGGCAACTCGGAATTGGAACCGACATTCTTGTTAGTACGAATGTTGGTCTTGCTGTTTCTGGAGATGTTGTTCCTGCAAGTGGTCAAGTATTCTCAATAGGTAGTGGCGACTATAGGTTTGACGGATACTTTAGAAATGTATATGTGGATGGTGATATAGATGTGCCTCTTGCGTGGAGATTTGATCTATCCGACCAATTCGGAACATCTGGAACAATAGATAAAGACGATCAAGTTTACATAAGCGGTGTTAGCGGTGTAGAGACATTTTACGATCACGATACAAGAAATATGACCATTTCTGCACAACCTGTATCCGGTTGGGCAAGCGGTAATTTCTCTGATATAACAAATACTTTCATAGAGATAAGCGGCAAAGGTGGTCAACTTTTGACGGTTAGTGGTCTTGTTGATAGCGTTAGCGGATGGGCAAGAAGTTACTCAGATAATTATGCGCACGTTAGCGGTTATCTAGTTAGCGGTTGGGCAGACACAACAATAAAAGATTATGCATATAAAAGTGGTGTATTGGTTAGCGGTTGGGCAGACAATAACTTCGCTGCTATAAGTGGATTTGGAGGAATTTTAACAAGTATAAGCGGTAAAGCAGATGGTATAGTTTATCTGTCGAGTGGTTGGAACAAAAATTATACTGAAGACTACGTAGACGCAAAGATACTAGCAGCAAATTCCTTTGCTTTTTGGGAAATAGAAGGTCAATTCGGTGGTTCCGGTCAAATAGAACATGCTGACACGCTTGTAATTAGTGGTGTTAGTGGTATAGAAACCCATATGAATATTGACGAAGATGGAACAGACACATTCTATAATCTATCTGTTTCTGCGGCGCCAATATCAGGTTGGACTTCAGGTGTTTTCACTGAAATAAGCGGTGTTGATGGGATTATTGATACTAGGGTTGCGGCGAGTGCGGCACTAATAAGTGGATTTGCCTATGATATTGCCATAGATAAAGCGAGCGATGCTACAGCTTATACTGTAGATGTTTCCGGTTGGACAGATTTCCAAATAGATAAATACGCTTTTATCAGTGGTTATCAAGTCAGTGGATGGGCATTTTCTGATCTTCTTCAGATATCTGGTTGGGAACCTGGCCGTACAATCTATGACGTTAGTGGTCACTTACAAACAAGTATTAGCGATGCAGTATTTGAAGCAGGTTCTTATACATTCTGGGAAATAGAAGGTCAATACGGAGGTTCCGGTCAGATACACCACTCTGATACTCTTTCTATAAGTGGTTGTAGCGGAATAGAAACAAGAATTCAAATAGGTGAAAATCTTACGGAAAATTTCTATAGACTAGATATTTCTGCTGCTCCCATATCGGGTTATATGGAGCATAGGTTCTCACAATCTTCAGGTATCATAACATCACTATCTGGCATTGACGGGATTGTTTCTGGCGCCATAAACGCTTCCATATCAGATGCTCTTGAAGTTGCTAGTGCAGAAGCAGCAAGTTTAGACAGTAGTCTCAAGAGTGATCTAACGAGAGAAGAATTTAATCCAATCAAACAATCTATAAAAGACTACGCCTACAATAGCGGTGTACTGGTTAGTGGTTGGGCATCTAGCAATTTTGATGCTATAAGCGGTATTAATGGATTACTAAATACTGTAAGCGGAAAAGATGACGGTTTAATATATTTAGTTAGCGGTTGGAATGAAAAATATACCTTAGATCAAATTGGTAAATTGTCATACCCAGACGGGCAAGATCAATATGTAAACTGGTTTGCAGAAGCAAACACTGGTCCCGCACAGGCAGTTGGTGCATCTAGATATGCAAAGTTTATCGGTAAAGATGGTATTACAACAAACATCTATAATCTAGACGGCAAAACTCAAATAGATTTCTCCGCACTAGCTATTACAGACGATCTAACTGAGATCAGTGGTGTCGGTGGACTTATTGACCAAAAGATTGACGAGGCGGGTGCTGATGGCACATTATTTGTATTCAATGTCTCCGACAGATTTGAATCTACAAGTCAGATCGGTGGAAATGACACAGTAATGTTTAGTGGCGCTTCTGGAATTGTTGCTTATGTGCAAGAAGAAAGTGATTCAAGGTCAAGGGTAATAATTTCCGCTGAAGATATAAGAACAGATCTAACCTCTCTACAGGACAGGGTAGATTGCCTCGTTAATGTAAACTGTCCGGGCGCAAATTCAGACTCAATACAAGCAGTTAGCGGTTGGGCATACAGTAACTTCAATACACTCAGTGGTGTAGATCCAACTATATATGGCAAAAGTGGTTTGATTTGGAGCATAAGCGGACAACTAACACAAACCATAAAAGATAAAATTTTAGACGCAAATGCGTATGATAACTGGACTATATCAGATGCAGACGGTCCCGCACTAGAAGTTAGAAACGGAGATGCAATAACTTTTGATAGTATCAATGGTATAACCGTATCTAGAACCGCAGGAACTATAACTGTAGATGCTGAACCTATGTCGGGCGTTATATTTGGTGAATTACTTGCTATAAGTGGTGTCGGAGGATTTATAGACCAAAAACTAAGTTCTACAGACTTAGGACTTCTTGGACAAGCAAAAAATTATACAAACAATCAAATACTTGCCGTAACTGGCGATGGTAGATGGATAGATGAAAAATTAAATCCAATCTCAGGTATAGATGGAACTATAAGCGGAGCATACGATTATACATATCTAGCTAGCGGTTGGAATGAAAACTACACTTACTTGTCTAGTGGTTGGTCGGCAGATCAAACATATCAAATATCTGGAGTAGACGGTTTACTACCATCCGTTAGCGGTTGGGCAGAGTTTACGATGGATAAATATGCCTACGAAAGCGGCGTTCTTGTTAGTGGTTGGGCAAGCGGTAATTTCAATACTATATACGATGATCTAGCTGAAATATCTGGAGTTGGTGGTCTAATAGATCAAATGGATCAAAACTTCTACTATGGCGATAGTGGTATTAAACTAACCGAAGGTAATATCTTTGTAACTCATGGTAGTGGTCACTTCAATAAAGTAATCACAACAAAAATAGATGACGCTTCAGATCCTTCTGGTCAAATTGTTGCTGACACCGGCGTTAGTTTACCGTCTTATCACGATATCGTTAATGCAAGCGGTTATCTTATTACCCCAAGATATAATAAATTAACTACACTTAAATCTTCCTTACCAGCGTCTCCAGCAAATTCTGGAGCAATTGTATTCGCTAACGAATACCCATATCAGTCTCATGCCGATAAATGGTCAAGACCAACAATCATCGAAGGGTTCATGAGAGATCAACTTTTACCACCAAATTCATATAGCACTCCTACTAGCGGTAGAATGTACGTGAGAGATGATAATTTCCTCAGTTCTTATGAGGTATATGTAACAAATAGAGATTTCTATTTAGGTATAAGTGGAACAATGATGTGCGTTGCAATGCTAGTAAACGGTGAATATAGACCGGTTTATGCATCTCCATCCGGTTGTGGAATACGGGAGGAAGTATGACCACTAGATGTTGTTGTACGCCCCCTCCAAACACACACCCAATCGGTTCGTGTTGCTACGTGGATAATATAAATGGAGTACTAACGCCAGACTGCGTTGACGGTGTAGACGAAATATTCTGTTCTACTAAAACAAATTCTACATTTAATGAAGGCGCAACCTGTGGAAAAAAAATAGGATGTGCAGTTCCATCAAATCCAGATACCCTAGATGAATACATCTTTCCGCGTGTCTATATCCCATTCAACTATAGTTTTGGTGGGATTTCATCATATAAATATTTTTTAGATAATTCCTTTCAAGGTTCTAATCCAGAAGATATTAAATTACATATATATTTTCTAATGTCAAGAACGGGCTTTGGTGGAAATATAAGTTCATATTTAAGACCCATTAAAGATTACAAGTCCTTAACCATATATAATGGAATCTCTAGTCCTCCGGGAACATTCAGCGATGGTCAGTGGGGTGGGAATGATTACTTATTAGGTCTTGATAAAGATAATAAATTAATAAATATAAATGTCAACAACCTTCCAAATAATATAAATCAAGATTTTCTCAAAGTTAGAGGTGGCCAACCTACACCCTATCATACAGTCGCTACCTCAGACGACCAAATCCCAATGGTTTATGTGGACGAGCGTATTGACACAGACGCCGGTTATAGTAAAGCAGAGGCAAAATACAATAAACTAACATTCATTTATTCTAGTACAGATACATATAATCGCGGTGGGCGCGTTTATCAAAAAGGTCATTACTCAACTGGTGCGGCAGTAAAGGCAGAAGATAAAGAATATAGAATAAATTTTTTGAGATACTTTACAGAAGATAAATATGTTAATCCAACAAATCTCACCTTTCAATTCCCTCTTAGCATTAGTGATTACTACGCTAGGTTTTTTGATGGTTCTCTGAGATTATTTTATAATTTTTATTCTCACGATTTAGCGGAAGCTAGATATAACAAGGTGAGCGCCCTTGTAAATGTTATTGACGTGCAAGTAGCACCTCTAACGAGTTGTGCCTTAACTTCTGATGGGAATGTCACAAGTTGGGGCAACGCTTTCGATGGCGGTGACGATTTACGAACCATCCATCAGCGTCAAATACTAGAATACAACTCACTTAATACCACAGTTCGTGGTATATACACACAAAATTCAAAAAACTGTCTCGGTGAAAATTTAGAAATTTCTGGAGATTGTGTAAAAATAGAAAATTTTGGTTGTTCTTTCTTGGTCTGGAGACAAAATAATAAATTAAGTATTATATTCGGTAGTACATTTGTACGTCACACTCTAGTTAAGGAAAGCGATAATGTCTTCGGCGGGGTGAATAATGTTATTGAAAGAGTAAAAACAAAACTAACAAGTTGGCAAAATGGCGATGTCGAGTTTGATAATACTGCAACAATAGTTCTTGCAGACGGTTCATGCATTATAAAAGAAAATAAAAATATATCCCAATCTGGTAGAAAATACCACGTACTAAAGTCACACACTAGAACATATGGTTATGGAGACGAAACACATTGGGGTAACAATTTAATTTTAGGTGAATTTGAAGCTCCTTCTGATAACGTCAGAATTAAAAAAATTATATCGTTTCCTGTTTATATTGAAAATGCTTACTCAAATACCAGTGGTTCGCGAAAAAAATCAACTCCAGCATATCTAATCCTCTGGGACAACGGTCAACTAGACTATATGATTTTTGAGAAACCGCTAACCATAGAACGGTTTGGTAAAGACGATAGGTATCTTAATAGACTGGCGGGGTTGTACTCAACGACAGAAGGCGTCTCATCTTCTAGAAGTTGGAATAACATTAAAGATATATTTGTAGTATCTCCATTTTTTGGTTGGGGTTTCATCGCGGATGAGAACTATCCTCATGCTGACCACAACTGCGTTCTTTTTCTTAATGACAAAAGGGCAACTGGAAGTATTGACGCGGAAGAAAGCGTGATAACCGATCTCAGAAATGATAATTGCTTAGTAAGTGACATAACAAAGATTGATGCTGATAACTATAGTTATTATCAGGTAAAATTATCAAACGTTTCACATGTAGATCAAGGAAGTGCTGAGTCTAATAATCCTGAAGATGAAGAAATACAAATATTAACGCGGCCAGCTTTAAATTGCATTATTCACACTAAAAACAAATGCGTAGAAAATCAATTAGATCATGAATATTCTATGTTCATACTATCTTATGCGTATTTTACGCCGGTGTCATTCCCCGGATCTACCATAATAAACAGATCAGGCGTTAGCGCTATCTTCCGATCTAAGGGTGAAATTTTTGACGGTAAGCAAGACAAAATAAAAACATCTTCAAACTTTGGTGAAGCACCTTCAATATTCACAACAGAGGGGTGTGAGGATCTTTGTACAATTTGTCTTTTACCATTCCATAAATGCAATGCACAAGATGGTTCTTGCGTAGATTGTTCAGATTCCCAAGGAAATATAACTTGCGATTTTGATAATACATACCCTATATCTCACATTCCCGGAACTTGCATTGATAACCCATGCCCTCCTGCAAATACTCCCGGTTGCTGCTGTAAAACATTTTTTTCTGGAACCGCAAATAAATTATCTCTCCAAGAGCCAGTATTAGACGATTCTGATTGCGCCGCTAAAGGTGAAATTATTTATACCCCCAACGGAGACCCAGTTATAGATACTGAAGTTTTATTCAACTTTAAACCTTTTGACGACACGTTCACATCAAATAACTGCTTAGATGCTGCTACTATTCCATTCTGCGGCGATGGCGATCCACAAAATGGTCAGTCTTTATCATATGAAATTACAAGCGTTGTGTATTCAGAATATATACACCCAACCAACTCTTCTTTGAATGGAACAAAAATTACCTTTACAATAAAAAAATTAAACCCTAATGTAACTGGAAGGATATATATTAGAGGTTGCTCTTATTCTTTGGACGGAATTCATAGTAGTACCGGAACCTCAACAACACCAACCACAGACAGTTGGGAAACTCTTGAATTTTCAATAGAACTCCCAGCACAAGATTATAGTATTTTTAGTAATTTAAATCACGTCTGGGTTGCTGGTAAAGACATAGAAGAACTTGATCTTCAAAAACCATCATGCTAATGAGTTAAATATGCCTATAAAATATACATTTACCCAAGATCCTGAAAAATGCATATATTGCTGTATTGATGGAGAGGTTAGTCAAAACTTAACAAAGTCTGAGTGCGCTGAACTCGGTGGTACATGCACAGAATCTGAAAGTAATTGTCCAGTACAACCGCTTGGTAAATGTTGTTATGGACCAATAGACTCTAATGGTAATATTTCAGACACATATCAAGTTGGAATTAATTTCATAACTGAACGAGAATGTAGCGATCAAAAATTCACCCTAAAGGGATTATTTTTTAGGACTTCTTCCGTATGGACTGCCGGTGAGACTACTTTTGATAAACCATGTATAGAAAGAACCACAAGTACAACAACTCCATTTCCGTGCAATTGCGATGAGAATGATAAGATAACCTGTGGTAATAATTTTGCTTGCGTTTGGGAGTATATTTCAAATACAGAAACAAACTTAGCAGATTGGCAGCTTATATCGTCTACAGGATGTCCTCAAGGCGGCAGGTGCGATATTAAACCTCAGTGTTTTTCAACGGATAATCTCTCTATTGGAGAGTTAAGATATACCCCTTGCTGCTGCGATCCTGAACAGACTACAACTACCACCACCACTACTACAACGACTACAACGACTACAACTGTTGCCCCTTGTTTTGAACCTTGCGAAGATTTAAATACAAGTATCGCTTGGGAGTGGGAATTTTCTGGCGGTGATGGGTGGGTTCAAATAAGTAGTGATTCAGGAACGGAAAATTGCTACTATAGGGAGCCAGACGAGTTTGGAAATACGCAAACATACCAATGTCCAGATTATACTGAGGTAGAAAACACCTACGACGCAGTATATAACTTATCTTCTACTGGGTTGTTTAATATAGTCTCTACATATTTTTCGGAATTTTATGGAAGCGAAGAAACGGGTGATGAATTATCTATTACCGTTTCTTGTTGTGCCTCCACATCACTAAGAGCTACATACAGAACTGCCGGAGGTAGTAGCGTTACTAGAAACATAGAAATATAGGAAGGATAAGATGAAAAAAAGACTATCAATAGGAATGGCGCATCATAATGACTTTGACGGTGTTTGGTTTACAATTCAAGATATCAGAAAAGAATTAATACATAATGGCAGGAGAGATTTACTAGAACAAATAGAATTCGTTATTATCGAGAACAATAAAAACTCTAAACATGCAACTCAAGTTAGGGAATTTGCTGCGAGCAATTTATCTTTTAGTGAGTCACTGAAGTATTCGATATTGAGCGAACAGGGTACTGGTATTGCTAAAGATGAAATATTTAAAATAGCGACCGGAGACTTTGTGCTGGTATTAGATTGTCACGTTCTACTTTGCCCTACTGCTAAGGTTATAGAAAAACTATTTAGTTTTATGGATGAAAATCCAGAAAGCAATGATTTATACAATGGACCATTGGTTTACGACAACGGATTTAGTTTATCTACTCACTTTAGAAATAAATGGTCTAGTGGTATGTGGGGTAGTTGGGCTACTGCTTGGAAATGTAATTGTAAAGAATTCTACTTTGATCTAGAAAAGACGGATGACGAAATTATTTTAAGGTGCGCTAAGACTAGCGACATTTATAAAAACTGCCCTTCTTGCGGTGCTGACTTTAATTTAGATGATGAAAAATATTTTAGTCAGCTACATGAGATGGATTGCTCTGTTGCAGTGACTACGGGCGACGAAAAACCATTTGAGATATACGGTCAAGGAACTGGGTGTTTTTTCGTTAGAAGAGAAGCATGGTTGGGTTATAATGAACACGTTAGAGGGTTTGGTGGAGAGGAATGTTACATACACGAAAAATTTAGAAAATCGGGAAATAAAACAATATGTTTGCCATTTTTAAAGTGGTTACATAGATTCCAAAGGGTTAACGACCCTACCTACCCACTTGAACATTACTATAAAGTTAGAAATTATGTTTTAGAATTTGTAGAGTTGGACTTAAATCTGACTCCAATTCATAAGCATTTTGTTACTGACAATAATTTTGATGAAATAGTGTATAATTCTTTTGTAAGAGAAGCGAAATACTTATATAACAGGGATTGATATGGCGCTGATTATATCAGATAGAGTTAAAGAAACTACTATTACCGAGGGGACTGGTTCCCTGACCCTTAGCGGTGCTACGTTTGGTGGTTTCCAAACATTCTCAGGTGCCATAGGAAATGGTAACTCTACTTATTACTGTATTCAAAACGGTGACAGATTTGAAATTGGTATTGGATCGCTGTCATCAGGTAGTTTCAGCAGAGACACTATTCTAAGAAGTTCCAACTCAAATAGTCTAGTTAATCTAGTTGGACCATCTGTTGTATTTTGCGTAATACCTGCCGATAAATTACTATATAAAGACGAGAGTGATAATGTTCAGTTTGACTCTATAGAGTTTTCTGACGGAACTGTTCAAACAACCGCAGTCGGAGCAGATGCTATACCAAGTGCGTCTGGAGAGTATTACCAAGAGCAAATAGACCAAAATGCATCAGATATAGTTACAGTTTCAGGACTTTTATCTGAAGCGTATGATGACGCAGCAATTTCCGGTTACTTTGAATCTAGGGTAGATGCAAATGAAACTCAAATTGCATCCGTTTCTGGTTGGGCAGAATCTTATGTTGATTCTCAAGATCATAGCGCCGTAGCGGTTTCTGGCTGGGCAGAGTCTACATTCTTAACTCAAGATGACGATAGCTATGTTTCTGGCGTTGCGGTATACGCAAGTGGTCATAATTTTCAGTCCATAACTGACAATGGCGCGACCACAAACAACGCTATAACTATAAATAATAATTTAACCGCAGAAAATTTATTTGGTGATTTATACGGACCTATAGTTTTTGAGTGTAAAAATGACACAGGATCTCAAATAAATGCTGGAACACCGGTTTATGTATCTGGTTATTATTCTAATAATGGAAAATCTTTAATCGCGCCCGCGATTGGCAACGATGCTACGAAGATGCCAGCAGTTGGTATTCTAGCCAATAATCTTACAGACGGTTCTGAGGGACATGTTCATGTCTTCGGAGAAGTTCCTAGAATAGACACCTCATCTTTTAGCGTTGGCGATACGGTTTATGTAGATTCTACAGGTGGACTTACAAATACAAGACCTACAGGCGTAGAGGAATTAGTACAAAATATCGGTAGGGTTTTAAGGTCTGACGAGAATCAAGGCAAAATTTTACTTCTTGGTCCCGGTAGAACTAATGACGTACCTAATAGCGGGACTTTCAGTGAGCTTTCCGTTGGCGGTAGCGATATAATATCACAAATAACTGCCGTTTCAGGTTGGGCAGAATCTTACGTTGACTCTCAAGATCATAGTGCGGTTGCTGTCTCTGGGTGGGCTAGAGATTATGTAGATTCTCAAGACCACAGTGCTTTATCAGTTAGTGGTGCGCTCCAACCTCAAATCACACAAAATGCATCAGATATTGCTACGGTTTCTGGACTTCTCGCTACTTCAACTCAAAAATTTAGTGAAGACATTATTGTATCTCTTGGGGGCGGTAAAACATTCGGCAGATATGAGGATGGCGATACAATTCCAGCGTCCGGTAAAACTGCCAACGAGGTTATTAGTCTTGCTATTACTGAACCTATTGCGCCAACTGCAAGTTTAACATCATCATCGTCTGTAGATTTTAATCAAACATCAGTCAGTGTAGCACTCAACTTTAGTCATACAATTAATTCTCTTGGGGCATCTGTATCTTCCGCATCTCTAGAATTTAGAAGAGGAAATACTGGTTCTTGGACTGTATTATCTACCTCAACCGGTTCTTCTAGCTCTTATACTCACACATTCACAGATACGGCATTTAACACGGCAGTTCTTAATTACAGATATACAGTAACAGATAGTGTGGGGGCGACAACCACTGTAACCAAAGATATTTATCCAGACACATACTCCGCTCCCTCAATTTCTTTCTCTGTTGCTGCCGTTTCAACAACCTCTCCAGAAACAAACTCGTCTAGAGAAAGGGGTAATGTAAATTCAAATATTAGTGGGTCAATTAATAGAAATGAATCTTATGTTGACCTAATTAGTTATACATTACAATATAGTGTAAATGGCGGTTCTTGGACGGATGTTGGTTCTGCCGTTTCTATCGGACCCGGAAACAGCACAATTTCTAGCACAAACCATAATCCAACGTCTAGCAATACTGCCACAAGTATAAGATATAGGGTTAAAGTTGTAGACGATTATACGACTAGCTATTCCTCGATATCTACAGTTAGTTTTGGATATTTAATTTTCTACGGCCCAAGTAGTTCAGCCCCAACCACTTCCTCAAATGTTAGAGCGCTACCAAGTAGATTATTTACAACGGGCAATAATACATTCACCCTAAATACTGGGTCTACAGAAGTTAATTTCACGGTTGCTATACCAAGTACAGAAAGTATATCAGAAGTTATAGATTTAGATGCCCTTAATGCTAACATAACTTCACAGTACGTAAATAACGCATTTAACGTAGATGATGCTGGAGGAACCGCAGTTTCTTACAATGTTTACACAATGACTCAGGCAACCGCTTATTCATCGAATCACAGACATCAGGTTACGAAGGGATAAAGGATGGCTCTAGAATTACCATATGGGATTAAACCACTAAATCCAGTTCCGGTTGAGTATTGGACTGGACCTTATAGTGGTACATCCACACAGGAAGCTATTGACGCCGCTAATAGTGGGATACCTTCTGCTGTTCGCTTTGTTTCTATGGAAGCAAGTTTGGTTGTAAATGGGACTGCCTATAAATACTGGTATGCTTCTGGAACTACCGATTCTGATTTAATCCCATTTTACACCACACATGAACATACCCCCAATAGAACATATAATAACATAACATCTGACTTCTCTATGTCAAGTGATTCAGATGTTGTTTTTTTAGATACGACGAGTGGACCTATTAACGTCGAGTTACCAACCGCCGCAGGACAAGGCGGAAAAGAGATTCTAATAAAGTTGAAGACAGGTAGCAATTCTGGTGTATTAATAGGTAGTGGGACGGAAACTATAGACGGAAATGCTGTTTTTCCAATCTATCATCAAGGCCAAAGTTTCTCTGTAATTTCAGATGATAGTAATTGGTACGTATTTTAATTTTTTTGTAGATCTACTCACATTTTACTGGAGACTTTATGTCATATCAAACATACAATAGAAACGCGAAAAGCCTCGTCTACTTTGGCGATGCTGGAGCAGATGCTTTATTTCAGTCAGATTCTGACTTGAAATTTGATGATAGTAGTAATAAGCTTATTATACCTGATGGTGGTTATATTGGTAGTGTCACTGATGATGATGCTATGCAAATCAGCTCTGCTGGTGATGTTACTTTTAGTCAAGATATCATCGTTCAAGGGGACTTGACTGTTAATGGTGATACAACTACTGTTAACACCACTAACCTTGTTGTTACTGACAGTCTTATTGAATTGTCTAACGGTGCTACTAGTGCAACTAACGATGCTGGTTTTATCGTTGAGCGTGGTAGTACTGGCGATAACGCCGTGTTTGTCTGGGACGAAAGCGCAGACAGATTTACTCTTGGTACTACTACGGCAACTGGAGCTAGTAACGGTAATCTTACTATTACTACAGGTAGTTTGGCTGCTAATATCGTAGGTGATGTTACAGGCGATTTGACTGGAAATGCTGATACCGCTTCGGCGCTTGCTACAGCAAGAACAATCACCCTCGGTGATGAACTTTCTGGTAATGTTAGTTTTGATGGTAGTGCTAACGTAACACTTAATGCAAGTCTAACTGCTGCTTCGATTACTGGTTTAACTGATCTTGGTGGCGCTCCAGACGCGACCAATGACTTCATGATGATTTATGATGCGTCTGCTACCTCACTAAAGAAAGTTAACAGAAGTGATTTTGTTAGCGGTCTAGGTGCAATGAGCAACTTTACCCTTGCTGGTACTACTGGCACCTCTACAGTTGAAGATGGTGACACGCTTACTATCGCTGCTTCTTCTCAGGGGATGGTTAGCGTTGCAGTATCTGCCGACACTGCCTCGATTTCTGTTACTTCTGCAATTGCTGACGGTACCAAGAATATTACCTTTGATTCTAGCAATGGTATTGGTATTGCAGACGCTGGTCTTAACTCTATTGCGGGTTTGACAACTGCTGCTAATAAGATGATTTACACCACTGGGTCTGACGTTTATGCGGTCACAGATCTTAGTGCTTTTGGTAGAAGTCTTATCGACGATGCAGATGCATCTGCCGCTAGAACTACCTTGGGTGTTGATGCCGCTGGTACCGACAACTCAACCGATGTTACTCTTACTGCTTCTGTCACTAGCGTTCTTTCGGTTAACGGATCTCAACAAATTTCTGCTGTTGATAATGGTTCAGATGCAGTTGTTGGTTGGGACGATTCTGCTGGAACTCTTACCTATCTATCCGCTGCTGATGTTAGAGCGGCAATCAACGTTGACGTTGCCGGTACTGATAATTCGACAGACGTAACGCTTGCTGGAAGTTACAACTACTTAACAATCGCTGGTCAAGTTATCACTCTTGGTCAAGTAGACCTATCAACAGATGTTACTGGTACGCTTGCTATCGCAAATGGTGGTACTGGCGCAACAACTGCGGCAGGTGCTAGATCAAACCTCGGTGTTGATCCTGCTGGAACTGATAACTCCACGGACGTTACCCTCGCTGGTAGCTACAATTACTTGACTATTGCTGGTCAGGTTATTACACTTGGTCAAGTTGATCTCACAACAGATGTGACTGGAGCGCTTCCTGTTGCTAACGGTGGTACTGGAGCAACATCGCTTGATGATATTGTTTCTGCTAACACTAAGTTGTCTGTTACTGGTGGTGCTGCTACTGTTATTGGCGGTGATGTTACCCTTACAATTAATGAAGGTAATATTGTTCATGATAACTTGAGTGGTTTTGTTGCCAATGAGCATATTGACCATACCACAGTTTCTATCAGTGCTGGCACTGGTTTGACTGGTGGTGGTACAATTGCTGCAACTAGAACTATCAGCATTGCAACTGGCGGTGTTGATACTGCTCAACTTGCTGATGGCGCCGTAACGGAAGCTAAGAGAGAAAGAACTGTTACTTCAATAACTGCTGCTACAGCGACAGTTAGTAATGATATTAACCTTTGTGACGCAAGTAGCAATGCTCAAACTATCACTTTACCAACGGCTGCTATTGGCAAGATGGTTATTATCAAGAAGACCGATAGTAGCGCTAATACAGTTACTATTGATCCTCCAAGTACTGTGACTATTGACGGTGCGGCAACATTTGTTCTGTACCATCAGTACGAAACTGTAACATGTGTATCTGACGGAACCAATTGGTTCATCGTCTAGTCTTAATTAATATAGGAAATATTGGATGCAAAGTATAACACTACAGACTGGCGATTCGGCTATTACCGCCGGTGATATACTTGGAAGAATCAATTTCGCTGCGTCATCTGAAGCAGATGGTGGCGCGGCGATTTTGCAAACGGCAAGTATCTATGCGTACGCAGAGGGAACATTTTCGGCATCTGCTAATCCAACGTCGATTATAATAGCCACCTCTGCGTCAGATACCTCGCCTGCTCAGGCAAGACTGAAAATAAACCAAGAAGGTCATCTTCTTCCGGTCGCTAATAATACATATGATCTAGGTACAACTGCCTATAGATTTAGACATGCTTATGTCAATGACTTAACAATTAATCAGGAATATTCTTTTCCTACCGCAGACGGTTCTGCTAATCAAGTCCTACAAACAGATGGTAATGGGTCTTTATCATTTGCTACAGTTTCTACTGGCAGCGCTTACACCGCTGGCAGCGGACTAACACTATCCGGTACACAATTTAATGTATATGGTGGTAGTGTAAACTTTAAATATGCAGAATTAACTTCTTCAGACACAACTCCTACATTTAAATATTTGGGATCTGGCGTTACAGATACCCCAATCAACTTGGAAGTCGCCTCTAGTTTTGAGAGCGCTACGGGTTCTGGTTCTGCTCTTTTGTTCCAAGGAACTCAAGGTCAATTATTCTCAATCACAGACAATCTTTCCAGCGGCACAATCTTTAGTGTTTCTGACATTACTGGTTTGCCAATGCTTGAGATTGACGCTTCAGGTCATGTACAAATTGGTGAGTTTGCAGATGATATAACATTACATCAGGCAGTTCTTTTATCTGGTGGTGTACCCTCTTCTACTACTAATAAATTATACAATAATGCTGGAGATTTGTACTGGGATGGGAATCCGTTAGTCGAATTACCGAGTGGCGGTCTTGAAAGTCAAATATTATATAAAGTTAGTGATGCTTCTAATGAGCTTGCGTGGATTGATAACTATGCAACGGAGCTTCGCGAACTGGTAAAAAATGACACAGGTAGCGATATTCTTAAAGGTACTGCTGTTATGGCGACCGGTGCCGTTGGAGATAGGATTCAAGTCGCCCCCGCCACGGCAGATGGAAGTACAGAAGCTAGATACATGCTTGGTATAGCTTCTGAAGACATAACAAACTCTACAGAGGGTTATGTCACTTTAGCTGGACCAATAAAAGGTCTTAATACTGGCAGTTATACAGTTGGTACTGTTTTGTGGTTGGACCCAGATAATGACGGTGAATTAACTTCAACGCAACCCTCTTCGCCAAACCTACAAATGAGCGTTGCTATTGTAACAAGCAGTAATGCTAGTAGCGGTAGAATATTCGTTAGAATGTGGGAGCAACAACCCGGACTGCATGAGCTACACGATGTAAATGTTGATGTTGGACTGGCTAGTGGTGATTTGATTGCCTATAATAGTTCTAATTCTACTTGGGAAAATATAACAAACCCAAGTGGGTATTTTGAATCTCGCGTAGATACAAACGAAACCAATATCGCCCTAAAAGCAAACATAGCAAGCCCTACATTTACAGGAACTCCAGCAGCACCTACGGCAAGTGCTGGTACAAATACTACACAAATTGCTACAACCGCCTTTGTCTCAACTGCTGTTGCTAACCTCGTAGATAGTGCGCCAACGACATTGGATACCCTTAATGAATTGGCGGCTGCCCTTGGTGACGATGCTAACTTCAGTACGACTATAACCAATAGTCTTGCGGATAAACTTGAAAATATAGTTGAGGACACTACCCCGCAGCTTGGCGGTACGCTTGATGCCAACGGTAATACTATCGACATGGGAACCTACGTCATAACTGACGCCAAGGTTGGTCAGTGGGATACCGCTTATGGGTGGGGCGATCATGGAAGTGCTGGATATTTAACTGCTCACCCAACAATTTCCGCTGCCTCAAGTAGTGACAATAGTGGTAGAACATATATTCAGGATGTTATTCTTGATAGTAATGGTCATGTTACGGGTCTTGCTACTGCCACAGAAACAGTAACAGATACAACTTATACTGCTGGTGTTGGTGTTACTTTGACAGGTACTACATTTGATGTAAATGTTAGTGCCACAACACAGACCGTTGCTGCTAATACAGTTAGCGCCACAAGCAGTAGAACTTATGCAGTTCAGGTAAATGCTAGTGATGAACTTGTGGTTAATGTTCCTTGGACAGATACAGATACAAACACTCAATTATCACAAGAAGAAGTTGAAGATTTTGCTGGTAATTTGATTGCCACTGGCGGTACAAAAACAGGTATTACTGTTACATATCAAGATAGTACTAATGATGTTGATTTTGTTGTTGGTGGACTTACAACCACAGAAATTGCTGCCTCCACACTTGTTACTGAAACAGAAGGTATTTCTTCAAATGATAATGATACAACAATTCCTACTTCTGCTGCTGTTAAGGATTAT
>Ga0255765_1001127_pt1 | contig 33828 bp, 43 predicted proteins | sample 041ome_8_FD_179965 | JGI IMG/M metagenome (GOLD analysis project Ga0255765, IMG submission 179965) | Coastal salt marsh microbial communities from the Groves Creek Marsh, Skidaway Island, Georgia - 041407BS metaG (version 2) | ecosystem: Environmental > Aquatic > Marine > Intertidal zone > Salt...
TAATACCAACACCTCTAAACATTCCGATCATAAAGTCATTTATTCTTAAAATCATTTTTTTAACTTTTTCTATCTCTTTCTTTGTAGCCCAATCAAAAGCGTAGATGTGATCTTCAGCTATTAATGGGTCTCCTAATTTGTCATCCTTTAAACAATATTCAATAAGAGGTTCTTTTAAAACTGTACCATCTTCAATTCCTAGTCTTTTAGTAATAGAGCCAGTTGCAACATTCCTTACAACAAATTCAATTGGAATTATTTCAACTAGTTTTATTATTTGTTCTCTCATATTAAGTCTTTTAACCAGATGATTTTTAATTCCTATTTGAGATAAATTGGAAAGGATATGTTCTGAGATTCTATTATTTAAAACCCCTTTACCTTCAATAATACTTTTTTTTTGATTATTGAAAGCAGTTGCATCATCTTTGAAATATTGAATAACTAAATTTTTATCAGTTGTAGCGTAAATAATTTTAGCTTTTCCTTCGTAAAGTTTTTTACCTTTTTTCATTATTTAAATACTCTTCTAAAAATCAAATTAACGTTTTTGAAATGCTTATTATAGCTAAAAATTTCTTTTAATCTTTTTGTAGTAATTTTGCTCATAATAAATTTATCGTCTGACACTACATCAAATAAATTTAAGTTCTCAGCAAAACATTTTTTTGCGTATGTTTGAACCATTTTGTATGATTTCTCTCTACTTAGTCCAGATTTAGTAAGTTCTAGCATTAATTCTTGTGAAAAAATTAGTCCTTTTGTTAAATTTAAATTTTCTAACATTTTTTTTGGGTACACAATCATATTATCAAGTATGTTTGTTAATCTTACTAATGCAAAGTCAATTGTAATATTTGCATCTGGACCAATGTTTCTCTCAACACTTGAATGTGAAATATCTCTTTCATGCCATAAGGCAATATTTTCTAAGGCAGGCACTACAGCACTTCTAACCATTCTTGCTAGTCCAGTTAAATTTTCACTTAAAATTGGATTTTTTTTGTGTGGCATTGCTGATGAACCTTTTTGATTTTTTGAAAAGAATTCTTGCAACTCATATACCTCAGTTCTTTGTAAATGCCTGATCTCAATTGCAACTCTTTCAATTGAACCTGCAATAATTCCTAAAACGGAAAAATAAAATGCATGCCTGTCTCTTGGAATAACTTGTGTTGATATAGGCTCTACTTTTAATCCTAATTTTTTTGCAACATGTTTTTCAACATTTGGGCTAATATTTGCAAATGTTCCAACAGCACCTGAAATGGCACAAGTTGAAACTTCATTTATAGCATCAACAAGTCTTTTACGGTTCCTTTTGAATTCTTCGTAAAACGAAGCCAATTTTAATCCAAATGTTACAGGTTCAGCATGAATACCATGACTTCTCCCCATGCAAGGAGTTAGCTTATATTTTTTAGCCTGTTTTTTTAAAACTTTTAAAATTTGATCTATATCTTTAAGGATTATTTTACCAGATTGGACCATTTGAATATTAAAACTCGTATCCAATACATCTGAAGAGGTCATTCCTTGATGTAAATATCTAGCTTTAATACCAGCTTTTTCAGTGACTGAAGTTAAAAAAGCTATGACGTCGTGTTTTACCTCAGCTTCAATTTGATGAATTCTTTTTACATTTATTCGAGCTTTTTTTCTTACTATTGAGGCTACACCTTTAGGAATTTGATTTAGTTTTTCCATTGCCTCAGCCGCAGCAACTTCAACGTCTAACCAGATTTGGTATTTATTTTCCTCCGACCAAATGTCAGTGAGTTCTTTTCGAGAATATCTTTTTATCATTAATTATAAGTATGGAGGCTTAGAAAAACCTTTAGCAGATTCTGTGAATATTTCATAACCATTTTCAGTAATTCCCAGTGTATGCTCAAATTGTGCTGATAAAGATTTGTCTTTTGTAACTGCTGTCCATCCATCATTTAACATTTTAACAGGAAATTTTCCTGCATTAATCATTGGCTCGATTGTAAAAGTCATTCCAGGTCTTAATTCCATTCCACTATTTTTACTACCATAGTGAAGTATATTTGGTGGTTCATGAAATGTTGTGCTAATGCCATGACCACAAAAATCCCTTACAACTGAAAAACCTTTTTCTTCAACAAATGATTGTATTTCATAACCAATATCTCCAAGTCTTATCCCAGGTTTCAAAATCTTTATTGCCCTCATCATAGACTCATAAGTTGTATCAATTAGATTATTTAATTTTACCGAAGTATTGCCTATAGAAAACATTCTACTTGTATCTCCATAATGCTCATCAACAATAGCTGTTACATCCACATTAATTGCATCACCATCTCTTAAAATTCTATCAGAAGGAATTCCATGACAAACAACATGATTTAGAGATGTGCATAAAGATTTTGTAAACCCCCTATAATAAAGTGGAGCAGAATATCCTCCGTGGTCTCTTATAAATTCATACCCAAGTTTATCAATGTAATCAGTTGAGACACCTTCTTTAATATTAGCGGTAAGCATATCCAAAGTTTGTGCTGCTAGTTTTCCAGCAACTCTCATTTTTTCAAATTTTTCTTTATAATCAGACATCAATAATTTTTAGTTTTTTATCTATATAAATTTTTTTAGAGCTTATATTACATCTATAAGCAAGGAAGTTAACACCAGCTTTTTTAGCTAGTAAATAATTATTGTAATAATTGATATCAATGTCTTTAGCTATTTTAAATTCTTCCATATTTTGAATCTGAACCAAGAATAATAAATAAGCTTTAAATCCTTTTTTTAGAGCATCTATGAGTGTTAATAAATGTTTTGAACCACGTTCTGTTACAGCATCAGGAAATTCAGCAGTTTTTTTATCCCTAAATAGAGTGACATTTTTAACCTCTAGAAAGCTTTTTTGTTTATTTTTTTCTATAAGAAAATCAAATCTAGTTTCTTTATTAAAAAACACCTCAGGCTTAATTAAATCACTATCTTTAAGTTCTTTTATTAGATTATTTTTCAAAGCATGGTGTGTTATTTTATTTGCAATATGAGTATTAACACCAACAAAGTTTTTTCTTGTTTTTATAATTTCTAATCCATATTTTAGTTTTCTCTTTGGATCATTGTTAGGAAGTAAATAAACTTCGTTACCCTCATCTAATAAGCCGTGCATTGATCCAGTATTTGGGCAATGTGCAGTAACAATCTCTTTATTTATTTTTATGTCTGCAAAAAAACGTTTATATCGTTTGATTAGTTTGCCTTTTACTAGAGGCTTGGAAAATTCCATCTATAGATTATACATTTTATGTGAATAAAAACATAAAAGTTAATGCCGCAATTTTAATTATTGGCAATGAAATTCTTTCGGGTAGAACTCAAGATACTAATACTTCAACACTAGCTATATGGCTAAATTCTATTGGTGTAAAAGTTGGGGAAGTTAGGGTAATTCCTGATATTGAAAAAACAATTATAGATACCGTAAACTTATTAAGAAAAAATTATAATTATGTTTTTACAACAGGTGGAATAGGGCCCACTCATGATGATATAACTGCACAATCTATTTCAAAAGCATTTGATCTTAAATATGAAATTCATAAAGAAGCATTTAAAATTTTAGAAGCATATTACAAACCAGGTGAATTTAATGAAGGGAGACAAAAAATGACCTGGATGCCAAGTAATGCAAATTTAATTTTAAATCCTACAAGTGGCGCACCAGGTTTTAATGTTGAAAATGTTTTTTGCTTACCAGGAGTTCCTTCAATTTTAAAATCTATGTTGGGTGGATTAAAAAATAAAATTATTGGTGGAGAGCCAATAAAAAGTCTTACAATAAGCTTAAGAACAGTTGAAAGTGAAATAGCAGAGTCGTTAACAAAGGTTCAAGATGACAATAATGAAGTTGAAATTGGCAGTTATCCTTTTTTCCATGCGGGTAAATTAGGAGTTTCAATTGTAGTAAGATCTGAAGATCAATCTAAAATTGATCAATGCAATTTACAAATTTTAAAATTTGTTAAAGAAAAAAAAATAGAAATTGTTGAACGATAAATGCTTTATTTTGCATACGGAAGTAATCTCAATCATTTTCAAATGAAAAAGAGATGTAAAGACAGTGTATTTTTAAAAAAGATAAATTTAAAAGATTTTAAATTAACATTTAGAAGCAAATACAGAGCTGCTGATATTGAATATAAAAAAGGTTCTTTAGTACCAGGTGGTATGTTTGAAATTTCAAAAAGTGATGAAAAAAAACTTGATGTGTATGAGGATTATCCAATTTTATATAAAAAATATTATTTTAATTATCAGAAAAAACAAATCATGACTTACACAATGGTTAAAAAAACTTCTTTTATGTTTCCAACTGAAAGATATTTAAATGTTATCAAAAAAGGATATAAGGATTGCAATCTCGACGAAAAATATCTAAAAAAAGCTTTAATGCCCTCGTGGTGAAATTGGTAGACACAAAGGACTTAAAATCCTTGCCGCTTGCGGAGTGCCAGTTCGAGTCTGGCCGAGGGCACCACTTATAATGAATAAAGTTCAAATTATTTCTGATAAAAATAAAAAGTCTCAAAAAATAAAATTACAAATATTAAAACTCATAGAAAAAGCTAAGTATAAAAATTTAAATACTATTATAGTTGTTGGTGGCGATGGTTTTATGCTTCAAACATTAAAGAAAAATATAGATAACAATAAATATTTTTATGGTGTCAATTCAGGAAATTATGGATTCTTGATGAATAAATTTACTCCAAAAAATTTGATTAAAAATTTATCAAACTCAAGAATGATTTCAATTTCTCCTTTAGAAATGACTGTAAAATCAAATTCAAAAGTTAATAAAAAGTTTTTAGCAATAAATGAGGTATCTATATTAAGACAAAGTAGACAAGCAGCATCATTAACTATTCAACATGGGTCAAGATCAATTATAAAAAATTTAGTTTCAGATGGTGTTTTAGTTTCAACACCTGCTGGAAGTACCGCATATAACTTATCAGTTCATGGCCCTATATTAAGTCTTAATTCAAAAAAATTATCTATTGCACCCATAAGTCCTTTTAGACCAAGAAGATGGAAGGGTAAGGTTGTTAGTAATAAATCAAAAATAACAATAAAAAATTTAAATCCGATAAAGCGACCTATTAGTGCTGTAGCTGATAATATAGAGGTCAGGAACGCAAAAAATATTATTATTAAAACAAATCAAAAAATTAAATTCAATTTACTTTATGATCAAAGTCGTAGCCTTCAAAAGAAAATTAAAATTGAACAATTAAGAAAAGAAACAACCTAAGAAGTGGTGCCCCCGCACGGATTCGAACCGCGGACCTATTGATTACAAATCAATTGCTCTACCAGCTGAGCTACAAGGGCTTGAGTGATAATTATTAACTATTTTGAATTTAATCAACTATTTTTTTCAGATAACTTAAATGATGAAAAACAATAGCAGCACTGTTAGATATATTTAAACTCTCAATTTTTTTATTAATATCAATCTTTACCAAGAAATCTGCATATTTAGTTGTATGTTCATGCATGCCAGACCCTTCAGAACCAAATAGAAGAATATTATTACCTTTCCATTTAATATCCGTGAATATTTTATCTCCTTTTCCATCAAATCCATAAACCCAAAAATTTTTATCTTTTAAATTTTTTAATGTGGAGTTGATATTAGATACTTCAAATATATTAATGTATTCCATTGCTCCACTTGCAGCTTTGTACATTAGTTTGCTTTCATCAGGAAAGTGCCTCTCTTTAATAATTATACCATCAATATCAAATGAAGCAGCACTTCTAATTAACGAACCAATGTTTCTTGGATCTGTCACTCCATCTAAACAAACAAAAGTAATATTATTTTGATCTTTGATGAAATCTTTCAAGATAGGTTTTTCTAAATGCTCTATTTCAGCGACGTATCCTTGGTGAAGTAAATTTTCTTTTGTTGAATATTTGTCTAATTCTTTTTTGGTTTTAAAATAAACTTTAACATCTTCTAAAAGGTTTTTTTTTGGACTTTTTCTATGAATATTTTTTTTGCTCTCTTCTGTTAAAAATACCCTTAAAACTTTTCTTTTTGGATTTTTAAGAGCTTCAATAACAGCATGTTGGCCTACGATAAAAAATGAAGATTTATTCATAAATTTTGATTAGTTTTACACGCTTTTTACTATATTTTCTTAATAATTCTCGTATTGCATTTACACAAATAAAATATATAAAACGCGTGTTGTTTGAAGCTTTATTGAACAAGGGGACACTTCCCCAAATGAGGAGGGGTTCCAGAGCGGTCAAATGGGGCGGGCTGTAAACCCGTTGACTTCGGTCTTCGAAAGTTCGAATCTTTCCCCCTCCACCATTCAATAGAACTTTAGGTGATACTGGAGTGTTACTCTTGGGGTTGTGCGGGTGTAGTTCAATGGTAGAACGCTAGCCTTCCAAGCTGGATGTAAGGGTTCGATTCCCTTTACCCGCTCCAAGAAAAAATTATTAATAAAAATAAAAACTGAGGTAATAAAGTAATGTCAAAAGAAAAATTTGTAAGAAATAAACCGCATTGTAACATTGGAACAATTGGTCATGTCGACCACGGTAAAACAACTCTAACCGCAGCGATCACTAAAGTATTAGCAGAAGCAAGTGGTGGTAAAGCAATTGCCTATGATGAAATTGATAAAGCTCCAGAAGAAAAAGAAAGAGGAATTACAATTTCAACTGCGCACGTTGAGTATGAAACAGAAAAAAGACATTACGCTCACGTAGATTGCCCAGGTCACGCTGACTATGTAAAAAATATGATTACAGGTGCTGCACAAATGGATGGAGCAATTCTTGTTGTTAATGCAGCTGATGGTCCTATGCCTCAAACTAGAGAACACATTCTTTTAGCAAGACAAGTTGGTGTTCCTGCCATTGTTGTTTACTTAAATAAAGTAGACCAAGTTGATGATAAAGAAATGATTGAACTAGTTGAAGAAGAAATTAGAGAATTATTAACTTCATATAAATTCCCAGGAGATAAAACTCCAATTGCAAAAGGTTCAGCCCTTGCTGCAGTTGAAGGAAGAGATGATGAAATTGGTAAAAATTCAATTTTAGAATTAATGAAAAATGTTGATGAATTCATTCCTCAACCAGATAGACCAAAAGATAAAGATTTCTTGATGCCTGTAGAGGATGTATTCTCTATCTCAGGTAGAGGTACTGTTGCAACTGGAAGAGTTGAATCTGGTGTGCTTAAAACTGGTGATGAAGTTGAAATCGTTGGTATTAAAGAAACTAAAAAATCAGTTTGTACTGGTGTTGAAATGTTTAGAAAACTTTTAGATTCAGGTGAAGCTGGTGATAACGTAGGTGTACTACTTAGAGGTATTGAAAGAACTGATATTGAAAGAGGTCAAGTTCTTTGTAAGCCAGGATCTATTACACCACATACTAAATTTGAAGCTCAAGCGTATGTTCTTAAAAAAGAAGAGGGTGGAAGACACACTCCTTTCTTTACTAAGTACAGACCTCAGTTTTATTTCAGAACAACAGACGTAACTGGTGAAGTTGAATTACCAGCTGGAACTGAAATGGTAATGCCAGGTGATGATGCTAAATTTACAGTAAAACTAATCACTCCAATTGCGATGTCTGAAAAGTTAAATTTCGCGATCAGAGAAGGTGGTAGAACTGTAGGAGCTGGAGTAGTAACTAAAATTATAGAGTAAACTCTATATAGGAGTGTAGCTCAATTGGTAGAGCGCCGGTCTCCAAAACCGGAGGCTGAGGGTTCGAGTCCCTCCGCTCCTGCCAATCGAGTTTAATTATTATGAAGAACCCAATGAAATTTATTCAAGAAGTTAAGCAAGAGGCTTTTAAAGTTTCTTGGCCAACAGGCAAAGAAACATTGCAAGGGGCCTTAATGGTTTTTGCAATGGCTGTGGTTATGTCTTTATTCTTTTTACTTCTTGATCAAGTTTTAAAATTCTTCCTAGAATTACTATTAAAGGTAAGTATATAATGAAAAACTGGTACATAGTGCAATCACACTCTAGTTTTGAGAATAAAGTTGCTGGTTTAATAAAAGAGGAAGCAGAAAAGGCTAAAATTTCAGATAAATTTGAGGAAATAGTGGTTCCAACTCATGATGTTACAGAAGTAAAACGTGGGAAAAGAACTCAGAGAAAAAAGAAGTATTTTCCTGGTTATGTCTTAATTAAAAGTGAGATGGACAATAATATTTATCATATGATTAAGAATATAAAGAGAGTTAGTGGTTTTTTAGGAACAAAAGGCATTCCTGTTCCAGTTTCTGATAAGGAAATTGAAAAGATTTTAGGTCAAATAAAAGATGGTGTAGCCCAACCAAAATCTGGTATAGAGTACAGCGTTGGTGAAAAAGTTCAGGTTGTTGATGGACCTTTTGCTTCTTTCAGCGGTTTAGTTGAAGAAATAGATGAAGAAAAGTCTAGACTTAAGGTTTCAGTTTCTATATTTGGACGTCCAACACCAGTTGAATTAGAATATAATCAAGTGGAGAAAGCAAGTTAATGGCTGCAAAAAAAGAAATTAGTGGATTTATAAAATTACAAATTAATGGTGGTCAAGCCAATCCTGCACCACCGGTTGGACCTGCTTTAGGTCAACGTGGGGTTAATATTATGGAATTCTGTAAAGCGTTCAATGATAAAACCAAATCAATGGCAGGCAAACCTGTTCCTGTTGAAATCACAGTATATAAAGATAAAAAATTTGATTTTAAAATTAAATCACCTCCAGCTTCTTATTTTATCAGAGAAGCAGCAAAATTAAAAAGTGGATCAAAAGAACCTGGTAGAAACATAGTTGCTTCAATAACAAGAAAACAAGTTGAAGAAATTGCAAATCAAAAAATGAATGATTTAAATGCATTAGATTTAGATCAAGCAGTAAAAATTATTTCAGGATCTGCAAGATCTATGGGGATAGAGGTAAAAGAATAATGGCTTCGAAAAGATTTAAAAAACTTCCAGAAAAAACTTCCGATCTACCTTCTGAAGTAATTGAGAAATTAATTCCTGAGGTTAAAAAAAATTGTACAACCAAATTTGATGAGTCTATTGATTTAAGTTTTCAAATAAATAACAAGCAAAAGAAAAGTGAAGTCAACATTAGAACAGTTGTAAATTTACCAGGAGGAACTGGTAAAAAAGTTAAAGTAGCTGTTGTTTGTGAAGATACTAAAGCCGCAGAAGCAAAAGATGCAGGTGCTGATATTGTAGGTAGTGATGAATTTATTGATAAAATTAAATCAGGTGAAATGAATTTTGAAAAATTAATTTGTACTCCTGCAATGATGATTAAACTTTCTAAACTTGGAAAAGTTTTAGGTCCTAAAGGGTTAATGCCTAATCCAAAACTTGGCTCTGTTACAGAAGATTTAAAAACAGCAATTACAGATGCAAAATCTGGTCAAGCAGAAATTAGAAATGATAAAGATGGAAATATTGGAGTAAGCATTGGTAAAAAATCTTTTAGTGATGAACAATTAATAAAGAATTATAATGCAGTACTTGATGCACTTGATAAAGAAAAATCTAACAACACATTAAAAGGTGATTTAATAAAAAATAGTTTTATTACTTCAACAATGGGTGTTTCTTATAAATTAAAATTAGGTAAAGCGATTTAATCTTATGATGAATAAAGAACAAAAAAAGACTTATATAGCTGATATGACTAATCAGTTCGAAAATAGTAAAGCTGTATTGGTTACTCATTATCAAGGTTTAACTATGCCTCAATTAGATGAATTACGATCTAAAATGAGAGAACACGGAATAGTATTTAAAATTACAAAAAACAGAATTACTAAGCTTGCTTTAGAAAAAACTAAGTGCAAAGATTTATCTAATCTTTTCACAGGACCTACAGCCGTTGCATTTGGTGAAGATGCGATTATGTCTGCAAGAATTCTTTCAAAATTTGCAAAAGAGAATGAAAGTCTAAAACTTATCGGTGGAATAATGGATAATGAAGTTTTAGATCAAGCTGGTGTCCAAAATGTAGCAAATCTACCAACTTTGGATGAGGCTAGAGCAAATATTGTGGGTATTTTAAATGCTCCTGCATCTAAATTAGTGAGTATTTTACTTGCACGATCGGAAAAAATGAGTAGTTTGTCCCCAGAAAATTCAGAAACACAACCTAAAGAGTAGATACTATGCCAGACCTAAATAAAATTATTGAAGACCTATCAAGTTTATCTGTAGCTGAAGCTGCAGAACTTTCAAAACAACTAGAAGAAAAATGGGGTGTTACTCCAATGGCAGCAGCAGCTCCTGCAGCAGCAGGCGGTGGTGAAGCAGCGGCTGACAAAGATGATTTTACAATTATGCTAGTTTCAGCAGGTGATAAAAAAATTAATGTTATCAAAGAAGTGAGAGCAGCAACTTCTCTTGGTTTAAAAGAAGCAAAAGATTTAGTCGAAGGTGCTCCTAAAGAAGTTAAATCAGGTGTTCCAAAAAAAGAAGCTGAAGAAATCAAAGCTAAATTAGAAGCTGCGGGCGCAAAAGTAGAATTAAAATAAATAAATTAGAAAGAATTCAAAACTGGTTAAATTTTTTTAATCAGTTCTAAAATATAGATGCAAATATCTTTTACTGAAAAAAAGAATATCCGTAAAAATTTTGGTAAACTTAAAGAAAGTTTATCTATTCCTAATCTAATTGAAGTACAAAAAAATTCTTACGATGAATTAACAGATTTTGTTAAAGATGCAGAAATTACAAAAGGCTTTGATCGTGTTTTTAAAAGCATTTTTCCAATTGAAGATTTAAATGATAAGGCAACTTTAGAATATGTTTCATACAGATTAGAAAAACCAAAATTTGATGTTGAGGAATGTATCGCAAGAGGTCTAACTTATTCTTCAGCACTAAAATGTACTCTAAGATTAGTAGTTTATGAAATAGATCAAGAAAACAATACTAAAGACATTTTATCAGCGAAAGAACAGGAAGTTTACATGGGTGAAGTGCCCATGATGACTAATAGTGGTACGTTTATCACTAATGGTGTTCAAAGAGTTGTTGTAAACCAAATGCATAGAAGTCCTGGAGTATTTTTTGATCATGATAAAGGTAAAACACATGCAAGTGGTAAACTTTTATTTAATTGTAGAGTTATTCCAAACAGAGGTTCATGGTTGGATTTTGAATATGATGTTAAGGATTTTTTATATTTTAAAATTGATAGAAAGAAAAAAATATTAGCTTCAACTCTATTAATGGCACTTGGTTATTCCAAGTCAGAAATTGCAAATGAATTTTATGACAAAGAACAATTTACATTTGATCCCAAAACTCAAAAATGGAAAACTAAGTTTAATCCTGAAAATTATAAAGCAAAAAACTTTTCTGAAGAAGTTATAGATGCAAAAACAGGCAATGTTGTAATCAAATTAGGTGAAAAAATTAATTATTTAAATGCCAAGAAATTAGCAAATGATGGTCTTAAAGATATATTAGTTTCAAGAGAGTCATTGTATGGAAAATTCTTACATAAAGATATCAAAGTAAGTGATGACGAGGAAGAAGGAATTTTTAAAATCGGTACTGAGATAAATGATGCTGTAATTCAACAAATACTAGATGCTAATATTCATTCTTTAGATATATCAGTAACCAACTCAATTAATAAGGGCCCATACTTATTAATAACGTTGTTAAATGATAAAAATAATACAAAAGAAGAAGCAATTACCGAAATCTATAAAATGCTTAGACCAGGCGAGCCTCCAACAATAGAAATTGCTACTCAGATATTTAATAATCTATTTTTTAGTTCAGACAGATACGATCTTTCAGATGTAGGTAGAGTAAAAATGAACTCAAGATTAAATTTGGAGTGTTCAGACAAGATAACAATTTTACGTAATGATGACATTATAGCAATTGTCCATAAGATGCTTGATCTAAGAGACGGCAAAGATGATGTCGATGATATTGATCATTTAGGTAATAGAAGAGTTCGATCTGTGGGTGAGTTAGTTGAAAACCAAGCAAGAATTGGTGTCTACAGAATGGAAAGAGCGATTAAAGAGAAAATGACTACACTAGATGTTGAGTCTGCGATGCCACAAGATTTGATTAATGCAAAACCACTAACTGTTTCTTTAAAAGATTTTTTTGCAAGTTCTCAATTATCACAATTCATGGATCAAACAAATCCACTTTCAGAAATAACACACAAAAGAAGAGTTTCGGCATTAGGACCAGGAGGTCTTACAAGAGAAAGAGCTGGATTTGAAGTACGTGATGTTCATCCAACACATTACGGAAGAATTTGTCCAATCGAAACTCCCGAGGGACCAAATATTGGTTTAATTAATAGTTTATCAACTTATGCAAAAATTAACAAATATGGGTTTATAGAAAGTCCATACAAGAGAGTTAAGGATGGTGTTGTGCAAGATAAGGTCGAATATTTATCTGCAATGGAAGAAACAAAATTTACTATTGCTCAGGCAAATACTAAAATTGATAAGAACGGTAAAATTATTGAAGAACTTGTTTCTTGCAGACAAAACTTAAACTTTTTATTATCTAAACCAGAAACTATTGATTATATAGACGTATCACCTAAGCAACTTGTGTCAGTTGCTGCTTCATTAATCCCATTTTTAGAAAATGATGATGCCAACAGGGCTTTGATGGGATCAAACATGATGAGACAAGCAGTGCCATTGTTAAAACCTGAGTCTCCATTAGTTGGTACAGGTATTGAAAGTGATGTGGCGCTTGACTCTGGTGTTACAATTGTAGCCAAAAGAGACGGTGTAGTTGATAAAATTGATGGAAAAAGAATTGTTGTAAAAGTTACTGAAGAAACTGATTTTACAAAATCTAGTGTTGATATCTATAATTTACAAAAATTTAAAAGATCAAACCAAAATACATGTATTAATCAAAGACCACTTGTAAGAGTTGGTGACAAAGTTAAGTCTGGAGATATTATTGCCGATGGTCCTTCTACAAGGTTAGGTGAATTAGCATTAGGAAAAAATGTGACCGTAGCATTTATGCCTTGGCAAGGTTATAATTTTGAGGACTCAATTTTAATCTCTGAAAGATGTGTTACAGATGATGTTTTTACCTCAGTTCACATTGTTGAGTACGAGATAATGGCTAGAGATACAAAGTTAGGTGAAGAGGAAATAACTAGAGATATACCCAATGTAAATGAAGAAGCCTTAAAAAACTTAGATGAGTCAGGAATTGTGTATATTGGAGCAGAAGTTAATGCTGGAGATATATTAGTTGGTAAAGTTACTCCAAAAGGTGACTCAGCTTCTGGCCCAGAAGAAAAATTATTAAGATCAATTTTTGGTGAAAAAGCAATAGATGTTACCGATACATCTTTAAGAATGTCTAGAGGTAGCAGTGGTACAGTTGTTGATGTTAAAGTTTTCAACAGACACGGTATTGAAAAAGATGAGAGATCGATAACTATTGAAAGAGCTGAAATTGATCAAGTTCAACAAGATAAAATTGTTGAGGAAGAAATTTTAGAGAGAAGTATAAAGCAAAGAGCAGCACAAATTTTTTCAGGTGCATCATTAACAAAAAAAGTTAAAGATTTAGACGTAGGTACTAAGCTTGAGTTTGAAAATATTGATAAGCTTGGAATTAATGATGTATTTAAAATTACAGTTGGTAATGTAAATGACGAAGCCACATTGGCTCAGTTAAAAGATCAGTATAATAAAGCAAAACAAGATATTACCGAAAGATTTGAAGATAAGGTTTTAAAAATTAGAAGTGGTGATGATTTGCTTCCAAGTGTGATGAAAATGGTAAAAGTTTTTGTTGCAATTAAAAGAAGATTAAGACCGGGTGATAAGATGTCAGGAAGACATGGTAACAAAGGTGTTGTCAGTAAAATTGTGCCAGTTGAGGATATGCCTTATAGAGAAGATGGAAGACCAGTAGACATAGTTCTAAATCCACTTGGTGTACCAAGTCGTATGAATGTAGGTCAAATTCTTGAAACACATTTAGGCTGGGCATGCAAAGAGTTTGGTGAAGAAGTTAAAAGATTAGTAAATGAAAATAATAAAAAAATTGAAAAAACAGAAAAAATTGCAAAATTTTTAAAATCTGTTTATGGCGAAGAAATTTTTAATGAAAAAGTTGATAAATTAAACAAAACTGAATTCAGGGACTTATGTGAAAATCTTCAAAACGGTATTGCTATATCAACACCAGTTTTTGATGGAGCTAAAGAAAAAGATGTCACTGAAATGCTAGAATTAGCTAAACTTCCAGGTTCAGGTCAAACTTTCTTGTGGGATGGAAGAACAGGAGAAAAGTTTGATAGACCAGTAACTGTTGGTATTATTTATATGCTTAAACTTCATCACTTAGTTGAGGATAAAATTCATGCTAGATCAACAGGTCCTTATAGTTTGGTTACACAACAACCATTAGGTGGAAAAGCCCAATTGGGTGGTCAAAGATTTGGTGAAATGGAAGTATGGGCTCTTGAAGCATATGGAGCATCATATACTTTACAAGAAATTTTAACTGTAAAATCTGATGACGTTGCTGGACGTGTTAAAGTTTATGAAACGATTGTTAAAGGAGAAGAAAACTTTGAATCTGGTATTCCAGAGTCATTTAACGTCTTGGTTAAAGAAATAAAATCATTAGCATTAAACGTGGAGCTTAATTAAATATGAAAAAAGAATTAACAGATCTTTTTAAAAATACAGAAATTTCAGAAGCTCAAAATTTTAACAGTATAAAAATATCTCTAGCAAGTCCTGAAAAAATAAAATCATGGACATATGGAGAAATCAAAAAACCCGAAACAATTAACTATAGAACATTTAGACCTGAAAAAGATGGTTTATTTTGTGCAAGAATTTTTGGTCCAATCAAAGATTACGAATGTTTGTGTGGAAAATACAAGCGAATGAAATTCAGAGGAATTATTTGTGAAAAATGTGGTGTAGAGGTAACAAAATCTAATGTGAGAAGAGAAAGAATGGGTCACATTAATCTTGCAACTCCAGTTGCACACATTTGGTTTTTGAAATCACTTCCAAGCAGAATTGCTCTGGCTGTGGATATGAAATTAAAAGAAATTGAAAGAGTTTTATATTTTGAAAACTTTATTGTAATTGAGCCCGGATTAACAGGTTTACAAAAAAACCAACTTTTAAATGAAGAGGAGTTAGCCAAATATCAAGATGAATTTGGTGAAGAAGCATTTACTGCTGGTATTGGGGCTGAAGCAGTTCTTGAAATGTTAAAAAATTTAGATCTTGAATTAGAAAGAAAAAATTTAGTTAGTTATATCAAGGAAACTAAATCAAAAGTTAACGAAGAAAGAGCTATCAAAAGATTAAAGTTATTAGAGTCATTTATAGAGACAGGTCAAAAACCAGAATGGATGATTTTAACTGTTGTACCTGTTATACCACCGGAACTAAGACCACTTGTACCATTAGATGGAGGTAGATTTGCTACATCTGATTTAAATGATTTGTACAGAAGAGTAATTAATAGAAATAATCGTTTAAAAAGATTAATGGATCTTAAAGCTCCTGATATCATTGTAAGAAATGAAAAAAGAATGCTTCAAGAGTCTGTTGATGCATTATTTGATAATGGTAGACGTGGAAGAGTAATTACTGGAACAGGAAAACGACCATTAAAATCTTTAGCAGAAATGTTAAAAGGTAAACAAGGAAGATTTAGACAAAATCTACTTGGTAAACGTGTAGACTACTCTGGAAGATCAGTAATTGTTGTTGGGCCAGACCTAAAATTACATGAATGTGGTCTTCCAAAAAAAATGGCTTTAGAGTTATTTAAACCATTTCTTTATGCAAGATTAAATAAATTAGGATTAGCATCAACTATTAAACAGGCAAAAAAATTAGTAGAAAAAGAGACAAATGCTGTTTGGGATGCTCTAGAATTGATTGTTAGAGAGCACCCAGTATTATTAAATAGAGCACCAACTTTACACAGACTTGGCGTACAAGCATTTGAACCAAAATTAATCGAAGGTGATGCAATTGAATTACACCCATTAACTTGTGCAGCATTTAATGCTGATTTTGATGGCGATCAAATGGCAGTGCATGTACCTTTAAGTTTAGAGGCACAGTTAGAGGCAAGAATTTTGATGTTGTCTACAAACAATATTCTTTCTCCTTCTAATGGTAAGCCAATTATTGTTCCGAGTCAGGATATGATTTTAGGAATTTACTATTTATCTCAAGAACCTTTAACAGATAAACCAGCTGGTTATTTTGTAGACGCAGATCAAATTGAATTTGCTTTATCATCTGGTCAAATTAAAGTTCATAGTACTATTATTTCACGATTTGAGACAGTAGATGAGAATGGAAATAAAAAATTTGAAAAATATACATCTACAGCTGGAAGATTTTTACTTGCTAATTTGTTGCCAAAAAATAAAGACATTAAATTTTCATTAGTAGATAGATTACTTCCTAAAAAGATAGTCTCTGAAATCATTGATAGTGTATTTAGATTTTGTGGACAAAAAACTACGGTAATTTTCTGTGACAAACTAAAAGATTTAGGTTTCAAACATGCATTTAAAGCAGGTATTTCATTTGGAAAAGATGACTTGGTTATACCAGAAAGCAAAACTCAATTGATTGAAGACACTAAGAAATTAATTGCAGATTATGAAACTCAATATTCAGAAGGTTTAATCACGAGAGGCGAAAAGTACAACAAAGTTGTTGATGCTTGGTCAAAATGTACTGATAGAGTTGCTGGAGAGATGATGAAGGGAATTTCAGCTACCGAAAAAACACCTGATGGTCTTAAAATAAACTCAGTATTTATGATGGCTGACAGTGGTGCAAGGGGATCTGCTGCTCAGATGAAGCAATTAGCTGGGATGAGAGGTTTAATTGCAAAACCGTCTGGTGAAATTATTGAAAGTCCAATTATTTCAAATTTTAAAGAAGGTTTAACTGCACTTGAATATTTCAATTCAACACACGGAGCTAGAAAAGGTCTAGCAGATACTGCATTAAAAACTGCAAGTTCAGGTTATTTAACAAGAAGACTTTGTGATGTCGCTCAAGATTTGACTATTACCAAAGTAAAATGTGACAAACCTGGATTTATTGAACTCTCTGAAATTTTAGAAGGTGGAAATGTAGTAGTAAGTTTATCTGAACGTGCTCTTGGAAGAGTAACTGCTGGAGATGTTAAACATCCAATTACTGGTGAAGTTATTATTAAAAAATCAGTGATGATTGACGAGGCTGCATGTGATCAAATTGATGCTGCAGGTATAAAAGCTTTAAAAGTATTTTCAGTAATGACTTGTAGTTCAAAAGAAGGTGTTTGTGCTACTTGTTATGGTAGAGATTTATCTAGAGGAAAAATGGTACACGTTGGTGAAGCAATAGGTATGATTTCAGCCCAATCTATTGGTGAACCAGGAACACAATTAACAATGAGAACTTTCCACGTAGGTGGTACCGCATCTGTAAAACAAGAATCTCAGATTGTTACAAAAAATGAGGGAACTTTAAAAATTATTAACTCAAATATTTTAGAAGACTCTAAGAAAAATTTAATTGTAATGGGTAGAAATACTCAGTTATCAATTGAAGATAACAATGGTCTTCAAGTTGCAATTTATAAAGTAGCTTATGGTTCAAAATTATTTTTTAAAAATGGTGATAAAGTTAAAGCGAATACTAAAATTTGTGAATGGGATCCATACACTACACCTGTTATTGCAGAAAAAAGTGGTATAGCAAGTTATGTCGATTTAATTGACGGTGTATCAATTCAAGAAACTACAGATGATGCAACTGGAATTTCATCTAAATCTGTAATTGACTGGAGATCACAATCAAAAAGTACTGATTTAAAACCTAGAATTACTTTAAGAGATGAAAAAGGAAATGTTATTAAAAAAGCAGATGATAACGAAGCAAGATATTATTTAGTACCTGACTCAATTCTATCTGTTAAAGATGGTCAAAAAGTTTCAGCTGGTGATGTTATTGCAAGACTTCCAAAAGAAACTACAAAAACTAAAGATATTACTGGAGGATTACCTAGAGTAGCTGAATTGTTTGAAGCAAGAAAAGCTAAAGACAGTGCAATTATTGCTGAAAATGATGGTCAAGTTGTATTCGGCAAAGAAGTTAGAGGTAAACAAAGAGTTTCAATAGTTCCAGAAGATGGTTCTGAAGCTTCAAATTATTTAATTCCAAAAGGCAAACATATCAATTTTAATCAGGGCGAGAGAATTAAAAAAGGAGAATATCTTTTAGATGGTCAACCATTACCTCATGACATTTTAAGAATTATGGGAATTAAAGATTTAACTGAATATTTCGTTAACCAGGTACAAGAAGTTTATAGATTACAAGGTGTAATCATCAACGACAAACATATTGAAACAATTTTAAGACAAATGTTGAAAAAAGTTGAAGTTAAAGTTTCAGGAGATTCAACTTATTTACCAGGTGAAATTGTTGATAGAATAAAATTTGACACTAACAATGAAAAACTTAAAGCGGAAGGAAAAACACCAGCTGTTGGTGAGAGAGTTTTAATGGGTATTACTAAAGCATCATTACAAACAGAGTCATTCATTTCAGCTGCTTCTTTCCAAGAAACTACAAGAGTATTAACAGACGCTGCAATTAAAGGAAAAGTAGACCCTCTAAATGGTCTTAAAGAAAACGTTATTGTTGGTAGGTTAGTTCCAGCTGGTACGGGTAATATTAAGAACAAATGGAATAAAAAAGCTCTTGAAGATGATAATAAATTTTTGTCTGAACAAGATAAGATTGAAGCTGCAGAAACCCCAATTAATCAATAAAATTAATCAATAAATTATTAGTTTTAGTTTGACAAAGTCCCATTAATAAGTATTTTGGCGATGTTTTTGGTTGGAATGTAGTGTTAGCTTTAGACACTAAACGCTGCCATAAATAACCTGTCAGTTATTTCTCTCAAAAACAATTATTAATAAATTTAAAAAAATTATGCCGACTATTAACCAATTGTTAAAAAATAAAAGAGTTAAACAGAGTAAAAGGAATAAAGTTCCAGCTCTTCAAAAACAACCTCTTAAAAGAGGCGTTTGTGTTAAAGTCTATACTACTACACCAAAGAAACCAAACTCAGCATTAAGAAAAGTTGCAAGGGTTAGGTTATCAAATGGTTTTGAAGTTACTGCTTACATACCTGGTGAAGGACATAACTTACAAGAACACTCAGTAGTTTTAATTCGAGGTGGTCGTGTTAAAGATTTACCAGGGGTGCGTTATCATATTCTTAGAGGAAATCTTGATACTCAAGGTGTTGCTAACAGAAAAAAAAGAAGATCTTTATACGGAACTAAAAAAGGTAAGTAATTTATGTCTAGAAAAAAAACTCAACCTAAAAAAAACGTTACACCTGATCCAAAATTTAAATCTACTATAATTCCAAAATTAATTAATAATATAATGTACGATGGAAAAAGAGGCGTTGCTGCAAAGATTGTTTATGAAGCAATTGAAAAAATTAAAACAAAAACAAAAGACGAGCCAATTAATATTTTTAATGAAGCAATAAATAATATTAAACCGACTGTTGAAGTAAGATCTAGAAGAGTAGGTGGAGCGACATATCAAGTTCCAGTTGAGGTTAAAAGTAAAAGAGCTCAAGCTCTCGCAATAAGATGGCTAGTAGAATCTGCTAGAAAAAGAAAAGACAAACATATGTCTGATAAAATTTTCAATGAACTTTATGATGCCTATGAAAAAAAAGGTGCAGCAGTTAAAAAAAGAGAGGATGTCCATAAAATGGCTGAGTCAAACAAAGCGTTTGCTCACTTCAGATGGTAACTTAATATGGCAAGAACACACACATTAGATAGATATAGAAACATTGGTATCATGGCCCACATTGATGCTGGTAAAACTACTACGACTGAAAGAATTTTATATTATACGGGTAAAAGCCACAAGATTGGTGAAGTTCATGATGGCGCTGCAACAATGGATTGGATGGAGCAGGAACAAGAAAGAGGTATCACAATTACTTCAGCAGCCACAACTTGTTTCTGGCAAGATCATAGAATTAATATTATCGACACACCTGGTCACGTAGATTTCACTATTGAAGTTGAAAGATCTTTAAAAGTGTTAGATGGTGCTGTAGCTGTTTTTGATGGTGTTGCGGGTGTTGAGCCTCAATCTGAAACTGTATGGAGACAGGCAGATAAGTATAAAGTTCCAAGAATTTGTTTTGTTAATAAATTAGACAGAACTGGTGCAGATTTTTTTAGATGCGTAGATATGATTAGAGATAGACTTGGAGCAAAACCTCTAGTCTTACAAGTTCCTATTGGAATAGAAGCATCATTAACTGGTGTAGTAGATTTAGTAAAAATGAAAGCTCAAGTGTGGAAAGATGAAGCCTTAGGTGCTGAGTGGGAATACAAAGAAATTCCAGAAGACCTTAAAGAAATCTCTCAAAAATACAGAACTGAACTAGTTGAAATGGCTGTTGAGCAAGACGAAAAATTAATGGAAAATTATTTAAATGGTGAAGAAATAAAAGAAGAAGATTTAGTTAAATGTATCAGAAAAGGCACATTAAATTTTAGTTTTGTTCCTGTTATAACTGGATCTGCTTTTAAAAATAAAGGCGTTCAACCATTACTAGATGCAGTAATTAATTATTTGCCAAGTCCTATTGATATTGGTTCTATTAAAGGAACTAAATTAGGTGGCGAAGAAGAAGTAGAAATGAAATTTGAAGATAGCGCTCCTTTTTCTGCTTTAGCATTTAAAGTTGCTACTGATCCATTTGTAGGATCTCTTACATTTATAAGAATATATTCTGGTACAATAAAAACTGGAACTGCAGTTTTTAATTCCTCAAAAGAAAAAGAAGAAAGAGTTGGAAGAATGTTATTAATGCATGCAAACTCTAGAGAAGATATTAAAGAGGCAAATGCTGGTGATATTGTGGCCCTAGCTGGATTAAAGAATACAATCACTGGACATACTTTATGTGACAAAGACAATTCAGTATTATTAGAGCCTATGGAATTTCCTGAGCCTGTTATTGAAATTGCGGTTGAGCCTAAGACTAAGGCTGACCAAGAAAAAATGGGTGAAGCCCTAGGAAGATTAGCTAAAGAGGATCCATCTTTCAGAGTAACGTCAGACGAAGAATCTGGACAGACAATTATTAAAGGTATGGGTGAGTTACATTTAGATATTATTGTTGATCGAATGAAAAGGGAGTTTAAAGTTGAAGCAAATGTTGGTGCTCCACAAGTAGCTTATAGAGAAACAATTGAGAACGCTTCAGAAGTTGAATACACGCACAAGAAACAAAGTGGTGGTGCAGGACAGTTTGCAAAAGTTAAATTATTAGTAGAGCCTCAAGAGCCAGGCAAAGGTAGAGCTGTTGAAAGTAAAATTAAAGGTGGTGCAATTCCAAAAGAATTTATACCTGGTGTTGAAAAAGGAATAGAGACTGTTTCAGACAGTGGAATTTTAGCTGGTTTCCCGCTGATAGATTATAAAGTTACTATCTTAGATGGTTTACACCATGATGTTGACTCTAGTGTGCTGGCTTTTGAACTAGCTAGCAGATCATGCTTTAAAGAAGCTTGTACAAAAGGTGGATTAAAATTATTAGAGCCAGTAATGAGAGTAGAAGTTGTTACACCAGAGGATTATATGGGTGATGTTATTGGAGATCTAAATAGTAGAAGAGGCCAAATTAGTACTCAAGAACAAAGAGGAAATGCAACTGTAATTACAGCAATGGTGCCTTTAGCTAATATGTTTGGCTATATAAATAATTTAAGATCAATGTCTCAAGGTAGAGCTCAATATTCAATGTTCTTTGATCATTATTCAAAAGTACCTCAAAATGTTCAAGACGAAGTAACTAAAAAGATTGCAGGCTAATTATGGAAAAACAGAACATAAGAATTAAACTAAGAGCATATGACAATAAAATTTTAGATGCTTCTACAGAAGAAATTGTGAATACCGTAAAAAGAACTGGTGCGACCATAAAAGGTCCAATTCCTTTACCAACTAAAATCGAAAGATATACAGTTTTACGTTCACCGCATATTGATAAAAAAAGTAGAGAGCAATTTGAGACAAGAACTCATAAGAGATTAATAGATATAGTTGAACCAACACCACAAACTGTTGAAGCTTTAATGAAATTAGATTTAGCATCAGGTGTTGATGTGGAGATAAAAATTTAGTTATGAACGAAATAGCTTTAATTGGAAAAAAAATTGGTATGACAAGAGAGTTTTATAAAACTGGTCAACTAGTACCAGTTACAGTTTTAAAAATGGAAAAAGCTCGAGTTATTCAAGTCATTGAGGAAGATAAAAGAGGTTATAAAGCAGTTCAATTAGGTTATGGAAAAATTAAAAACTCGAAACTTACGAAGGCAATGAAGGGCTATTTTGCAAAAAAAAATACTGAAGCAAAAAAACTATTAAAGGAATTTAGAGTTGAAAACACAGAAACTTATAAAGAAGGAAACGAATTTGGTTTAGAAATTTTTAAAGATATTAAATTTGTTGATACTAGATCTAAAACTATCGGAAAAGGTTTTGCCGGAGCTATGAAAAGACATAACTTTGGAGGATTAAGAGCTACTCATGGTGTTTCTGTTTCACATAGATCACATGGTTCTACAGGTCAACGACAAGATCCAGGTAAAGTGTTTAAAGGAAAAAAAATGGCTGGTCATATGGGTGATAAACTAAGAACTATGCAAAATATCGAAATTATCAAAACAGATTTAGAAAATGAATTGTTATATTTAAAAGGATCAATACCTGGAGCAAAAAATACAGAAGTCCTAGTTAAAAAATCAGTTAAAAATATTAACAAATTAACAGTACAAGAAAAAATTAATGTAGCAGAAGAAGCAAAGAAAACACCAGATAAGAAGAAAAAATAATGAAACTTGATAAATTACATTTAGATGGAAAAAAAGACTCAATCGAAGTGCTCGATAAAATATTTTCTGCTAAGATAAATAAAAAATTAGTTAGTAGTGTTTTGTACAAAACAAACGCTAATTACAAAGGAAGACACGCAAAAACAAAACAACAAAACGAAGTTTCAGGACCAACGTCAAAAATTTATGCTCAAAAAGGTACTGGTGGAGCAAGACATGCCAGTAGAAAAGCTCCTATATTTGTCGGTGGTGGTATAGCTCATGGTCCTAAAGGTGAATTGTCTTACAAAAAAAGAAAATTAAATAAAAGTGAAAAAAAATTGAGTGTTGCTTCGTTAATCACTGAAAAAAATAAAAATAAAAATTTACTAGTATTTAGCGATTTTAATAATGAAATTAAAAAAACTAAAGAAATGCATTCAATAATTAAAAAATTTGAGATCACCAATTCATTAATTATTCTTGATAAAAACTCTAAAGATAAAATAGAAAAATCAGTAAGAAATATTCCAAATGTAAAAGTTACGGATGTAAATCATTTTAGCAGTTTTGATATTATAAAATTTAAAAAAGTTGTTTTCACAGAAAGCTCAATAAAAGAGCTAGAAAAGAGATACTCATAATGGATAAACTTCATTTATACGATAAAATTTTATCTCCACTTGTTACAGAGAAAACAACTAATCTTTCGGAACAAAATAAAGTTGTTTTTAAGGTTCCTGCTTCTGCTAACAAAAAGAATTTAAAAACAAACATTGAAAAAATTTTTAAAGTAAATGTAACTAAAATAAATATTATTAATAAACAAAACAGAACTAAATTAACTAGAGGTAAAAAAGTTAAAGTTTCTGGATTTAAAAAAGCAATTATCACTTTAAAAAAAGGTCAAAGTATTGACCTAACTACTGGAGTTTAAATTAATGGCATTAAAAACTTTTAAACCATATACAAAATCTACTAGGGGAACGATCTTAGTTGACAGAACTGGCTTATGGAAAGGTAAACCTTTCAAGTCTTTGGTTTCACCAAAAAATGCTATGAAGGGTAGAAATAATAATGGCCACATAACATCTATTAATAGAGCAGGTGGTCATAAAAAAATGTACAGACATGTAGACTTTTATAGAAAAAAGTTCGATATGCCTGCGACTGTAGAAAGAATTGAATATGATCCAAATAGATCATGTTACATTATGTTGGTAAAATTCCAGGATAATACACACGCATATTATCTTGCTCCACAAAAGATTAATGTTGGAGATACCGTTGAAAACGGAACTAAGAAAGAAATTAAAGTAGGGAATTGTATGCCTCTACAAGACATACCAGTTGGTATAAATATTCACAATGTAGAAATTCAGCCAGGTGGTGGTGGAAAAATTGCTAGATCAGCAGGTACATCTGTTACAATTAGTGGATTAGATGGTAATTATAGTTTGATTAAACTTGCATCAGGTGAAGTTAGAAAAATTGACTCTAGATCTTTTGCTACAATTGGAGTTTTAAGCAATCCAGACCAAAAAAATATTAAAATAGGTAAAGCTGGTAGATCAAGATGGTTAGGTAGAAGACCACACACTAGAGGTGTAGTTAAAAACCCAGTGGATCACCCACATGGAGGTGGTGAGGGTAAGACAGCGGGTGGTAGACATCCTGTTTCTCCAACTGGTCAATCTGCTAAAGGTTTAAAAACTAGAAATAATAAGAGAACAGATAAATTTATAGTTAGAAGAAGAAAGAAGAGAAAGGATTAGATAATGGCTAGATCAGTTTGGAAAGGACCGTTTGTTGAAGAGAGCTTGATGAATAAAGTTGATAAATACAAAGCAGATCCAAAAAAAATTCCAATTAAAACTTGGTCTAGAAAATCAACTATTATTCCAGATTTCGTTGGAGTTAGTTTTTTGATTTATAATGGAAAAAAATTTATTCCAATCACAGTTTCTGAGGATATGGTAGGTCATAAATTAGGAGAATTTGCACCAACTAGAACTTTTTTTGGTCATACACCTGCTGATAAAAAGGCAAAACCTGCTGAGGCAAAAAAATAAACTATGAGTAAGAAAAAGAAAATAGATAAAAGCAAGGATAAAACAGTGAGATCTATAAATAACAATATTAGATCAAGTGTTAGAAAGCTAAATCCAATTTTAAAAGGTATTGTTGGAAAAAAAGTAGATGTAGCTATTAGAGATTTACAGTTTTCAGAAAAAAGAATTACAAAAGATATTAGAAAAACTATTAGTTCGGCTGTTGCAAATGCTGAGAATAATTATCAGTACGATATAGACAATCTAATTGTTAAAGAAGCGTATTGTGGAAAAAAAATAACCATGAAAAGATTTAGACCAAGAGCCAAAGGTAGAGCTGCTCCAATTCTAAAACCTTATTCAAGTGTTACGATAATATTATCAGAGTCAAAAAAAATGGAGAGTCATGGGACAAAAGGTTAATCCAGTAGGTTTTAGATTAGGTGTGAACAGAGGTTGGGACTCTGTTTGGTATGCTAAGAAAAAAGATTTTGGAAATTACTTAATCGAAGACTTTAAAATAAGAGAGTATATTAAAAAAAATGTAATTAACTCTGGCGTTTCTAAGGTAATGATCGAGAGAACTTCCAACAAATGTTATGTTACAATCTATACTTCAAGACCTGGATTTGTAATTGGAAAAAAAGGTAGTGATATCGATAAGATTAAAAATAATTTATCTAAATTTACAAAAAATGAAGTCACATTAAATATTAAAGAAGTTAAAAAACCTGAAACTAATGCTTATTTAGTTGCAGAAAATATTGCACAACAATTAGTAAAAAGAATTTCCTACAGAAGAGCGATGAAAAGAGCCATGCAATCTTGTATTAGACTAGGCGCTAAAGGAATAAAAGTTTCTATCAGTGGAAGACTTGGTGGTAATGAAATCGCAAGAACTGAATGGTTAAGAGATGGTAGTATACCTTCTCACACATTGAGAGCAGATATTGATTATGCAGAAGCAGAAGCTTTAACAACATACGGTATCATCGGTATTAAAGTATGGATCTACAAAGGTGAGGTTTTTGCTAAAGAATTCAGTCAAGAAACAAACAAAGTAACACCTAAAGAGGCTAAAGAATAAAATGTTACAACCAGTCAGAACAAAATGGAGAAAAGCTCATAAAGGAAGAATCCACGGGAATGCTTCTAGAGCTAACTTTATTAACTATGGTGCTTACGCTTTAAAAGCTATGTCACCTGAAAGAGTAACTGGTAAACAAATAGAAGCTGCAAGAGTTGCTTTAACAAGGCATATGAAAAGACAAGGTAGAGTTTGGACAAGAGTATTTCCAAACATTCCAGTTTCAAAAAAACCAATTGAAGTAAGAATGGGTAAAGGTAAAGGATCACCTGAATACTATGCGTGTAGAGTAAAACCAGGAAGAATTTTGTTTGAAGTTGATGGTGTATCTGAACAAATCGCAAAAGAGGCTTTATATAAAGCATCTGCAAAGTTACCTATTAAAACAAAAACGATTAAAAGATTAGCATAATGAAAAAACAAGAAATTAAAAAATTATCTAAGGACGAAATTTTGAAAAATATTGATAAATTGAAAAAAGATTTATTTAATTTTAGATTTCAAAAAATTAACTCCCAGATAACAAATCCAGCTAAGATAGGTGAAACAAAAAAAACTATTGCTAGATTAAAAACAACTTTAAAGGAAAAATTAAATGCCTAAAAAAATTTTAACAGGAATAGTGGTAAGCGATAAACCAAACAAAACTATAACAGTAATGGTTGAAAGAAAATTTTCTCATCCTGTATTGAAAAAAGTAATTAAAGTTAGAAAAAAATATAATGCACACGATGAAAATAATAAGTTTAAAAATGGTGATAAAGTTTCAATAATTGAGAGTAAGCCTTTTTCAAAAAATAAAAAATTTCAAGTTATGGAGAACACAAAATAATGATTCAAGTTCAAACAGAATTACAAGTTGCTGATAACACTGGTGCAAAAAGAATTGAGTGTATTAAAGTGCTAGGTGGATCTAAGAGACGTTATGCTAGTATTGGTGACACAATTGTTATCGCTGTTAAAGAAGCAATACCAAAAGGTAAGGTTAAAAAAGGATCAGTTCATAAAGCCGTTGTTGTGAGAGTAAAAAAAGGTATTCACAGAGATGATGGTTCTAAAGTAAAATTTGATAACAATGCTGCAGTTTTAGTAGATGACAAAGGTGAACCAGTAGGAACTAGAATATTTGGTCCTGTAACAAGAGAATTAAGAAATAGAGGTCAGATGAAAATAATTTCATTGGCACCAGAGGTATTATAATGATTAAAAAAGGACTTAAAGTTGTTGTTTTAACTGGTAAGGATAAAAAAAAAGAGGGTGAAGTCATTGAAATTGATAGACCCAATAATAGAGCGAAAGTTAAAGAAATAAATATGGTTAAAAAACATATTAAAACAACTAAAGAAAAAAAAGGTGGAATAGTTTCAAAAGAAGGATTTATACATATTTCAAATTTAAAACTAGTTGAAGATAAAAACTCAGCTAAAAAAACTGAGGCTAAAAAATAATGACACCAAGATTAAAAGAACTATTTTTTAAAGAAATTCAACCTGCATTAAAAAATCAGTTTGGATTAAAAAATATTTATATGACTCCAAAAATTGAAAAAATTGTTCTTAACATGGGGTTAGGCCTTGATGGTAACGATGCTAAAATTTTAAAATCATGTGAAGAGGATATGGCTAAAATTACTGGCCAAAAACCAGTGATTACAAAATTTAAAAAATCAGTAGCAAATTTCAAAACAAGAAAAGGAACTAATGCAGGCTTAAAAGTTACTCTAAGAAAAAATAAAATGTATGAGTTCTTAGACAGATTAGTGAACATTGCATTACCTAGAATTAAAGATTTTAGAGGTTTATCTGCAAATGGATTTGATAAATTTGGAAATTACACTTTTGGTGTTAAAGAGCATATTATTTTTCCAGAAGTGAGTTTTGATAGAGCTGATAAAGTTAGAGGTTTAGATATAGTAATCGTCATATCTTCGCAAAGTAAAGATCATAGCTTTGCTTTATTAGAAAAAATGAATTTCCCATTTATTAAAAAAGGAGAAAATTAAGAATGGCTAAACTGAGTTCAATTAACAAAAATAATAAAAGAATAAAACTTGCAGATAAGTTTTATAAAAAAAGAGAAAAATTAAAAAAAATTGTTATGGACAAGAAACTTCCTTTAGAGGAAAGATTCAAGGCACAGCAAAAATTGTCTAAGTTGCCGAGAAACTCAGCTAAAAATAGAGTAATGAATCGTTGTCAGATTACAGGAAGACCTCATGGTGTTTACAGAAAATTAAAGATATCTAGAATTGCATTAAGACAACTTGGATTGCAAGGAAAGATACCAGGTTTAGTTAAATCAAGTTGGTAGTAGAAAGGATTATATGAGTTTAAGTGACCCAATTGGAGATATGATAGCAAGAGTAAAAAATGCTCAAGCTAGGAACCATAAAAAAGTAGAATTACCATCATCAAATTTTAAATCTAAAATTGCTGATATACTGAAAAATGAAGGATTTATAAAAGATTTTAAAATTACAGAAGAAAATAAGAAACCAGTTTTATCCTTAGAACTTAAATATCATTCTGGAAATCCAGTAATCAGTAACTTTGAAAGAGTATCAAAACCAGGAAGAAGAATATTTTCAAGTGCTGATAGTTTGCCTAAAATCAATAATGGTTTAGGTATTGCAATCGTATCTACACCAAAAGGTGTTATGACAGACATTGATGCAAGAAAACAAAAAGTGGGTGGAGAAATAATCTGTAAGGTATTTTAATTATGTCAAAAATTGGAAAAATTAACATTGCAATTCCTGATAAAGTTAAAGTTGTTTTAGCTGGCAATATTTTAAATATTGAGGGTCCACTGGGAAAAAAATCTTTGGATATAGATTTAGATATGTTCAATTTAGATATTAAAGACGGAAAAGAAATTTCAATTAAGCCTAAAAAAATTGATCAAAACACTAAAAGACTTTGGGGCATGAACAGAAGTTTAATTAATAATGCCGTAATAGGTTCAAGCACAGGTTATGAAAAAACATTGGAATTAGTTGGTGTTGGATACAGAGCTGCATTAAAAGGCAATCAGTTAAATCTACAACTTGGCTACAGCCATGACATAGATTTTGATATCCCTGAAGGAATTAAAATAGCTGTAGAAAAACAAACTACTTTAAAAATTTCTGGCTCAGATAAGCAGTTAGTCGGTGTTGTTGCTTCTAAGATTAAAACATTCAGAAAAATCGAACCCTATAAAGGAAAAGGGATTAGAGAAAAAGGTCAATATGTCCTTAAAAAAGAAGGAAAGAAAAAATAATGAAATTAACTACAGGAATAAGAAAACGTTTTAGAGTTAGTAACAAAGTTAAAAGAGTTGCACCTAAAGATAGATTTAGATTGTGTATTTCAAGATCTGCAAAAAATATTTCTGCTCAGATCATTGATGATACTAAAAATATAACATTATTGTCTGCTTCTTCTGTTGAAAAAGATATTAAATCAGGCTCAAAAGTAAATAAAACTGAACTTTCTAAAATAGTAGCAGAAAAACTTGCAAAGAAAGCTCAAGAAAAGAAAATATCAAAAATATTTTTTGATAGAGGGGTTTATAAATACCACGGTAGGGTAAAAGTATTTGCAGAAACTTTACGTAAAAATGGAATGGAATTTTAATCATGGATAATAATAAAGATAAAAAAACTGACGATATTTTAGAAAAACTAGTTCATATAAATAGAATTACTAAAGTAGTAAAGGGTGGTAGAAGATTTGGATTTTCAGCCTTGGTTGTTGTTGGTAATCAAGCTGGTAGAATTGGTATAGCTCATGCTAAGGCAAAACAAGTGCCAGATGCTATTAAAAAAGCGAATGAAATGGCTAGAAGAAAATTAATTCACATCCCATTAAGAGAGGGAAGAACTATTCATCACGACGTAAAAGCTAAAGATGGATCTGGTAGAATTGTGTTAAGAGCTGCATCTAAAGGTACAGGTATAATTGCAGGTGGTCCAGTACGAGCTGTTTGTGAAGTTTTAGGTGTTAAAGATATTGTTGCAAAATCAATGGGAACTTCAAATGCTCACAATGTAATTAGAGCAACAATGAAAGCTTTATTAAAACAAAACTCACCAAAACAAATTTCGGCTATAAGAAATAAAAAAATATCAGAAATAATTGAAAAAAGAGGCTAATGACAACACAATTAAATAATAGAGAAAAAATTAATAAACCAAAAATAAGAGTTGGTAGAGGTATTGGTTCTGGTAAAGGCAAAACTTGTGGCAGAGGGGTTAAAGGTCAAAAGTCTAGATCAGGAGTTGCTATAAAAAGTTTCGAAGGTGGACAAATGCCTTTGTATAGACGTTTACCTAAAAGAGGTTTTAATTCAATATCTACAGAAAAAGTTGCAATTTTAAATCTAGAGAAAATTCAATCATATATTGATAACAAAACACTTAACGGTTCAGAACTCATCAATACCGAAACTTTGAAAAAACTTAAATTAATTAACAAAAACTCAACAAAATTAAAAATTTTAGGTACAGGTGAAATTAAAGACAAAGTTAACATCGAAGCTAATCTTGCCTCAAAATCTGCTGTTGAAAAATTAGAAAAAATTGGTGGATCAATTCAACTGAAAAAATAAATCATTGAAATATGAGCTCATCATCTTCCTCAATTGATTTAAGAAATCGAATACTTTTTACCATCGGTATTCTTGCTGTTTATAGATTTGGAACGTTTGTTCCATTGCCAGGTATAGATCCAGAGCAACTTAAAATACTAATGGAAAGTAATCAAAAGGGATTACTTGGAATGTTTAACGTTTTTGCAGGTGGTGCAGTTAGTAGAATGGCAATATTCGCATTGGGAATTATGCCATATATTTCATCTGCTATTATCGTTCAATTGTTAACTGGCGTATCAGATTACTTTAAAAACTTAAAAGCTCAAGGAGAGACGGGTAGAGCAAAAATTACTCAAATAACGAGATATGGTACAGTATTATTAGCTACAGTTCAGGGTTATGGACTATCAGTTGGATTAGAGTCTTCAGCTAACTTAGTTATAAATCCAGGTTTATTTTTTAAAATCTCAACAGTAACAACAATAGTTGCTGGAACAATTTTTTTAATGTGGCTTGGTGAACAAATAACACAAAGAGGAATTGGTAATGGAATTTCATTGATAATTTTTGCTGGTATCGTGGCTGAAATTCCTAGAGCATTGGTAACTACTTTTGAGTTAGGTAGAACTGGTGCAGTTTCAACATTAATGATTTTAGCAATATTTGTTTTATTAGTTTTAACTATTCTCTTTGTTGTATTTATGGAGAGAGCATTACGTAAAATATTAATCAATTATCCCAAAAGACAAATGGGTAATAAAATGTATGGTGGAGAGTCATCACACTTACCATTAAAAATTAATCAAGCAGGTGTGATACCGGCAATTTTTGCTTCAGCACTTTTATTATTACCAGTAACTTTTTCTAATTTTAGTTTTTCAGATAATGAAACATTTTTAAATTTGAGTTCATATTTTACTCAAGGACAACCACTTTATATGTTGCTTTATGCATCTGGGATAATCTTTTTTACATTTTTCTATGTTTCAATAACATTTAATCCAACTGAAACTGCTGATAATTTAAGAAAATATGGTGGCTTTGTACCAGGTATTAGACCAGGTGAAAGCACAGCTATATATATTCAAAATATTTCAACAAAACTTACAACAATAGGTGCATTATATTTAACGTTAGTTTGTTTAATGCCAGAGTTTTTGATTGCTAATTATCCAATACCATTTTATTTAGGAGGAGCTTCAATCTTAATTGTTGTGGTAGTTGCAATAGACACTGTTACTCAAATACAAACTAGACTTATGAGCGCTCAATATGAGCAGCTAATTAAGAAAACAAAATTCGGAAGATAATTTCTAAGTGAATATAATTCTTTTTGGACCACCTGGTGCTGGTAAAGGTACTCAGGCTCAACAGATTGTTGATAAACATAATTACTTCCAACTATCAACAGGTGATTTACTAAGAGAAGAAGTAAAAAAAAAAACTGATCTAGGTAAACAGATTGAGGAAAAAATTTCTAAAGGTAATTTTGTTTCTGATGAAATTGTAAATGAATTACTTAAAAACACTATTAAAGAATTAAAATTTAGAGATAGGATAATTTTTGATGGTTATCCAAGAACAATCCAACAATCAAAAAATTTAGATCTTATTTTGAATGAATTTAATCAAAAAATTGATCTAATAATATCTCTTCATGTTCCTAGAGATGTAATTGAAAAAAGAATTGAAGGCAGAGTTACCTGTGAAAAATGTAATACAACATTAAATAAGTTTTTTAATGAAAAAGAAATTGAAATGCACCCTTGTGGATCCGATCGTTTTATCAGACGTAAAGATGATAATTCAGAAACTTTAATGAATAGATATGATATTTATACCGAAACAACAAAACCAGTGATTGATTTTCTATCACAAAAAAGTTTCTTTCATCAAATAGATGGAACACTTAAAATAGGTGAAATAACCAATAAAATTGACACTTTTATCAATGTTTAACCCGTTGACTTTGAAAGAACTTCTTATATAAAAGGCACAATTTATCACAAATATTATGGCTCGTATCGCAGGTATTAACATTCCACAAAATAAGCTTGTTCATATAGGCTTAACTTATATTTATGGAATTGGTGATAAATTTTCTCAACAAATTTGTTCTTCATTAGAAATTCCGAAACAAAAAAGAGTGAATGAATTAACTGATGATGAAATTTTAAAAATTAGAGAATACATCGATCAAAATTTTAAAGTCGAAGGTGATTTAAGAAGAGACTATTCATTAAGCATTAAAAGACTTATTGATTTAGCTTGCTATAGAGGTTCAAGACATAGAAAAAAATTACCCGTAAGAGGTCAAAGAACAAGATGTAATGCTAGAACTAGAAAAGGTAAAGCTATAGCTATTGCTGGAAAAAAATTAACACCAACTAAAAAATAATAATGGCTAAAACAGAAAAAGTAGAAAATAAAGATCAGAAGGTAGAAAAATCTTCAAAAAAATCCAATAAAAGTTCTTATTCTAAAAAAAAGAAAATTAAAAAAAATATTTTAAATGGTATTGCTTATGTTCAATCAACATTTAATAATACGATTATTTCAATAGCTGATACGAATGGAAATGTAGTTTCATGGGCATCTGCTGGTCAAAAAGGTTTTAAGGGATCAAGAAAATCAACTCCTTATGCTGCTCAAATTGCTGCAGATGCAGCAGCTTCTAAAGCTTTAGAGTATGGAATGAAAACTTTATCAGTAGAGGTTAAAGGTCCTGGATCAGGAAGAGAAACTGCCTTAAGAGCCCTACAAGCTAGAGGTTTTAAAATTTTATCTATCAAGGATACAACACCAATGCCACATAATGGTACAAGACCACCAAAAAAAAGGAGAGTTTAATGGAAACTGAAAATGTTAATGTAAAAAATTGGAAATCATTAATTAAACCTAGTAAATTAGATGTTAAAATTAGTGATGACCTTACTCATGCAAAAATAATTGCTGAGCCATTAGAAAAAGGTTATGGTTTAACATTAGGAAACTCTTTAAGAAGAATTCTTCTATCCTCAATCAGAGGTGCAGCTGTAACATCAATTCAAATTGATGGTGTTTTACATGAGTTTACTTCAATAAAAGGTGTTAGAGAAGATGTAACAGATATTGTTTTAAACGTTAAATCTTTAGCTCT
>Ga0255765_1001136_pt1 | contig 33637 bp, 29 predicted proteins | sample 041ome_8_FD_179965 | JGI IMG/M metagenome (GOLD analysis project Ga0255765, IMG submission 179965) | Coastal salt marsh microbial communities from the Groves Creek Marsh, Skidaway Island, Georgia - 041407BS metaG (version 2) | ecosystem: Environmental > Aquatic > Marine > Intertidal zone > Salt...
ACTGAAAATATAAAATAAACGTAAATAAACAAGTTACAAGTTACAAGTTACAAGTAAAAAATAGAACAGGAAAAATAGTGTGTTTAAGAAATTGATGCTTTTGAATATAGTGCTGCTTTTGCCAATGCTGGTATGGCATGCTTCCGCCCAGCAAGATAACGCTACTGTGCTGGAATCCGAGAAAGGTTTTTTTCGATTAAGTTATGAAAGTCAGCTTGATCCCATTGTGATTAACCAGATGCATAGCTGGACTTTGCATATCGACAATGCCAATGGTATGGACGTTACAGATGCTGAAATAAGTGTTGGTGGCGGCATGCCTCAGCATAATCATGGGCTGGCGACGGCGCCTTCCATTATGGCTATCGGTAACGGGAATTATCACTTGCAGGGATTGCGTTTTCATATGATGGGACACTGGGAACTCGAGCTCAATATTGCCAGTGGCGGTGTTGAAGACAAGGTAGTTGTTATTCTGGATTTATGAAACTGTCTTTTTTGTTCAGCTATTCCAGAACTTTCCCGGCCATTGGCCTGTTGTTGCTCGTCGGCCTGTTGAGCTGGCTTTTTCTTGCCTACAAACCGCCTGCGGCCTGGGCGGAAAATGAATTACGCCTGATCGCTTCCCTATCACTCTCGACCCTGCAGCCACTGCCTCTGGATCCCAGTAATAGAGCCTCCGCTGACCCTGTTGCCCAGGAGCTGGGGCACGCCTTGTTTTTTGATGTCCGCCTTAGTGCCAATAATCAGGTTTCCTGTGCAAGTTGTCATAAGCCCGAACTTCGTTTTACTGACGGTCTGGACAAGGCAAAGGCCATTGGTCAGTCACGCAGAAATACACCGAGTATTGTAGGGCTGGCTTACAGTCCCTGGCTGTACTGGGACGGGCGGCGAGACTCGCTCTGGGCACAGGCTTTATCTCCGCTGGAAGATCCTCAGGAGCAGGCCAGCAACCGTATGTATATAGCGCGATTTGTTACACAAGATCCTGAATACAGAGGAATGTACCAGTCAATATTTGGTGAGGTGCCTGATTTTTCTGATCACTCCCGCTTTCCTGAACATGCCGGGCCGGGACTTAAAACGGCGTGGTATGAAGCCTGGGAGGCGATGAGCAGGGAAGACCAGCAACTGGTAAACACTACATTTGCCAATGTGGGCAAGGCCATAGCAGCGTATGAGCGCTTGTTAGTGCCGGCCCCTGCGAAGTTTGATGACTATGCAGCGGCGCTTCTTGATGATCAAAAGACGCCAGGTAACATATTTTCAAATGATGAGATCAAGGGGCTGCGTTTGTTTATTGGAGAAGGGCGCTGCATGGAATGCCATAATGGCCCTTTATTCACCAATTTTGAATTTCATAATACGGGCATAATCTCTTATCCCGGTGATCTGCCTGATCGTGGTCGCGTGGACGGCTTGCGTGAGGTACGCAGTAATCCGTTTAACTGCCAGAGTATATATAGCGACAGGGACCCTGAAAAATGCCTCGAACTGATCCATGCCAGAGAGGGGGTTGAATTGATCGGTGCATTGAAAACGCCTTCCCTGCGTAATCTTTCAGGCACTGCCCCTTACATGCACAAAGGGCAAATCAAAACGCTTGAGGAAACTCTGGCGCATTACAACGAAGCTCCGTTTGCCATGATTGGGCATAACGAAACAGAAGAACCGCTGGGCTTACTATCATTTGAGTTGCGTCAGCTGGAGGCGTTTTTGAAAACCCTGCAAGCGCCACTCGAGATAGAGCAGCGCTGGTTGCAGGCTCCGCAATAAAGCAATAACCCCTTTCCCTGTTATCTGGAAAGTGGATCAGGTCTGACCTGGAAATGATAAACAATGCTGCTGGTGCCTTTTCCGGTTTCCATATGGAAGGGAGCTCGACCACTGAATGTTGACCATACTCCGCGGCCTTTCCAGCCTGCATCCGGATCGTCTATTCGACCATCCATCCACTTGGTATAGAAACCCAGCGGGTAGGGCACACGCATTTTGACCCATTGGCCATCGTCCAGTACCAGTAATGCGCCACTCTGATTGCCGGTATTGATGGGGGTATTTTCTCCCAATCCCAGCGTATTGTGCTGGTCGACCCAGGTAAAGTAGGAACCTTCAGAGCTACCCGGCTTATCCAGATTCTTAAACTGCGGCAACGGTTCCGTATAAAAGGTCCAGCCTTCCGGGCAATGTTGTCCTGTCGCTTCGGGTCCATTTAACGAGCCGCTACACAAACGCCTGTCAAAACTGGCCATATGACCACTGGCCAGCGCTACCCACATCACCCCGTTGCGATCAATATCTCCACCGCGCGGTGAGAAGCCTTCAATGGCATCACCATTTTCGTCTACCGGTAGCTCATAATATTCAGTAATGGCGGTTTCACTGGGATTGTTACCCGGTATTATCCTGGCCACGGCCCCCGGATAGCCAAGGATGGTTCCCCACACGGAACCGTCCGGGGCAGGGTTGACAGAGTAAACGCCAAAGCCGGGATATATCTGTGAGTCTTTGGTGGGATCGGGGGCTTCATTCGGGGCGACGAAGTCATCGCGTACACCATTACCGTTGGTATCAAGAATAAACGGGGTCCAGCCCTGTGCTGCTTCATAATTACCGGTTTCCAGATATTCGCGGGTATTGAGCCAGCCAATCACCTGGCCGCCGCCGCTGGTCCACAGTGTATTGTCCTCATCTTCGGCAAACATCAGGTGATGAGTCCCGAAGCAGGTATCGATATGATGATACTCACCGCTCTGCGGATCATACATACCCAATTGACGACCATTGGCCTGTGTTGGATAGACCTGGGCCGAGGGGTGGGAGGAACCTTCCTGACAAAAGTCCGGGTTTTCCCTGTTGCGTACTCTGGCAGTAATCCAGACCCGGCCATCCTGATCTATCATCGGGTTATGCACATTGGCTTTGGAATCCCAGATTGCCTCGTCTCCCCAATTGGGAGAAGTTGCCAGATTTGGACCTGAAACAGGACCGGCCTCTGGATCCATCATAGTCAAGGGGATCTGGTCGATAGTGTTGTTGACGGGATCAAGAACCGGCAGATAATCAGCGCTTTCCTCCAGCGCCCCATAAAGCTTGCCATAGCCATTGATAGTCGGGTCACGGCGATCCGTTGAGACCACATCATGCAGATAGGCTGTTGGATCTGCCCAGTCCCACTGGGTAATGACCACATTGCGTTCCACGCCTTGTGGCCGTTCTGGTACTGGCGGTAATTCGCCGGCCGCAATACGATCAGTCCAGTCACCAAACATTTTCGAGGTGTAATCCAGTCCCATACCGGTCCAGGTACGGGTCATGAACGGGCCTGCCTGACCGGATTGAATACGTCTGTTCCAGGCTGCAGCACTGCTGTCATAGCCATTAAACAAGGAAGGTAATTCACGGGTAGCCTTGTTCCCCAATTGGTGACATACCACACAGCCACCAGACGTTATCATGCGGATATAGTCAGCCTGATGTTCAATTCGGGGACTGATGCCATTGCCTGTAGGACCGGTGCCAGGGAACATGCTGGCATCTGGAACCTCGAGCAGTGAAAGCCAGTAACCTGCGGGATAATATTCGGCCGCTGAAGCTGCATCGGGAGCAAGTAGCGCGTCAAGGTCATGACTGGAGCCTGGTGTCGCTGATATTTTTTCTGAGTCTACCAGGCCATATCCACGCACCCAGATATCATAGGTCGCTTCCGGTAAATCAGGAATCAGATAACGACCCTCGTCATTGGTAACAACGATGCGCGCAAAGCGTGTGTCAAAGTCATGGGTTTCGGCAATTACCCAAACGCCGGCTTCTGCGCCGTTAGCACTGGTCACTACCCCTTCAATAATATTAGCCGGCATGGCTTCTGCGGCTGGCGCCATGGTGGCCATGGACTGGCTTTGCTCACTGTTATTATCGCCAGAGCAGGCCCATAACATGCTGGTTAGTGTAACCAGGCTTAAAATTTTGATTGCATGCATTTTTGATCCCCCATTATCCGAAACAATTCGGACCAAACAGACTAGCAGAAGTCTCTATGACGTGACAATTAAATAGAACTGGCTTCCCACTTTTCATCGCATATGGAATATTCATCTTGATGCCGATTGAAGATTACTGGATGATAAATCCAAAAGCTTTTATCAGATTTTAACCAGGATTCAGGACGATGATTATGAGAAACCCCTTATCTGTTTTTATGGCCTGTTTATGGATGCCATTAGCTTTTGGCCAGCCAATATCAATACCTGGTATGCCGGTAAGTGACTCGCTTGTTCCAAACCCGAACGCGCCGATGTATCAGCACAGCGGCGAACAATACCGGGCGTATGAGTTTCCCGGCACCGGGGAACCCATTCCATACCGGCTGTATGTGCCTGAAAACTGGAGTCCAGAGCAGTCTCTGCCGGTATTAATAACTCTGCGTGCCGGGCCGAGTATTAACAATAATCATCGCAACAATAATGACCTGGTGGTTCAGGCAAGGGAGCGGGGGTATATCGTTATTTCTCCCCTTGGCTACCGGGGTTATGCGCAGCCCTATTATGGCAGCCCTTATCCGGTAGATCGCCCCAGCGGACCTTCGGTGCCGGGTGCTGGCTGGACTGATGAGGAGAATACCCGGTCAGAACAGGATATTATTAATGTATTGCACCTTGTGGCGCAGGAATATAACGCCGATACATCACGGGTATTTATCCATGGGCAAAACCCTTCCGGTTCGTCAGCTTTTCATTTTGCCGCCAAATACCCGGATGCCATCGCTGGTATCATTGTCAGTGCAGGCCCAATAGTCACTGCTGACTATCCCTTTGAAAACCTGGTGGATAAGGTAGCGGTGCTGATGATCCATGGCACTGCAGATACCGCAAATACGAGGGAGGCATCCCTGCGCGTAACAAGGGAACTGGCAAATCATGGGGTTGAGGCACATTACTATGATGTGCCCGACGGGGAACACCTCACGGCTTATCTGACTTTTGCCAGTGAGATTTTTGATTTTATGGATCGGCAGTAACCAGAGGTTTCTGCAAAAAAAAGCTGTGCCTACATAAAAGCTGTGCCTACATAAAAGCAGTGCCTACATAAAAGCTAATCGTCATCCTCATAAGTGTGCCAGTTGTCATAATCTGGCGGCACAACTCGTCCTTCCCATAGGGACTTGTTGTTTTCCATGCAGGAATATTCAATCAATTCAAAATCCGTCTGTCTGGTAAAGATGCGTTTGTTGCTCCAGGGTTTGGTGTAGTAAATCGGGTCATCAATGATCACTTCGTAAGCCAGTGTGTTCGGGTCAGATAAAGTAAATGATTCAGTGACTTTCAGTTGGTCACTGTGGGGATGCCCGATGGTATCGAGTCTGGTTTTACCATTCAGTTTGCTGGTAGTAATGATAAGCGTATCACCGTCCCAGTTTGCTATGGAATGTCCATACCAGGCGGGCGGCAAACGACCGGAATGATCCTGTCCATCCAGATTTACCGTCTTGAACCAGGTGTTCTGCTCGTAAAGATAGGCGAAATGATTTTCAGTTTGCATAAACTGAATAGGATCTGGAGAGTTCATTGCACGTAACAGACCAAAAGGGAGACATGACCCGGTGTAATCGCCCTCGCTGGGATTGTAATTGTCGAAATTCTCGCGTCCGGCGGCAGTGAAAGGTTCCTCCCCGGGACCTATCTGACTGCTGCCATTGCCTGCTGCAAGCATATTAGGCACATAAGGCCGCGCCCAGACGCCATTGAAATCAGGCTTGCCCCAGGGTAAACGCGGGATATCATCCTGGGCCAGGAGTGTCTGGGAAAACAGTAACGGGATCAGCGAAAAAAATAAGGGAAAGGTTATTTTCATTATCGCCTCCGTGTTAACGGTTACCGGATCGTGAAAAAACCGGAGTGCCATCCTCAAGGGTGATAACACGAGTAGAACAGGTGTTCGAGCCATCTCGCGCGGGATTGGCCCTGGCGATAATCACCGTACCAATCGGCAAATCTTCCTTGGCCCAGCCAAGACGGATTAACTGGTTGGGTGAGCCCATTTCACATTGCCAGTTTTCCACCTCACCACTTTCGCTGGTGACATCCATGTATAACCAGATGTGCGGATTAAACCATTCCACTTCAGTAATGCTTCCCTGTAACTGAAACTCAACGGCAGTATCAAACTCTCCAACAATGGAGTGATGTGCCTGAATGGAAAAAAATGGCAGACATAATGCCAGTGCGATAAAAATTTTTCCCTTTTGGATTAGCTGCATGATTATTACCCCGCTATAAATAATTGTAGTTTTCACTATTATGACTGATCAATTCAATAATGCGAAGTTCCTTTAGGAGGATATCTGGCATTCCGGATTCGCTGATTTGCACTGTTTTCAATTGTCTTTAACGTCTATTATTCCATTGAGAAGCCGAACAGGTATGAACATATCAGCAAATAAAGGGGAAAGGGAACGATGTTTTCACTGGGTAAAATCGTAGTCTTGATTATTTTTACTGTATTGACGTCTGTAAACAGTCAGGCTCAGGATAGTGAAGCACTTTACAACACGCGTTGTGCTGCCTGTCATGAGAACCCGGAAACCAATACCCATGCCCCGCCCCGGGCTAATATGGCGGCTTTTACCCCGAACTCCGTGTATGCGGCGTTGACGGATGGCCTTATGCAAATTCAGGCAACAGGATTGTCCGATGTTGATATGAGAGGCCTGGCAGCCTGGCTTACCGGTGCTGAAGTGTCTGATCTTGAGCTTGAAATCACTGAAAACCTTTGCGCAAACAACCCTCCCATGCGAAACCCGGCTCTTAATGCCTCATGGAATGGCTGGGGACCTGATGCGCGTAATACCCGTTTTGCCACACAGGGCGGAATTGAGCGTGCCGACCTGCCCAAACTGCGTTTGAAATGGGCCTATGGTTTGCCAGGAGAAGGGCAGGCCAGGGGGCAGCCCGTAGTTGTAGATGGCCGGGTATTTGTTGGTAACAGTGCCGGTGCACTTTACTCTCTTGATGCGGAATCCGGATGCACCTACTGGAGCTTTTTGCCACGCAGCGGAATTCGTAGCGCAGCCTCCGTGGGGCCATACCAGTTTGAAGATGGCAGCGATGGCTATGCGGTATATTTTGTCGATATTAAAGCTAATGCCTATGCCGTGAATGCCCAGACTGGCGAAGTACTTTGGGTACGCACGGTTGATGATCATCCCAGTGTTCGTGGCACGGGTGCAGTGGCATTACATAAGGGGGTTCTTTATGTCCCCATGTCGGGCGTCGGCGAAGAAAGTACCTCATCAAACCCGGACTATGCCTGTTGTACTTTCCGCGGCAGTGTCAGTGCCTTTGATGCCCAAAGTGGTGACCTCATCTGGAAGTCATATATGGTTCCTGAACCCCGGCCTCGTGGTACCAGCAGCAATGGCGTATTACTGTATGGGCCCGCTGGCGTCGGCATCTGGAGTGCGCCCACTATTGATGATGATCGGGGCCTGATTTATGTAGCCACCGGTAATGCCTACGCTGATCCTGCTCCTGAAACCTCGGATGCGGTAGTCGCTATCAAGATGAGCAATGGAGAAATAGCCTGGGCTAAACAGTTAACGCCAGGTGATGCCTGGATATTTGGTTGTGATGGGGAAAATAACCCGAACTGTCCCGAAGATGTAGGCCCGGATTTTGACTTTTCAGCCTCACCGATTCTGACCAGTACACCATCGGGTCGTGAAATGCTTGTTATTCCGCAGAAATCCGGCTTTGCCTACGGACTTGATCCAAATAACCAGGGAGAACTGGTTTGGCAGTATCGCGCAGGTCCGGGTAGCCCGGTTGGTGGCGTTTGGGGCGCGGCCGTGGGAGATGGTTTGGCTTACGTAGCCGTAGGTGGTTACATATTTACCCAGGGGGGCGGTATTCATGGTATTGATATAGAGACCGGGCAGCGCGTCTGGTATACCGGGCCTCAGGACTTGTTGTGTGCTGAAGGCCCCGGTTGTTCGGCCACCCAGTCAGCCGCGGTTACCGCCATACCGGGAGCCGTGTTCTCCGGTTCTGCCGATGGGGGAATGCGTGCCTATGATGCTGACACTGGAGCAGTGATCTGGACATTTGATGCCAATCACAGGTTTACCACAGTGAATGGCGTGCCAGCCAATGGAGGCTCTTTTGATGGCTCAGGCCCTGTTGTGGTTGATGGCATGATGTATATGCTTTCCGGCTCGGCAGGCTTTGTTGGGCGTCCGGGGAATGTGTTGCTGGCTTTTGAGCTTGAAGAGTAATTGTCGGAAACAGCAATTACCCATAGGCTGATTAATTTGTCCGGTCATTCAAAAAAGTGAGCGGTAATGGACAGCATTTGTCACGGACCGTAAAGCGGAGGTTAACGAGTCAGCAAGGAGCAATTCCCTATCAGAGGGGTGAATTGAAATTCGTACCGGTTTTTTTTCACTTCCTGCAAGTGTATTGACTGCGTTCCAAAGCTTCAGTGCTCCGGCTTGAAACATATTGTCAGCCTCAAAGCCGATGAGGGGAAGGTACAACTGTTGCCCCGTACTGCTGTCGTAGAAGCCGGAGGTGTTTTCAAAAAAACGAAATGACGTTTGTTCAAGTTGTCGCGGGCTGATTTTTCCCATGGCCCAGGCAGGGGGGACGTAAAGATCCGGTGCACCAAGATTGTTTTTGGCAAACCACTGGTGGCAATCGTCAATCAGTTGCCTGATTTCCTTTTCATCAAGCGCAAGATGTTCGGCTGCGTTTCTCGAGACCAGTAAAGAATGCAGGCGATGATAAATGCCGCGAATTTTTTTGCTGGAATGATGCCAGCCATGGCCACAAAGAATGTAACCTTGTTGCTCAAATTCACGTAAAACATCAAGCTGTTCCCTGGACCATTGATGCCCAGGCACTACCAGCATCGTTATATTGCAGGACTGCAAGTGAGTCAGGTCCTGAGTAAGCCGGGAGACCCTGTTCAGGGTCGAAGGCATAACATCATGTATTGAAATCAGTGCGTGCATTGCTGCTCAGAAACTATCCTGCTTGTAGGTATTTTTAATTCTGCTGATGATTTTCGATATAATTTCTAATGGTTTCAGTGATAATCTGGCTCCATCGATTAAGTACATCAGTATTCCATTCCAGAGCGAGACTGTTGGCCATGCAGGCAATGTCTTTACGCTCTTCCAGACTTTTACGCAAAACATGCCTGATGCTATGTGAAAGCCCGACTTCGTCAATGACTATCAATCCCGGAAGCAGTTTGTTCCAGTGCGTGATGCCGCAACCTTGAGAAACAAAAACCAGTTTTTCCCTGGCCATTGCTTCAAGTGCCACGGTTCCAAATGTTTCAAAATGAGAGGGCAGCAGGAGAGCGTCATGCTCATCGATCTTTTTCCTCAGGGCATGTCGGCTTAACCAGCCGAGATACTCAAGATTATGGCTCTCTTGTGCCGCTGCAATTATCCTTTCCCGTAATGGCCCGTCACCGGCAATGCTGAATTGCATATCTGGAAAATCTTTCACTGCTTTTAATAATGCTTCAATATTTTTCTCTCGTGCCAAACGCCCTGCAAACAGGCAGCTTTTCAGGGAGCCACGATGAGGCTTATAAGCGGCATTGATAAATTCCGAAGCTACCGGCGTTCCTATTAATCTGGTTTTCGGCGCGCCCATGTCCTGCGCCTGCTTCATTACCGGTTCCGCATTTCCAAGCACAGCCTCGGTATGCTTGAAAAGAAAGCCGTTGGAAAAATTGAAATACTGTTGGACTATTTTTCCCTTAACAGAGTTTGGCCAGTAAAGTTCGGTAAGTTGTTCAAAGGATGTATGCATACCCGTTAGATATGGAATTTTCCTGCGCCGGGCCATCCACGCGCCGGTAATACCATAGACCCCTGGCGTAGCAATAATGACGATGTCAGGATTCACACTGTCAAATACGCGGCTTAATTCAATGGGATTGGGAAAACATAATTTCTGGGTTTGATCACCCGGCAGGGGAAGGCTGAGTCCTGCCCGCCATTGGCCATGCTCATCGATGACAGGAGAGTAAAGCTGCGTTTTCTCCAGACGCCCATCCATCTGCTCAAGCAAGTCGAGATAATAGGCACCAGCGCCATTGCGGGAAGGGGCTGCATCGGAAATTGCCAGTAGGCGTGTTTTAGATAAAGGAAGGCTGGGCACTGTTTCAGTTTTCCTGCTGTCTTTTTTCTGATGCTGAATTACTCAGTGGCCAGACGTCATGAAATTTTTCCGCAAGCAGCTTGTCGGAGAGCGAAAACAAACCGGGGTGATAGTGATGCGAGCTTTTGTATGAGCGTGAATATTCATCTGCCAGCTCCAGGCTTAGTATGAAATTACTCGATGGCTGGAATGGAAGAAAATTCAGTAAATCTAACAGGGTAACTTTCAGATCGATTTGTAAAGCTGTCATGGGAAGTATGTAAACGCGATTGTTCTGCTGAATATTGCCAAGCTCAAAGTAGTAATTATACAGAAGCTCAATCAGTTTATTCTGGGTATTTTCAGATAATAATCCAGAGCCCAGAAGCTTCATAGCCGGGCCCATGGCACTTAGCTGTGAAGGCACAGCCTCCTGCGGAGAGCGAGTGCAGGCAATAAGCCTTGCATCCGGAAAATAACTGAGCAGGGATGCTGACCAGGAAGTATAGGAAGGATTTTTGCTCAACAACCGTTTCTCTTTGCCATGAAAAAATATATGTTTTTGCAGGCAAAGCCGATAAAAGTTCAGTATCAGTTTTTTGTGCCACGTTGGGACGTTTTTATCGAAATAGCCCAGCTTCCAGTAATGTGTTGAATCGGGACACAGGAACACCGGTAAGAAACATCCCAGTATCGGCAGTAGTAGCAAAAAATCTTCTTCAGGTTCCTGCAAGCCCAGCTTATGGATAGTGTCCATCTGTCGGAAGAGATTTTGACGAATGGATCTAAATATTAAATTGAAAGGGCGCGTCAACCAGCCAAGGGCGCGGTAAAAATATTTTTCTGAGATCGACGGTGCGAAAATTGCCTCCCAGGTAGAAAAGGTTGTAAATTTTTGCTCACAACCAAGCAATCGTTGCAGATACGTAGTACCACTGCGAGGGATGCCAATAATAAACACAGGCTCTCTTATTACCGTACGCCGGTAATTTCGGAACAGCACCTCATCGGCCAGATGACCAACTATATGCAGCAGGTTTAACAGACTAAACAGGATCCATATCAGGCCAAACAGCGGAATCCTTTTCCAGACATGACGCCACCCTTCGGCAGGCACTGTGCGCAATAATTGCCATGCGAATACCGGGATGGCAAGCAGATGCAGCAAAAGAGCCTCAAGCATTATTACCCCTGAAGCAGATAGCTTTCACCAGCGTCCAGCTGATCTACCAGACCTCGCAATACTACGATATCGCCATGCTGCAGCACCAGGTCCTGATTTTGCTCTGCTGATATCACGAGGTTGTCGCGATGAATATCCAGAATATTGATATCCATAGGTAGCAAAAGTTCTGCTATTGTTTTACCGCAGACAAATGCCCCCTTCGGTAAATTGACCGCATGAATGATTGCTGAACTTTGACTTTTCTTGCCAAGGAAGCCCAGTCTTTCACCGTGGTAGAAACCTTTCAGCATACGGTAGCGATCACGACGTGCCTTATCGATAATGCTGTGAACCATAATGTCCGGGTATTCCACCATCAGCAATAAATGAGAAACCATGGTCAGACTTGCTTCATGGGTTTCCGGAATAACTTCTTCTGCTCCGGCAGAAAGAAGGTCTTCAAGATGAGAGTCATCCCGCGTCCTGACCAGGACAGGTATGGTGGAATTTATATTTTTGACGTTTTCAATAATCTTGGTAGCCAGATCGGTGTCATCAAAGGTGACCACCACGATTGATGCATTAGCGGCGCCGGCTGCTTTTAGAATATCAATACGGGAACTGTCCCCATAAAAAATGGGCTCATCAACAGCGCTGGCTTCCTTGATTCGAATGTCGTCTGTTTCCAGTACCAGATAATCTATATTTAATGGTCGCAGGAAACGGGCAATGGTTTGGCCAACACGTCCAAAACCGAGAATTAGGATATGGTTCTTTTTCTTTATTTCCCGATCGAATATTTCTTCGTTTGTGGCTTGCAGTGTTTTATTACCGATACGAGAAATAAAGCTATCAACAAGGTTTGGCGAATGCTTGATGAGAAGAGGCGTCATAACCATGCTGATAATGACTATGGTGATTAAATTAGAAGCAACATTTTGATTAACCAGCTGGCTTCTTACAGACAGTGCCAGCAAGGCAAAGAGAAATTCACTACCCTGAGCCAGAGTCAGTCCTGCCGGTATGGCAGAGCGCCAGGATTCGCCCAGTAGTTTGACGACTCCGGTTATAAGGAAGGCCTTGGTTATCATCAGTAACAGGCCTCCCAGCAGAAGGTATGGCCAAAAAGAGACCAGCTGTCCAAGATCAACCAGCATCCCTATGGTGATGAAAAACAGACCAAGCAATAAATCGCGGAATGGACGAATATCTGCTTCAAGTTGATGTTTAAACCGGGTATCACCCAGCATCATCCCTGCCAGAAATGCTCCCAGCTCCATGCTCAATCCGATACTGGATGTCAGCATGGCCGACAACAGCACGATCACCAGTGCCGCCAGTACAAGTAGCTGGTCGGACTTTTGGGTGGCGATTTCGCGCAATAAATGTGGCAGTAAATAGCGGCTGGTAAAGAAGAAGGCTGCCAGGAGAACCAGGCCTTCAGTGATAGTGAAAAGTAGTCCGCCCAGAGAAAACCCCTCGGACTGGGAACTAACCAGTGGAACGGCTACCAAAAGCACAATGGCCGCTAGGTCCTGGAACAGCAGGATGCCGATAGCAATTTCACCATGTCTTTTTTTGAGTAGCCCAAGATTGCTAAGTTCACCTGACACAATGGCAGTGGAGGACAGGGAAAAGCCCCCTGCGAGAATGAGGGCAATTTGCCAGTCCAGCCCTGTTAGCTGCAGTACCAGGAAAAATATAAAGGAGCAGACAAGCATCTGCATACTGCCCAGTCTGAATACCGTATTACGCAAGGCAATGAGTCTTGGTAATGAAAATTCGAGACCCAGAATAAATAGCAGGAAAGTTAAACCAAGCTCAGCGATGGCAGCAAGTTCTTCGGGGTCATCGATTACCCCGAGGCCGGTTGGACCAAAAAGGGCCCCGGTTATCAGAAAGGCCAGGAGGGAAGCAATATGTAAACGATACAACAGCACAATCAGCGCTGTTGATGTGCCCAGCAGCAAGAGGAGTGATGTAAGTAATTCTGAAGTTTCGCCGTGCAAGAGTTAATACCCTGTTTTAGTGGACCCAGTGGTCGATTAACGTTCAGAATAGTAATTTACCGTAAATTGCCTCATCTTGCTTCATGCATGTTGAGAATCCCCGAATTGTGTAGGGAAAGTCAAAGTAATAGCGCATATCCGCTGTGAACCCGCAGTTTACTTGGAAAAATTGGCTATTTTCATGTAAAGTGCGCTGACTGGAATTTCCGCCGGAAATGCCTGTAAAAAGATCAAACGAGGAAATATTAAGTGAATTCCGGAGAGTTGATATCAGAAGGTATTAATCTGATGTTACTTGGTATGGGCACAGTATTTGTGTTCCTCACCATACTGGTGTTTGTGACATCTATCATGTCCACACTGGTGCAGAAATATGGGGCTGTTCAACCCGCAGACCCGAATAATCCCGGAGCAACAGAGCAACTTGACGAAGCTGCCTTGTTCGCTGTCATCACCGCTGCGATTCATGCTCACCGCCTGAAGCAGTAGGTGCATTAGTCGCAATTGCAGCAATTGCTGCCATAGTCATAATAAAGAATCGTTTTACTTCACAATCTTTTTTAACAGGTTTGATAACCATGGTGCGGAAATAGTGCGTAAGTGCTTATGCAACACTAATGCTGATGTGAATATGAAAATTTATAATGGGTTATTCCAATGATTAAAGATAGAGATGCTGTAGGTATCACAGAACTGGTTTTACGAGACGCTCACCAGTCCCTGTTTGCCACCCGGTTGCGTCTGGACGACATGCTTCCCATCGCAGACAAAATTGACCAGGTAGGTTTCTGGTCAGTTGAGACCTGGGGCGGAGCGACTTTTGATGCCTGTATTCGTTACCTGGGTGAAGATCCCTGGTTCCGCATCAGGGAACTCAAGAAAGCCATTCCCAATACCCGTCATCAAATGCTCTTCAGAGCCCAGAATATTCTTGGCTATCGCCATTATGCCGACGATGTGGTGGAAAAGTTTTGTGAACGTGCCCACGTCAATGGCGTTGATGTGTTCCGTGTTTTTGATGCCATGAATGATCCACGCAATATGGAAACGGCAATCAAGGGAGTGAAAAAAGTAGGGGGTCATGCGCAAGGGACTTTATCTTATACGGTCAGCCCGGTTCATACTCTGGACACCTGGCTTACGCTTGCCAAGCAACTTGAATCCATGGGCTCTGATTCCATTTGTATCAAGGATATGGCCGGTTTGCTAAAACCCTATGATGCCTTTGAGATGGTCGAACGGTTGAAAAAGGAAACCTCATTACCTATTCACTTGCATGCCCATGCAACCACTGGTCTTTCCATACCCACTGTGGTTAAAGCCATAGAAGCCAATATTGACAGGGTCGATACTGCGATCTCTTCCATGAGTATGACTTATGGACATACGCCAACTGAAACAATCAATGCCATTTTTGACGGTCAGCCTGGAGACCCCGGCCTGGATCTGGCCTTGCTAGCCGAGATTGCTGAATATTTTCGCGTAGTACGTAAAAAATATGCGAAGTTTGAAGGTGCCCTGAAAGGAGTGGATGCCCGAATTCTGTTGGCTCAGGTGCCTGGTGGCATGCTCACCAATATGGAAGGGCAGTTGCGTGAACAAAATGCCTCAGAGCGGCTTGGGGAAGTGCTTAAGGAAATTCCCCGTGTACGTGAAGATCTTGGCAACATTGCCCTGGTAACACCGACATCCCAGATCGTCGGTACACAGGCTGTCATCAATGTGCTGTCGGGTGAACGTTACAAGAATATTACCAAGGAAACCGCAGGCATCCTGAAAGGCGAGTACGGCGCCACGGCTTCTGAGGTGAACAAGGAATTACAGGCTAAAGCACTGGATGGTAAGGAAGCTATTACCTGTCGTCCTGCTGATCTGCTTGAGCCGGAGCTGGATGTGCTCACTCAGGAGTTGCGTGAGAAAGCCAAGGCGGAAGGGTTTACCCTGGAAAGCGGGGAGAGAGAAATTGATGATGTGCTTACCTATGCATTGTTTCCACAGATTGGTCTTAAATTTCTGAAAAACCGCGGTAACCCGGATGCTTTTGAGCCGCCACCAACTGAAGAACAGGATGCACCTAAAGCTGCCGCGGCGCCGGTTAAAAGTGGCGATGCCAGTGTTTATTCGGTTAACGTTAATGGACAGTCCTATGTGGTACAGGTCTCCGAAGGTGGTGATGTAAGCAATATCAAACCAGTGTCTGGCACTGCTGCGGCAGCTCCAAAGACAGAAGGCCCGGTACCAGCGAAAAATAGTGAGCCACAGTTTGCGCCACTGGCAGGAAATATTTTCAAGGTTAATGTCACTGTTGGTCAGAAAGTGGTTGAAGGAGAAGTATTGATAATCCTTGAGGCCATGAAAATGGAAACAGAGGTTAAGGCTGCTAAAGCTGGCACCATTCAGAGTATCAAGGTGGCGGAAGGTAATGCGGTATCCGTAGGCGATGAGTTGCTGACCATTGGTTAAGCAGTCATTCGCCTCTTGCGCTCAAGGAAACCCGTTTAATGGATAGCTTGCTTAAGCTTTTTCAGGACTCCGGAATTTACCAGTTGGAAGCTGGCCAGTTTGTTATGTTGCTGGTTGGCTTACTGTTGGTGTTTCTGGCAATAAGAAAAGGTTTTGAACCGCTGCTGCTGTTGCCCATTGGTATGGGTGCCATTCTGGTGAATATTCCGGGAGCCGGTTTTCTGGCTGAACCCGTTTATGATGCGGTCGGCCATCTTGAGTCACCGGGTGGCATTCTTTATTACATCTATGAAGCGGGTATCTCCACGGGTATTTTTCCTTTGATTATTTTCATGGGAGTAGGTGCGATGACTGATTTTGGTCCCTTGTTGGCCAATCCACGTACCCTCTTTCTTGGTGCTGCAGCGCAGTTCGGAATATTTACCACAGTGATTGGCGCAGTAGGCCTGTCAGCTATGGGGCTGATGGATTTCAGTCTGGCAGATGCCGCAGCTATTGGAATAATCGGCGGCGCTGATGGTCCAACCGCCATCTTTGTTTCAAGTCGCCTGGCACCGGACTTGCTGGGAGCCATTGCGGTGGCAGCCTATTCCTATATGGCACTGGTACCAATGATTCAGCCTCCCATCATGAAAGCCCTGACCACTCAGGCGGAGCGGGAGATTCGAATGGAACAGCTGCGTCCGGTATCCCAGCGTGAAAAAATCATTTTCCCCCTGAGCCTGCTAATGCTGGTTGCCTTGTTTTTGCCTACCGCAGCGCCGCTGCTGGGAATGTTCTGTTTCGGCAACCTGATGAAAGAGAGCGGCGTGGTTGAGCGCCTGAGTGATACAGCGCAAAACGCTCTTATTAATATCACTACAATTTTTCTGGGTTTGGGGGTAGGTTCCAAACTGAGTTCTGATTCCTTTCTGAACGTGGAAACCCTGGGCATTCTTTTACTCGGTATTGTTGCTTTTGCTATCGGCACGGCAACTGGCGTAATAATGGCGAAGCTGATGAACCGGTTTGGTAATACGCCGATAAATCCACTTATTGGAGCCGCAGGCGTGTCAGCCGTACCAATGGCAGCCCGTGTGGCTAATAAAGTAGGTCTTGAAGCCAACCCACAAAACTTCCTCCTGATGCATGCGATGGGGCCAAACGTAGCCGGCGTTATCGGCTCAGCTGTGGCAGCGGGAGTGATGATTAGCTACCTGGGTTAGAAAGTCGCAAGTTACAAGTCGCAAAAGACAAGATAAAGGATAAAAGAAAAAGGAAAAAGGTGACTAATGGAATGCAGGTCACTGGTTAAAGGGATTGGGGAAGTAAGTCGGATAAGGCCTGGAAGGCCGCCATCCTACATGACGGCTACGGTCAGCCTCTCGTTTCTCTTCCGGACGGGTGTTCAGTTCAAATTCATCTTCTGGTTTATATGATGAAAATCAGGAGGCGATTGTCATGTTTAAACAACTTCCCATTGTCGCGACAGTAGTGACTATTTCGGCTTTTCTGCTATTTCCCATGGCCGCTCAAGCTGACACCATGCGTTGTGATCGAAGTCTGATTACCCGGGGTGATCATCAGGGCGAAGTGCTGGCCAGTTGTGGTGAGCCTGTTATCTCGACGCGCAAGACTATTTATCGCTCTGGAATTCCTCGTAGCCGTTTTCGTTCCCTATCACCAGGGCATAATTTCTATTCCGGCTATTCAGGTATCTCGAACGATGAACTCCTTATCCATAACCGTTCAGTGATTGAAGTCCCGGTAGAAACCTGGACCTATAACTTTGGACCACGTTATTTTATGCGTGAAGTTATTTTTACTGATGGCAGGGTGACAAGAATAAATACTTTGGGATACGGGCGTTAATTACGCGAATTTAAATGTAACTTTGCTGTTTATTGATACGCTCTATCTGTAGTCATAAATTGACTTTCTGAACATCCCTTTCATATACGCTTTCGCCGGGAATGTGATAACTTACAAATAGGAATTGAAAGGGGGTTCCCATGAGCGAGAAATCATCTTCCGGTCGCGATATCAGCAGACGTAAGGTTCTGCAGTCTGCAGTTTCTGCAACGTCTGTTTCACTGATTCCATTGACGTCCTGTACTACGCCAGTATCTGCACCGCAGAAGCTCCTTTCCCGTGAGGCCTGGCTGATACTTGAAGCATTTACTGACCGTATTATTCCAGCTGATGCCAATGGGCCCGGTGCAGTGGCCGCCGGCGTGCCTTATTACATTGAAAATTCCCTTGCCAGCTGGAACGCAGAAGAGCTTGAGGTACTGACAACCGGATTGTTTGCCTTGACCAGCGCTGCGCGTAATCGCTATGACCTGGATTTTCAATTACTCAGCGATAACAACAAGGATGCACTGTTGCGGGATATGGAAGATGGCAAGATCGATGCTTTTGAAAATTCTGCAGTAATTTTTTCACGTCTGCACCGCCTTACGCTGGAAGGCATGTTCAGCGATCCCTATTACGGAGGAAACCAAGGTTATATTGGCTGGGATCTGATTGGTTATCCCGGGGCGGTTATGTCCAGTACTGCGCAGATGCAGCAAATGGGCGGAAGACTTCCTCCATTGCACACATCGGCTTATGGCAGTGATTATGATGGAGAATAGAAATGGCCACTAATCTTGCAGAAGTTGATGTTGTCGTGGTGGGTCTGGGTGCAGCCGGTGGTGTAGCCGTGTTACCACTTACCCGGGCAGGCCTGAACGTGGTTGGTCTGGAAGCCGGTACCTGGATGAATCCCGGGCGCGACTACAAGGCCGATGAAATTCATAACAATGTGAGATCCCTGGTAACGACCGGCAACAAGGTCGCCGGAGAGATTCCTACCGTGCGTAATTCGCCGACGGCCACCGCAGTACAGCAAACGCGGCATCCAATGATGAATGCGGTGGGTGGCACTTCAATTCATTATCATGCCCAGAGCTGGCGTTTGAATCCATGGGATTTCAAAGTGCGTAGTGCCACCCTGGAGCGTTACGGCGCTGACTATATTCCACAAGACACGACACTGGAAGACTGGCCGGTATCCTACGCTGATATGGAGCCCTTTTATGACAACGTGGAATATGAAGTGGGGGTGAGCGGGAAAGCCGGTAATATTCAGGGGCAGATTAATCCCGAGGGGAATATTTTTGAAGGTCCGCGGCAGCGTGATTATCCAATGCCACCACTACGTTCATGTGACTTTCTTGATCATATGTATGAAGCAGGGCAGTCAGTGGGCTATCATCCTTATCATGGTCCGGCAGCGATCAATTCCCGGCCTTATGATGGTCGCCCCGGCTGTCAGTATCATGGCTACTGTGATCGTGGCGGTTGTCATGTGCGGGCAAAGAACTCAACGGATGTTTCAACCATTCCCAAGGCACAGGCCACCGGTAATCTTGAGATTCGGGATAATGCCAATGTGCGTCGTATTAACGTAGACAATGCCGGAAAGGTAACGGGTGTCACTTATTTGCGAGATGGGGAGGAGTTTTTCCAACCAGCCAGAGCGGTGTTGCTGGGCTGTTATACCTATGAAAATATTCGAACACTTTTATTATCCACCTCGGCTTATTATCCCAATGGTCTTGGTAATAACCGTGGTCAGGTAGGCAAACATTATTTTGGTCACTGGGATATTCAGGGTGGCACGCTGGTGACGGCCTTGTTCCCCTTTGATCTTAATATCTGGTACGGCGCTATTGCCCAGGGGGTGATGGTGGATGACTGGGCCGATGACAATTTCGATCATAGTGGTCTGGGTTTTATTGGTGGGGCCAGTCTGCATGTTTATACGGAGAAGCATCCGATTGGTGCTGCGGCAATGGGTACCTTCGGCAAGGTGAACAGGCGCTGGGGCTCTCAATGGAAAGAATTTATAAAGAAAAATGCCGGACGCACCCAGACCGCTTATATACAGACCAATACCTTTCCCTATCACCATACCTGGGCTGACCTCGATCCCAATGTGAAAGATCCCTATGGTGATCCGGTATTGAGAGTCACTAATGGTAGCAAGCAAAACGAACCTATGGCCGCGGCTCATGCGGCCAATAAAATGGAAGCCTGGTTTCGTGCTGCCGGCGCTTCAGAGATAGTAAACACAGGCGGTGGCAGAGGGCCTGCACTGTCTACTCATGCCCATGGTGGAACTCGAATGGGAACGAACCCTGACACCAGTGTCTGCGATCCCTGGGGGTTTTCATTTGAAGCCAAAAATCTTGGCATACTTGGTGGGTCGGTTATGTGCACGGCAGGAGCGAGAAATCCTACTCAGACCATTCAAGCGCTGGCCTGGCGTACAGCCCATCATCTGGTGGAGGAATGGGACGAGATAACGGCCTAAGCTCCGGATTAGCGTTGTTTAAAAATCGGCATTACTATTTTGCTATGGCCTGTTGCACCTACTTCCCATTATCAGGGATTAACCGGAATCCGAAATGAGCACAATAACAAAACGGCAACAGATCCTTGGACTATTGGGTTGGCTCGGCTTGTGCTTTGCTGCGTCGTCTGTCGGAGCAATAGCGTCCATTCAGGCGCAATCGTTCTATGGGCAGCTAAGCCAGCCGTTATGGGCTCCACCGGGCTGGGTGTTTGGGCCAGTATGGAGCGTTCTCTATGCGATGATGGCGATTGCCGCCTGGTTGGTGTGGCGCGGCGGTGGCTTCCCCGGTAATCGAAAGGCGCTTGGCTTTTTTTTCGCTCAACTGCTTGTTAATTCTTTATGGAGCTGGCTTTTCTTTGCCTGGCGTCTCGGGGCTCTGGCATTGGTAGATATCCTGATACTTTGGTTGCTCATTGTTGCCACCATTGTCTATTTCTGGCGAAGCAATGTTCTGGCAGGCGCGCTTCTTATTCCCTATTTGTTATGGGTCAGTTTTGCTAGCGGACTAAACTATTCTGTCTGGCAGCTTAATCCGGGGATGCTTTGATGTTAGCCTGATGGCTTAAGGGATTTATGAAAAAAGCCAAATTAAACATGATCGATACATGGATAAAGGATTGAGATAAAAGTTAGAAAAAACAAAATAAATAACGAAGCGGCTAAAGCTGCCAATAATAATTTGCATAAACAGGTGGGTAGAATTATGGGGAAACACACTATTGCTGGGGGGATTGCAGGGTTGCTGTTGGCTGGAATGGTATATGGCCAGCAGGATGCAGAAGTAGCTATTGCCTCTGAAGCCAGCTTTACCGAAGAACAGGTGGCGGCCGGACTGGCGGCATATCAGGCCAATTGTTCAGAAGGTTGCCATCAGAATGATCTGGCAGGTAATGGTCCCATTGCGGCATTGCGTGGACCGGCGTTTACCAGTGTCTGGAATAATCGTACGGTAACAGAACTGGTCGATACCATGCGCTCAGCGATGCCGCCGACCAACGTAGGTGGCTTATCGCAACAAACCTATGTCGATCTGGCTGCCTTCATTCTTTCGGCGAATGGGGGAGAGGTTGGTGAGGCCCCCTTACAATTCAATTCCGCCGCCACGGTCAGTCAGTTCACCACTGAGGGGGCGCCACAGAATTTTTCCATGCCGCTTGCCGGGTCAGAGAATGAAGGCCCCACCGGCGTCACCATTGCCGGTACTGTTCCCGATTATCGGCCCGTTACTGAAGCAATGCTGCGCAATCCGGATCCTGCTGACTGGCTTATTCATCGTGGTAATCAACAGGCCTGGAGTCACAGCGAGCTGGACCAGATTAACCAGGAAACAGTACAAGGCCTGCAATTACAGTGGGTCTGGGCATTGGGGAATGAGGGCGCGAGTCAGCTGTCTCCGGTTGTCCATGACGGCATTATGTATATCTTTAATCCGGGCAATAAGGTCCAGGCATTGGAGGCAGCGTCAGGCGATCTTATCTGGGAGCATAGTCTTGGTGGTCGTACCGGCACCATGCGCGGTATGGCCATCTATGAAGACAAGCTGGTTGTAAATACACCTGATGCCCGCATTGTCGCGCTGAAGGCAGTGGATGGTGAACTGATGTGGGAAGCCCTCATAGGAGAAGGCTTTGGTAATTCCAGCGGACCACTGGTTGCCGACGGTAAAGTATTTACCGGTATGGGTAACTGCCTGAGATTCCGCGCCGAGAAATGTTATATCAGTGCCTGGGATGTCGATGACGGCAGCTTTTTATGGAAATTTGAAACCATTGCCCGGGACGGGACTGCCGGCGGAGATACCTGGGGGGGCATTGATGACATGTTCCGTGCCGGTAATGATCCCTGGATTACCCCAACCTATGATGCTGAACTGGACATGGTTTATGTCGGGGTGTCCCAGCCAAAACCCTGGATGCCAGTCAGTCGCGGCATGACAGTATTTGATGATGCGCTTTATTCCAACTCAACACTGGCACTGGACGCAGATACCGGTGAACTGGTCTGGTATTACCAGCATGTGCCCGGCGAAGTTTTTGACCTGGATGAAGTGTTTGAACGCATGCTGGTGGATATTGATGGTGAGAAAGTGGTCTTTTCGATCGGCAAGCATGGCATTTTGTGGAAGCTCAACCGCGAGACAGGCGACTATATCAGTCATAAGGAAACGGTTTTACAAACTACCTTTGATTATTTTGATCCGGAAACCGGGCGTCCCCAGTACCGTGCTGATGTTATTGAATCAGGTCTGGGTGACTGGCTGGAAGTCTGCCCGTCATCCGCCGGTGGTAAAAACTGGCATGCCATGAGTTATCACCCGGGCGCAGCCAGATTGATCATTCCGCTTAGTCAAAGCTGTCTGCGTCAGCGTGCCACCGAAATTGATTTCGTACAGGGCGGTGGTGGCGCCGCGGTAAACCGTGACTGGTTTCCGATGCCGGGTACCGATGGTAATGTCGGTAAACTTGCTGCTTATGATGTGCGCACCATGGAAGAGCTGTGGTCGGTACAGCAGCCTGCCTCATTTCTGACCGGTGTCCTGAGTACCGCGGGTAATCTGGCATTTGCCGGGGACCTGGATCGACGCTTTCGGGCCTTTGATGTGGAGACCGGTGAAATATTATGGGAAACTCGTCTTGGTACCTCTGTGCAGGGATTTCCCATTACCTTCAGCGTCAATGGCAGGCAATTCGTTGCCATGTCCACTGGACTGGGTGGGGGGAGTCCGCGTATTGTGCCTTCCAGGCTAACGCCGGAGATACATTATCCGAATACCGGAAATGCCCTGTACGTGTTTGCCCTGCCGGAATAGGCGACCTTCTTTCAGTAAGACAAAGAAATATATGAAGCTTTCAATATTTGGTGAAAAATACACCGGACAGTCCGGTATTGTCGATTTGATGTCGGATCTGGGTGAGGCATTGCACACCAGGCCCGACATGATTTCCATGGGCGGGGGAAATCCAGGCCGACTACCGGAAGTAGAAGCTTTGTATAAAAACCATCTGGTCGAGCTGCTGGAAACACCGGATGGTGCCTACAATATCCTGGGCAAATACCAGTCGCCCCAGGGTGATGAAGTGCTGCTTAAACAGCTCGCTAAATTATTACGCGATGAATATGGCTGGCCACTGGCAGAGAAAAATATAGCCATCAGTAACGGCGGCCAATCCGCATTTTATGTGCTTTCCAATTTGCTGGCTGGCCGTTTCCCCGATGGCTCCATGAAACAGATACAGTTTCCTCTGGTGCCGGAATACCTCGGTTATACCGATGCCGGACTGGAAGCTGATTTCTTTACGGCTACGCGTCCGACCATCGAAATACTGGATGAGCATGTTTTCAAGTATCGGGTGGATTTCGAAAACATGAAAGTTACCGACAGGACCGCTGCGTTTTGTGTTTCCAGGCCCACCAACCCCACGGGCAATGTATTAACTGATGATGAAATCAGGCAGCTGGATGCTATTGCCGGTGAGAATGACATTCCACTAATTATTGATGGTGCATACGGCACTCCTTTCCCGAACATTATTTTTGATGAAGTCAGTCCGCACTGGAGTGAGAGCACCATATTACTGCTTAGTTTATCCAAGCTTGGGCTGCCAGGTGTGCGTACCGGATTTATCGTGGCGAATGAAGAGATCATTCAGGCCTATGCGAATGCCAATACCATTCTCAATCTGGCATGCGGTAATGTTGGCCCGGCTATTGCCGGAAGACTATTTCAGAATCGGGAGGTGCTTGAGCTCAGCAAGAATATCATCATGCCGTATTATCGTGAGCGCGCTTTTACAACCATGGATTGGTTTATTGAATCCATGGATGATCTGCCTATGTATGTTCATAAACCGGAAGGCGCAATTTTTCTCTGGTTATGGTTCAAGGATTTACCGGTATCCTCGGTCAGGCTTTATGAAATTCTGAAGCAGGCCGGCGTACTGGTTATTCCCGGTCATGATTCCTTTGCTGGATTGCAGCAGCCATGGCAGCATGCCAATGAATGTATTCGAATCTCCTATGCACAGGATAAAAGCATGGTTAAAAAAGGGGTCGAGATCATTACGCGGGAAGTGCGTAAATTGTACGATCAGGGGAAGTAGTTATACTTGCCTGATGCGAGATAAAAGAAAAAGATAAAAGAGAGAAAGAGAAAAGATAAGCAGAGCAAGAAACCGGGAGATTAAAATCCGGATTAAGGTTTGTTCTTATCAGGTTTTACATTTAGTCTACATTGGATGAATTATTAAAGGGGAAGTTAGATCCATGAACAGGTTTTCAACGTTTTTACTCAGGTGCATTCCCTGCGCCTTGATTCTTGTGCCTTGCGGCTTATCTGCGCAGGAACACAGTTATGCGCCCAGTGATATCGAAAACGGACGCGGTCTGTATCAGGCCAATTGCCTGGGATGTCACGGTAACAATGCCGATGCCGTGGAGGGTGCCAATCTCAGTACCGGGCGCTTTCGGCGGGCAAGTTCAGACGAAGATCTGATACGGCTTATTCGTGAAGGAATTCCCAACACCTTGATGATCCCCAAAACCAACCTTTCCTATGGTGATACCCGTGCCATTGTGGCCTTTCTGCGCGCCTTGCCTGGTGGTGGAGCGTTGGTGGCGGATGAAAGGGAAGTACGCATCGGTGATGCCAGCAGAGGCGAAGCCCTGTTTTTTTCACAGCAAACCCAATGCAGTACCTGCCACGGGGTTAATGGCGGCGGCAACTTGCTGAGTCCCGATCTGGGTAATGTGGGAGCAACGCGTACCCCTGGCACACTGGAGCAATCAATGATTGATCCGATGGCTGAGGTGCGCGCTGGCCAGCGTTTTTACCAGGTGACCGACAGGCAGGGCACGACTATCCGTGGCCTGCTGTTAAATCAGGATACCCACTCGGTACAGTTGCTCAATGAAAATGAGCGTCTGGCGGCTTACAATAAGGATAACCTGGAATCCCATGGTTTTATTCCTTCACCGATGCCGTCCTATCTTGATGTGCTTTCGCCCGACGAAGTCGCTGACCTTGTTGCCTATATGATTTCCTTAAAAGGGGACGCAGAATGAGAAATTTAATCAAACCATTCGTATTAGCATGTCTTTTATCCACTGCCAGTCAGTTGGTAGGTGCGCAGGTAAGCCCGGAAAGATTGTTGAATGCTGAGCAGGAACCAGAAAGCTGGCTGCTTTACGGCGGTGACTATGATAGTCAGCGCCATACTGATCTTGACCAGATCACGCGCGACAATGTCGATCAGCTTGAGTTGAAATGGGTCTGGCAAAACCGCGCCCCTGATGGTGCTTCACAGAAATTTGAGGCAACGCCGCTGGTTGTCGACGGCGTCATGTATACGGTGGCAGCGCCCAATAATGTGGTTGCCATTGATCCTGTTAGCGGTCGTTTGTTCTGGATCTATAACTATACCCCTTCGCTGGATGCCCGCCTGTGTTGTGGACGCGTAAACCGTGGTCTGGCCATGCATGGCAACAGCCTGTTTATGGGCACCATCGATGGCAAACTGGTGAAGCTGGATGCCCGTAAAGGGGAGCCTGAATGGATTATTGATGTGGCGCCCCCTGAACTGGGTTATGCGCTGACGTTGGCGCCCCTGATTATTGGTGACAAAGTCATTGTCGGCCCTGCCGGTGGTGAATACGGCATACGGGGTTTTATTGCTGCCTATGATGTTAATACAGGTGAAGAGCTCTGGCGTTTCCATACCGTGCCCGGTCCCGGCGAACCCGGTTTTGAGTCCTGGGAAGACCCGGAACAGGAAGCCTGGAAAACCGGAGGTGGATCAATCTGGCAAACCGGGTCCTACGATGCTGAATTGAATCTTACCTACTGGGGCGTGGGTAATCCGGGGCCTGACTGGAACGGCGATTCAAGACCTGGAGATAACCTGTATACCGAATCTGTTGTCGCCCTGAATCCTGATACTGGTGAGCTGGCCTGGCATTATCAGTTTACTCCCCATGATGAAATGGACTACGACGCTACCCAGGCTGCCGTGCTGGTGGATATGAACTGGCAGGGTGAAGAGCGCAAGGTCATGTTGTGGGCAAATCGAAATGGCGTGTTTTATGTGCTTGACCGCGAAAGTGGCGAGTTTCTAATGGGCGAACCCTTTGTCTCGGTAAACTGGTTGAGCGGATTTGATGAAGCTGGACGTCCGATACGTGCCCTTTACCCTTCTGAAGAAGGGACCTTTATCATGCCTAACAATCAGGGCGCGACCAACTGGTATCCACCTTCCTACTCGCCGGTAACAGAACTGTTTTATGTGCCTACCTGGCTCGATACTTTCTCGGTATATACCAAGCGTCCTGTGGATTACACCCCGGGACAGCAGTATGTCGGGGCATTCCCCACGATGGCCATGCCAGCGCTGGGCGTGAATGCGGTGAACCAGCGTACGCCGGAAGAAGGTCTGGGTGCTATACAGGCTATCAATCCGCAAAACGGAGAAGTGGTCTGGCGTCACGTAATGAATAATGTGACAGACAGTGGTGTGCTCAGCACCGCGAGCAATCTGGTGTTTGCCGGTGGCAGGGAAGGTCACTTCTATGGTCTGGATGCTGAGACAGGTGAAGAATTATGGCGTCAAACTCTGGGTGGGCAGATCGCTTCTGGTCCAATGAGTTACCAGATTGATGGGCGCCAGTATATTGCCGTTTCGGCAGGCGCAGGTCTATTTGTATTTGCATTACCTGAGTAAGACATGAGGCAAAAGCTCTTCATAACAATCCGGGGAATAGCCATTTGCTGGTGCATGATTACCAGCACCGCCCTGTATGCCGATCAGAATGATCCCCGGCTTGAAGAGCTGTTTGCTTCCTTAAAAACTGAAACAGATATGTTTGCGGCCAATTCAATTGCCAACGCAATCTGGCAAATATGGTTTGAGCATGAAGACCCCATGGCGAATAGCCTGATGACAAGAGGGGTCCAGCAAATGGAGAGTTATTCCATTAGTGCTGCTCTGCAAACCTTTGACAGGCTTATTGCATTGAAACCGGATTTTGCTGAAGCCTGGAACAGGCGTGCCACCATTTACTATCAAATGGGTGAATATGATGCATCACTCAGAGATATTGATGAGGTCCTCAAACTTGAGCCATTTCATTTTGGCGCCCTTTCCGGCAGGGGATTGGTGTATATGGGGAAGCAGGACTATTTCATGGCGCGTGGTGCCTTCCTGACGCTCCTGGAAGTCTATCCGGCCATGCCCGGGGTAAAGGAAAATATTCTTATGCTGGAAGAAGTATTGCGTAACGGTGCTATATAAAACATCTGCCGCCATAGCTCTGCATATCAATATCCCAATCTTCGATACAAACACTTTTGATTTAAATTTATCCATCATTTCCGGGTATCTTTCTTTTGAAGTAATTAAAGCTAAATCCCTTAAACAGAAAAACACCAGTCCAGCTGTCGTAGACATAGACATTTTCCAGACGGCAGTTTAATCTCTGGCATAGTAAATCTTCGGGGGCTGATCATGCATAACCTTTTTAGGAAACCTGTTCTCTTACTTGTTGGTATCACCTTTTCTCTTTGTCTTGCCTTGCCGGCTAACAGCCATCACTCTTTCCCTGCTCAGTACGATGCGGATAAACCGATTACCTTGAGTGGTTATCTAATAAAGCTGGAATGGCGTAATCCTCATGTGTATTTTTATCTGGAGGTAGAGGACGAGGATGGTATTGAGGAGTGGGCTTTTGAGATGGGCTCCCCAATTGCCATGGAAAGAAATGGCTGGAACAGAAATTCTATAGATGTAGGGGATATCCTGGAAGTAGAAGGCAGTCTGGCACGTGATGGCACTAATCTTGTCAATGCCAACTCCGTTGTAATGGTAGAAAGTGGCCGACGCTTGTTTGTGGGGTCCAGCCGTGATGATTAAATTTTCAGGTTCACTCAGCAGTTGCACTTTGGGCAGATCGGGCGAGACTAATGCCTTGGTGAAAGCTTTGTTTCTACTGTTTTCCTTGCCGCTGTTTTCAGCGGTACAGGCCCAGGCACCAACACCACGTTTTGAAGATGGCAGCGTGAACCTGGGAGCCATGAAGGGAGAAACCGGGCATTGGAATAGTGGTGTGGGTAACCTTTCTGAAAATTTTGTAGAAATGGATGGAGCCTATCTGGTACATCCGGAAGAAATAGATAAAGTAGCGCCTTTTCGTCCATGGGCAAAGAAAATTGTTCAGGAACGCCTGGCGACACTGGGTCGTGATGACCCTCATCCTCGCTGTATGCCCAATGGTGGTCCGCGTCAGTTTCATACCCCCTGGGGGCTGGAAATCGTTCATGACAGAAGTAGTGAGAGAATCCTGGTGATGTCTGGAGGCGCTAACAGGAGCTGGCGAGAAATCTGGCTTGATGGCAGGGAACATCCCGATCTTGAGGTTTACACGCCGACATTTTTTGGTCATTCCATCGGTCACTGGGAAGGCGATACACTGGTCGTCGATACTGTTGGCTTTAACGAACGATTCTGGTTTGCACGCAGACCTTCCGGTATGCCACATACAGATCAATTACATCTAATTGAAAGGATTTCCAGACCTGATCACGACACCCTGCATTACCAAGTGACTATAGATGACCCGGGTGCCTACACAAGACCCTGGACCGCCTCATGGGATGTACCATGGTCTTCATTTCATATGACAGAATATTTTTGTCAGGATAACAATGTAGACCTTGAGCATATTGTAGGGCCCCAGTAATTCGCTGCTAACTGCGGCATGCTATCCCGAAATCAACTGGCCATACCCTTGCACATGGGGATCCATGCCAAGCAATTTGGTGCCTTCAAAGAGAGCATGGGGGGTGCTTGATACGGCAGGAATTCTTACGCGTTCTTCAACCGGAGCAAGGATATTCAGGGTGATCAGACCGCCGCAGCTAATCAGTATAGCGTCTGCAGCATTAGCGTCATTGGTCACTTTTTCACAAAACTCGATCAGCTGAGGATCTGTTACAGAAAAAATATCCTCCACTGCTTCAATACCCAGGCCTTCGATGTTCAGAACATTAAAATCATGTTCGCCCAGAAAGCGTACCAGTCGATTGTTTACTTCATCGTTGTAGGCGGTAGCACAAACAATATTTTTACCGCCTACCTCCTTAAGACCATTGATGATGCCGTTGCTCATGGTTGAAGTAGGCAAGCCGGTAGCTTCTGCGACTGTTCTGGCAAGTCGCTCATTAAACTCACGCCCCTGATAAAAAGTGAGCGAGGTTCCCATAATCATAATGGCCTCTACACCCTGTGCTGCAAGTCCAAGGGCTTTCTCGGGAATTTGGTCAATAACGGCATCATAACCATCCGGTGTCATGGTTTTCAGATCAAGGTTATTAATGAGGTAGTCAATGGAGTCGCCATAAAGAGTCAGGCCTTCCTCTGGTTGCCCGCGATCTATAACCGGAAAGATCAGTCCCAGGCGGCGTTTTTCAGCAGCCATTGCTACATGGGGAAGTAGGCCGCCAAGCGCAGTTGTTGTCGTTGCCGCAAGTAATTGTCGTCTTGAAATAGTCATGAAATATATTCCTCAAGAGAATTGGGCATAGCCGTAGTATAAGCGTTTTAATTATTCGTTTTATTATTACTAAAGCGCAGAAAACAATAACCGGCAATACCGGATAACAGCGAACCGACAATAATGCCAAGGCGATCATCCACCATGGTACTGATGTCGCCAGTTTCAAAAGCCAGTGAACTGATAAATAGGCTCATGGTAAAACCAATACCGCAAATCAGGGAAACACCGTAAAGCTGCTTCCAGTTAATATCATCAGGCATGCTTGCGAAACCACTTTTAACCGCAAGCCAGCAAAAGCTGAGAATACCAAGTTGCTTGCCGACAATCAGTCCTGCCATGATGCCCAGTGGGATCGGTCTAAGCAGACTATCTATGGAGAGCTCACCAAGATAAACCCCGGAATTAACAAAGGCAAAGAAGGGAAGGATAAAAAGGTAAACAGTATCCTTCAGGTCATGTTCAATTTCTTCCAGCATATTGATATCTGAATCAGGTCGCTTGATATAGGGGATAAACATGGCTATGACCACCCCGGCCAGAGTGGCATGAATGCCCGACTTCAATACAGAAGCCCATAAAATCAGGCCAACGAAAAAATAGGGCACTAGAGAAGTCACTTTCATTCGGTTTAACAGGTAGAGCAGGCAAATCATAATGGAGGCGACTATCAAGGAAGAAATGCCGAGACTGGAAGTATAAAAGAAAGCAATAATTAGAATGGCGCATAGGTCATCAATGACAGCGAGCGATAACAGGAATACTTTTAACCCGGTTGGTACACGTTTGCCCAACAACCCCAGAACGCCCAAAGCAAAGGCTATATCGGTAGCCGTCGGAATAGCCCATCCCTGCAGGGCGGCTGGATCGTCCAGATTAATAAAAGCATAGAGTCCAGCCGGAACCAGGATGCCCCCCATAGCGCCAAACAGAGGCAATGTCACTGCTGATAATTCAGACAGTTTGCCCCCCAGGACTTCACGTTTGATTTCCAGTCCCACATGGAAAAAGAAAATTGCCATCAAGCCATCATTTACCCAAAGTAAAAGCGGTTTGGCTATCTGGAAGTCGTCAATTCTGATTTCCACCTGGGTGGCGAGCAGGGAATCATAAAAACCGGACAAGGAAGAGTTTTCTGCAATCATGGCCAGTGATGCGGCGAAAAAAAGCAAAATACCACTGGCGTATTCTTTTGACAGAAATTTTTGTATGAGGCTGAGAATGGGCTGTAATGGCATGGCGCAAGCCTACCGTAATTCACACTGAGGGGAAATCCCCGTCAGGACATTGGGGGATGAACCTTACCAGGGTTTTTCCTGGTGGAACCTGTCCTGCAAAAAGTCGACGAAGAGTTTTACCTTGGCAGACAAATGTCGTCGTTGCTGGTAAATCGCAACGATGTCTCTTTCGATGCCACGCCAGTCACCCAGCACTCTGACGAGTCTGCCCGCCTTCATGTCCTCTGCCAGATAATAATCCGGCAGATAAGCCAGACCTAAACCGTCGCGTGCCGCGGCCAACAGGCAATGGCCATTATTACTGTGCCAATGACTGAGACCATTGACGGAAACTGTTTCTTCGCCACGAATAAATTTCCATGGCTTGCTGGAGCCATATTCTGTAAATCGCAGACAGCGCAGATGTTTGAGATCCTGTGGAACTTCCGGAGTACCGTACTGATTCAAAAAGCGTGGACTTGCCACCAGAATGAAGGTGGTACTGGCCAGCGGCTTGTTAACGACATTGATGTCAGTACGAGGGCCAACCTGAATAGCAACATCGTAGGCATCCTCGATAAGATCAACCTTGCGGCTATAAAAATTCAGCTCAATTTCCAGAGTGGTATTTTCTTTAAGAAAATCCGCGATAGCAGGGACAATATGCATTTCACCAAGCAGATTGGGCGAGCTAATTTTTAACAAGCCGGTAGCGCGTTGCTGAAACTCGGAAACAGTTTCTTCAATCTCTTCCAGGTCTTCGATAATCTGCTTGCAGCGCTGGTAGTACAGATTCCCGAGTTCAGTCAGGGATAATTTGCGTGTAGTCCGATGCAGAAGTCTTGTCCCAAGTCGGTCTTCCAGTTGACTGATACGCTGGCTAATGTGTCCTTTTGACACGCCCATTGAACGTGCCGCCCCCGAAAAACTGCCCACTTCAACTACTTTGACGAGCTCTTCGAATCCTTCCCATTGGCTCATTACTGACTCCTCACTGGCAAATATATTTGTTTATAGGTGTGAACAAATATACCCCATCTTAGCTGATAGCTCATTATATAAAACAGTAATATATACGAAAATTAGTGCCAACAGGATGATAGCTGTGTCATTAAAATGAAATATCAACGTTTGTGTTGGCAAATAGTGTCAGGAGCTCGCAGGGAACAGCTGGGAAACAGGCAGGAGACAGATAGAGGGAGTATGGGGCAGGGATTGGAGAAAAATCTTTCTTAGAGTCGCTTGAGGAAATAATGATTTTCTCTGATCAGCTGGATGCAGGTATCGACGACATCGTAGTCATATAGCTTACCTTTATTCTCCGACAGTTCCGCAAGGCACTGATCAAGACTACAGGCGCTACGGTAGGGGCGATCAGTCAGCATGGTTTCAACAACATCCGAGACGGCCAGAATTCGTGCTTCCAGCATAATTTCATTCGCTCGTGATGCTGTAACACAATATCGGCAACAGGCCATTCAAGATTCATGGACTTAAGTAATTCATAGCCTTTTTTGGGATGAGTTTTGATCATTTCAAAATCAGCATCACTTAATTTACCAACCCGGTTTGCGATTTCAGGAGGGATATACATTTCGCCAAGATCATGTAACTGGCAAGCAAGAGAAAGCCCTTCAATGAAATGAACACTGGCCCCCATCTCTATCGCAATAGCAACAGCCAGATCAGTAACACGCTCCTGATGCTGACTTTTGATGACATTCCTGTCTTCTATGGCATTGCAGATAGTATTAATAACTTTCTTGAGAGAATTCTGGACCTTGGCGCTGGACTTCTGCAGGGGTCGCTTATCCATGTAAGTGCCGATGTAACAGATTCTCTGGCCGTTTTTGTTATCAATGGCACGGGCGCTGATTATGCATGGAATATATTCTCCATTTTTGTGTTTTCTCCTGGCTTCACCATCCCAGCAGGCATCGCTTCTTAGTGCCGCTGAGACTGCTTTGGATTTCACCAGATCCGTATCATTATCGGTTCCCAGTATGGTCAGAGGTTCACCAATTAATTCGTCCTCTGTATAACCAAATATTTCAGTCATCGTTGAATTGACGTAGGTGATAATCATTTCAGAATTGGCAATGGCAATGCCCTGACTAATATTGTTGGCGGCGAACATTGCCATCTTGTTTTTCCGTTCTTCAGAAGATTGCTCTGTGTCTACAGGTCGACTGAAAAAGCGCGTGCCTTGCTTGTTGCTAAGTGTGTCCAAAAAAACAGATCCGGTAGTTTCAAACAGAACTTTATTTCCGTCTTTGGAAACCAGGTAGTGTTTCAGATAGACAGCATTGCCTTGTCTTTCCCAGTCTTCGGAAAGTAAAGTGCGGGCATTGATTGAATCGCTCTTTGGAACAAGATGCAGAAAAGATTTATCTTCCAGTTTTCCTGGAGCATAACCCAGAAGATTCTGCACCCTTGGGTTGGAGTAGGTAATGAATCCATACTGATCAATTTCCCATACCCAGTCAGGCACGGCATCAAGAATTTTTTGATGATAATTAGCAGATGTTTGATTTTCATCCAGCCCTTGATGGGCTGGTTCTGGAGGTATACCAGCAATTTCGTCTGTAGCGTTTTCGGTCATGCCTTCCTTGTTCATAATTACATATCCTTGTAAAAATTACTGGTCTACATATTTTTAAAGTCTTTTAATTTAGTCAAATAATTTGACTGATTATTCAAGAAAGGCTGGA